>TARA_R110002020_G_scaffold109463_4_pt1 | contig 17680 bp, 25 predicted proteins | sample TARA_R110002020 | Tara Oceans TARA_R110002020 (sample SAMEA4396489) | marine metagenome | biome: Westerlies Biome; feature: [MES] marine water layer (ENVO:01000295) within the mesopelagic zone...; material: water (ENVO:00002006), including particulate matter (ENVO:01000060) such... | reverse complement strand
AGTATGTCCAAACCAGTTTTCCAAGCGTTGGTATCAGAAATGCGTAGAAGAAACGACTTTAGCGTTAAATACAATGCGGAAAAACCTGGTACAAGAATGTCGAAACGCGATAGAATTCAAGAAATTTTGGCACAAAGATTCTCAATAGGTAGTGTTCATTTAAAAAAAGAACAATACGAATTACAACATGAGATTTTAATTTTTGGACCACGTATGGGACATGATGATACAATCGATGCATTAGCTTATGCTTGTAAGTATGCTCATCCGCCAAAATCCATGAAAAAGAAAAAAAGTGGAGATTGGTATAAACATAAACCTTCAGCAAAAAGCTGGATAATAGCATAAGGAGATAATATGCCAAACGTAAAAGGAAAAAAATACCCATATACACCTGCAGGAATGCTTGCAGCTAATAAAGCAAAAAAACAATTAGGACAACCTATGTCAAGACCTATGTCAAGACCTATGAATAGACCTATGAGCAGACCTATGGATGGCTCTATGGGTAGACCTATGAGTAGACCTATGGGTAGACCCATGGCAAGACCTATGGCAAGACCTATGGGAAATGGAATGAGACCTAAACCATTAAGAAAACCAATAGAAAATCGTGGAGGTGCTAGAAAAATGAGTACTCCAGGAATAGGCAATACGTTAAAAGGAAAAGGTAGAGGATATTAATATTTATACCATAAATAAAGGAAAGTAATAATGGCAAAAAGAGTAGATAAAATGGCTCAAAGAGTTAAACAAGTTTTTGAATTAGCAGACTGTGAACAACGAGCACAGTGGGAATACATTAATCAAAAAGGTGTAGATTTTGCTAATGATAATCAAATTACTGATGAAGAGAGGATTGCATTAGAAGAGCAAGGAATGCCCACATTCACCATAAATAGAATACTACCCGTAGTTGAGATGCTCAACTTTTATGCAACCGCAAACAAACCTAGATGGCAAGCTGTTGGAGCAGAAGGCAGTGATATTGATGTTGCTGCAGTTTTTTCTGACATGGCTGACTATATATGGGATCTTTCTAATGGTTCCTCTCTTTACTCTAACTGTGCTCATGACTGTATTACTAAATCTTTAGGATTTATGATGGTAAGTGTAGACCCAGACGCTGATAATGGAATGGGTGATGTAGTATTAAAAAACGTAGAACCTTTTGATGTATTTGTAGACCCTAAATCTAGAGATATATTGTTTAGAGATGCTGCATTTATTTTAATAAAAAAATTATTACCAAAAGAGCATTTAATTTCAAAATATCCTGATTTTAAATCAAAAATAAAAAAAGCTAATGCTAATGCTAAAGATGAAATGGATTATAGTGAAAAATCTAAAGGAGCTCATAGAAAAGATTTTTCTTACAAAGAAGTAGATGATTCTGTAAAACCAAGCGGTGAGTATGATGAGTTAATTGAATTTTATGAAATGTATGAAAAAATTAAAGTATCATATATAAATGTTTTTTACAGAAAAGAATTACCTCCTGAACAAATGGAACAAATACAGCAACAGGTAGCTGTAAAAATGCAAGAAATGAAAGCAGAAATGGATGTTCAGCTATTAGAACAAAACCAGCAAATGCAAGCAGCTGTTCAGTCAGGAGAAATGTTACCAGAAAGATATGAGTTAGAATTGCAAAAAGCTCAAAAAATGCAACAAGCTCAATTACAAGCAGCTTCACAAGAAATGTTAGCAGAAGCACAGCAACAAGCTGAAATTGTAGAAAATGCTATTATATCAGAAGAAGAATTTAAAATATTACAAGATGATCCTAATTTTAAAAAATCTATTGTTGATGTTGTTCAGTTTTATGGAACTAGAATTAAGCAATGTATTGTAGTGGGAGATAAAACAATATCAGAAACTATTATGCCTCAAGGTATTGATGAATATCCTATTATTCCATTTCATTTTAAATGGACAGGAACTCCGTATCCTATGAGTGCAGTATCGCCATTGATTGGAAAACAAAGAGAAATAAACAAAGCTCACCAAATACTAGTTCATAACGCTTCTTTAGGTTCATCTTTAAGGTGGATGCACGAAGAAGGTAGTATTGATACAGATCATTGGGAAAGATATTCTTCTTCTCCAGGAGCATTGCTTCCAATTAGACCAGGTTCTACTCCACCTCAAGCTGTTCAACCTGCTCCATTAAATAGTGCATTTTTTCAAATAGTTCAAGAAGCTAAAGGAGATATGGAATATTTAGCAGGTATATACTCTTCTATGATGGGAGACACAGGAGGAGCTAGTGATACATATAGAGGTATGTTAGCAATGGATGAATACGGCACTAGAAGAATTAAACAATGGATGCAAAATTCTTTAGACGTATCTTTAAAGCATTTAGGAATTATGGTTAAACAATTTACACAAACTGTTTATACTGCACATAAAGTATTTAGAATTGTTCAGCCTAGTGCTATTCAAGAACAAAGAGAAGTAGAAATTAACATACCTATTTACAATGACTATGGTAAAGTTATTGATAAAGTAAAAGATTATGAAGCTGCTAAGTTTGATGTTAGAATTATAGCTGGAGCAACTTTACCAGTTAATAGATGGGCTTATTTAGCTGAATTAAAAGAATTAATGCAAATGGGTGTAGTAGATGATATAGCGGTATTGGCAGAAACTGATATAAGAAATAAAGAAAATATTGCCAAGAGAAAAAGTCAATATTCTCAAATGCAAGGTCAAATGGCTTCTATGGAAGAGCAGCTAAAAGATTCTGCTGGAACTATAGAAACATTACAAAGACAATTAGTACAAGCTGGTATAAAAGGAAAAGTTATGCAAGCTGAAATGGAAATCAATCGTAAGAAAGAAGAAGTTAAAACAGGTATACAAAAAGAATATCTTGATACTGAAGCAAAACAAAAAACTTTACAGTCGGCTATGACTAATAAAGCTGAGTCAACAAAAGTAAAAATGGATGCAGAAGCAGATATTTTAATAAATAACTTGCAAAACTCAAATAAAGAAGATTAGATTACATTTAAATATTTGAAAGTTTTTTTGAATAAACAAAAAAAAGGAGAATAAATGTCAGAAGATACACAAGGTAACTCAATGCCTGATAATCAGCAAGCTGCTGAAAATTCAGTATTTGACTCCTCAGATAATTTCTTTGACAATCTGGACCAATCAGTAAATGGTATGGTTTCAGAAGGGGAAGAAACTCAAACACCTACAGAGGTAACCCGTAGTGAAAGTGACACCGAACAGGTAACTCACAATGAATCACAGTCGGCTCCGAACAATGTAGATTGGGAAAAAAGGTATAAAGATTCAAGTAGAGCTGCTATAGGTATGGCAGAAGAATTGAAAGGCTTAAAACCTTTTGTTCCTGTATTAAACGCTATGAAGCGTGATAGTGGTTTAGTAGACCATGTTCGTGGATATTTAGAAAATGGTGGCAAACCTAATAAGAGTATTAAAGAATCATTAGGATTAGATGAAGATTTTGTATATGATCAACAAGATGCTATAGAAAATCCAGATTCTGATTCTGCAAAAGTGATGAATGCTCATATTGATGGTCTTGTTCAATCTAGAGTTAATCAAGTATTAACAAGAGAAAAACAAGCTGCAGGTCAAATGCAACAAAAGTTTGTACAAAAAAAGCAAGAAGCTGAATTTATGCAAAAACATGGAATGACTCAAGAAGAATTTGGAAAGTTTAAGCAACAAGCTCAATCTAGAAAATTACAACTTGATGATATTCATTATATTTTAAATAAAGACAAAGCTGCTGCAAATGTTGCTAATAATACTAAGGCAGATATGCTTAACCAAATGAAAAATGTCAGGAACATCCCTACAACCGCTAGTGATTCAAACAATCAAGGTAATAACCAAAAAAATCCAGATGATAAGTTATTTGATGGAATGTTAGGCCTTGATGGTGATGTAGATAACTTGTTCGGTTAGATAATTTTATAGATCATCTACCGAACTTAACAATAATACCTGACTGAAGGCACATGTTGTGCAGATGAGGAATGGTAAAAAGGAGATGGTCAAATGTCTGATATATTTAATTTAGAGACATATTCTGATACAGCTTCTAGTGCAGGAGCCGCTACTGGTTCTACTAGATATGGTCAGGATCTTAATACTGGTGATCTTCGAAGAAAGTTTAATTTTGGTGATAGAGTTTCTGAGTTAGCAATAGCTCAAGATCCATTTTTTAGATTCGTAAGTAAAGTATCTAAAAAAGCAACTGATGATCCAAGTTTTAAATTTACTGAGAAGAGACCTTCATGGATGAAGAGATATGCGTATCCTTCAGCTTTTTCAAATGATAATGTATCATATGTAGAGGATCAAAGCGCTGCTGCGACTACTCAATATAATACATATAATACAGCTGGAAATACAGTATATGTTAAAATGGTAAGTGATTACCTTAATGCTGGAAATGTAAGTAGTATTCACAATAACACAAATAGTGATGTTCTTTTAGGCGATGGTGGTACACAGCCTAAATTCTTTTTTGGAGGCCAATTGGTAAAAATACCATTTGCTTCTGCTGCTGCTGGTGCACCTTCATCATATGCAGTTATTAAAGTAGAAGAAGTAACATTACAAGATGAAGCAACTTCCCCTCCAACAGCTCACACACATGGTGAAGCAGCAATTCTAAAAGGAATTGTTGTTAAAGCTAAAACAGCTGGTGATAACTATTTTGCTGGACCTTTAGGTGTTAATGCACCTGTAGGTGATGTTACAGCTAGTACATCAATTGCTGGAGCTACTCCTGGAGCTGGGTTAGAAGCTTCTAGATGTTATGTAATAGGTACAGCCTTTGGTGAAGGTACTGGTTATCCTGAAACATGGAAAGATCAGCCTTATTCAACAGGTCAAGGACAAACACAAATCTTTAAAACTTCATGCGCTATGACAAATACTGCTAGAGCAACTTCTCTTAAGTATGAGTCTAATGAATGGGCTAGGGTTTGGAAAGAAAAACTAATTGAACATAAATATGATATTGAGCAATCTTTATTATTTGGTTCAATGGGTACTGTAGGTGATATAAACTACACACAAGGTGCAGTAGATTGGATTTCACAGTTTGGAAATGCTTTCTCAATGAGTCTTGGTAGTAAAACTGCAGACAATTTCTTAGATGATCTTTCTAATCTTTTAGACCCAAGATACAATAGCAGCAAAGCTAATGTGTTTTTCTGCTCTACTGCAGTATATAATTGGTTACATAAATTAGGTGGATACTTCCAAAATAATTTGGAAATTTCATCTAACTTTAGAGCTGATTTAGCTGTAACAGGTAGAAAAAAGGTTCTTGGTTTAGATACTACAACTATTTCAACAGTATATGGTGATATGAATGTTGTTAGAAATATCCACTTAGATGGCACTAATATTGGCATCTTAGCTATAGATATGAAAAACTGCGCTTATCGTCCATTAGTTGGTAATGGTTTAAATAGAGATACATCGGTTTACGTTGGTGTGCAAACACTAGAAAACTCTGGGGTCGACAGACGAGTAGACATGATATTAACTGAAGCTGGAATGGAATGGTCAATGCCTGAGTCACATGCGGTATGGACTGTAACAGCTTAATAGAAAGGATGTAAATCATGGGAATTCCTTTATATGGACAAAATAAAGATGGTGATAATCTAGAACAGTTTGCTAACGCTCTTTCTGGCTCAAAAGCTTGGGACCCAAGTTCCATTGCTGATGGCGATGAAGAAGCTTTAGAGATAACTGTAGTAGGTGCAGCTTTAGGTGACTTTGTGTTATCTAGCTTAAGTGTTGATATGTTAGATTGTGTTTTACGTGGAGCAGTTACAGCTGCTGATACAGTAACACTAGTTATAGCTAACAACACAGGCGGAGCTATTGACATAGCATCTGGAACTGCTCACTGCTTAGTTATTAAGAAAGCGTAGGTAGATTATGGCAAATAAATACTGGTTTGCAAATCATCCGTCTGGTAGAGTTTTAGCTGCAAGTAAAGAGCAAGATCTTGGTTCCATCGATGATGGTAATGAAGAGGCTTTTGAAATTACTTGCACTGGCGCTGCTTTAGGTGATATAGTTTTAGGATGTAGTTCTAGTCTAGATATAATTGACTTAGGAGTTACAGCACAAGTTACAGCTGCTAATACAGTAACTGTAACAGTGTTAAATAACTCTGGTGGTGCATTAGATTTAGGCGCAGCTACTTTTAGAGCATTAGTATTGCCTTCAGCTGCTGTAGATTCTATTATAGCAGGTATGTAGTAACATTTGGGGGCTGTGACTGCGGAGAGCTTCCCCTCCCTGTAGTCGCAGTTCCTGAATTTAACAATAACAATCTCATTCACGGGAAGTCAATCCCTTAGAGAGGAAGGAAAAATTGGCAACATTTGAAGCACAAGTAGAAGGATTAACAGGTTTAGAAATAGAAAGTAGCAACTCTACTCCTACACAAGCAGAATTACAGCAGTTCTTAAGAGATGGTGTAATTGCAGTAATTAATAAACTATCTCAAATTAATCCTGACGAATTATGGAAATTTTCTACAACTACTCACGATGATAGTAGTGGTATTACTATTACTGGAAGAGTTTTGTCTGTAGTCAGGGAACATGATAGTACTGAAATTTTAAGACCTTGTACTTATATATCTACACAAGATAGATATTTAGCAACCGACTCAACTAGTTTAAAATATAGAAGTAAATACAATCCTGGTTATTATATTAAAGATAAAAAAGCTTTTGCAGTTCCTGCTCAAGGAGCTAATGATAATGATTTAATTGTTACACAAGTTCATTACGATGAGACAATTACTCATGCTTCTGATGATATGCAACATTTTCCTAGAGAATACATTTCTTTAGTAGTTTATTATGCTGCAATTAAATCTTTAGAAGCTAAAATGGCTGAATATACTATTACAGAAGAAGATACAGAATTAGTACAATCTATTGCTTCTAGTATTATATCATTGCAAAATTCTTATGAATCAGGTTTTCAAGTAGCAAGACAACAACCGCAGGAGAGTGAAGATGAAAGTTAAAGAAATTATGGAAAGAATTGGAATTACAGAAACAGGAAGAGCTATTGCTTATATTAAAGATGCTTTAGAAGAAATGAATACTATGAGTGAAACTCATATGAAAACACAGAGAGTAGATTTAAAAAAAGATAAACGATTTTATGATATTCCATCTGATGCTATACAAATCAAAGATATTAGAGCTAAAAATCATTTAAATAGTAAAGATGAATACAGAAGTATTCCTAGACTAATATATAAACCTAATATAAAAGATGCGGATGGTATTTAAATGAATATAAAAGAATATGCTTGGTATATAGAAGGTAATAAAATATGTGTCGTAGAAAAAGACACTGCATTTGACAATGATGCTAATTCTAGAGATTATGGACCAGGTTCTGATCGTTTTAATTATAAATCTCCACTATCTTTTATTAGTGAAGGTTTAGAAATATTATATTCTTATGCTGACACATTAAGTATTACAGATGAATCTTCTGAAGTAGATATACCTAATTACTTATCAAAAGCTTTAATATATTATGTTAAATCTCAATATTTAGAAGATAGTGGCAGCTATGAAGAGTCAGAATACTTTATGGCAAAATTTACAAAACAAATAGAAAAATATAACAACGCATTATTACCAGGACCTAGAATGATAAGCTCTGGACCTAACGCAATAAGATAACAATAATAAACAAGCTCGTTCACGCACAGCCAGTGCTTAGAGCAGGAGGAAAATATGGCAAACAAATATACAGTACAAGAATCAAATAACTTAGCTATTGGACAAACACATTCAGCTCATTTGCATACTGCATCTCAAGCATTAACTCCACCAAGTAATACGGTGTTTATTGCTTTGCATATAATTAATGATGTTAGATTTACAGCTTTATTAGCAGAGGACCCTAATAAATGTATTGGTACTAATACATCAGATAATTATGCAGGAGGGTCAGGAGATATAATTTCTTCTAGTATAGTTTTTCCAGCAGGAACTGTATTATATGGAAGATGGACTTCATTAACTATTTCACATGGAACACTTAATGCATATTGTGGAGGATAGTTATGAATAGAATGGGATTGTCTCCAAATAACAAACCTAAAGGTGCTACATCTAAGTACCCTTCTATGCAATGTGGTACAGGTGTTTATGCTCAAGCTGCTAGTACTGCTCATTGGGATAATTGGACTTCTTACACTATAGCAACTACATACTGTCGAGCTTATGCTCAAGCTTCTGTTTTAACAAATGCAGTTGATATTTCAATTGCTAAGACTGATAGCAATAATATATTTGCAGCAGATAATGGTTCTGGATATGTTGGAGCTTATTTTAATCCTTGGAAATATAATATGACTTATGATGGAGGAAGTGTTGTGTCAAGTGGAGCAGCAAGTGGTGAATTAACAACAGCTAGTATAAGTCATTCTAAAACTTCCTCCTTTGGAAAAACCTCAAAGAGTAGTGCTATAGGAACAAATTTTATAAGAGTAAATTGTGAAACAACAAGTAATAATGTTACTAGCAGTACAATAGTAGATGGAGGATTCCAAAGTAGTGATTTAGATTTATTTAAAACAAGTAGCCAAAGCAAAACTTTTATCGATAACAATTGGGGTGCTCTCGGTACAGATGGATTTATTACTATTAGTGGAATGAGAATTGATAATGGTTCTGTTATTTATCCTTTTGGTGAACAATTTAGTTTTCTTAGATGTCAAATATGGAAAAATATTTTACTAACAGATGAGCAATGCAAAAATACAGTTGGAGGAGGATTAGGCAGAACAACTTTAGTAGATTATAATTCTGAATATGCTTATCCACAACCTACACATGAATATATTCCAGTTATTGGGAATTCATTAACTATACCTGATACAGGAAGTGGTACAGCATTAAATTTATCATATTTTGGAAGTCCTGATATTGGATTTCATAGATTTTAAGGAGATATAGTGAGAAATTATATATTAATAGAAAGTTCTAGCGTAACACAAGAAATGAAAGATAATAGTTTAATTTATGTAACAAGTATAGATAATAATAAAACATATACAGTTTTAGCATATAAAGGCAATAAACCTTCTTGTTTTAATGGTATAGAATCTATGCTTGAAAATAATTTGCATGAAATAATGCATAGTGAAGATAATGATGGTATTTGGTATAATAAACCGCCTGAATAAACACAAGGAGTAGTAATGAAAAAAACAGAAGAGAAAAAGGAAGCTCAAGAGAAAATTACAATAGATGCAAGAATAGAAGCATTAAAAACACAACAGAAAGAAATTAGTCGCCTATTTGATAAGATTCAAGGAGCAATAGAAGTTCTTGAGGAAATAAAAAGAGAAGACAATGAAAAAACAGATTAGGGAAATTATTGAATGGAGTCTAAAAGAAATGGATCTCTATTCAGAAGACGCAGTAGACTTGATCTACAAAACAGGGAATGCCGAGACAGGATATAAGCATTTAAAACAAATGGGAGGTGGTCCAGCAATTGGGTTCTGGCAAGTAGAACCTGCAACGCTTATTGACATAATAGATAATTACGTAGAATATCGTCCTAAGCTCGAAAAACGCCTCAAATCGTTAGGTTTTGATAAAAGGGATATGGAGGTAAGGGTAATGAGTAGTATTGCCTTACAAGCAGCATTTTGTCGCTTAAAATATAGAAGAGACAAATATCCACTACCAAAAGCTAATGATTTAAAAGCACAAGCTGAATGTTGGAAACGAGTATATAATACTCACCTTGGAAAAGGAACTATTAAACATTTTATGGAGGCTAACGATGAATAAGATTGTAAAAACAGCAATAGTAACGCCAGATAAACACTTTCCGTTGCATGATCAAAAAGCTATGAATATAGTATGTCAAGCAATAGAAATAGTAAAACCTGATGCTTATATTGACTTAGGTGATACTGGTGAATGGGAATACTTTAGTACTCATTACTGGAAAGGACGTTCTGCTAAACCAATGGAAGATTTAATACCTTTGCTTGATAAAGATGTTGAGGCAGTTAATAAAGGAATGAATCAAATTGACAAAGTTTTAGATAAAGTCGATTGCAAAGAAAGACATTTTGTTCAAGGTAATCATGAAGTATGGCTAGATAAATTTGTTACTAGGTATCCTTACTTAGATAGGTATATGACATACAATGCTTTAAATTTGAAAGAAAGAGGGTATGATTATCATCCGTATAATAGGCAGCAAGGCTTAAAAATAGGAAAGCTTAATTTTACTCACGGAAAGTTTACTTCTAAATATCATTCTTTTAAACATTTAGATGTATATGGCGAAAGTATTATGTATGGACATACACACGATTTGCAAAGACATACTAAAACTCATAGAGGTGGTACAATAAGTGCTTGGAGTTTGGGATGCTTAAAAGATATAGAAGCAGATGAAGATTGGCTAAGAGGTAGTTTAACTAACTGGAATCACGGATTTGCTATAGTTAATTTTTTTACAAATGGTAATTTTACTGTTGAAGTAGTAGAAATTATTAAAGGCAAAGCAACATTATGGGGGAATGTTCTAAATGGATGTAAACAATAAATTAAGTCTATTATTATTGTTGTGGATATTAGATAAAGTAATTATGTTAATCATGTTATATTTAGTCAAATAATGGAGACAAATGGAAAAAGAAGCAATAGAACATCTGATAGGAGAATACGGATGGATGATAATCGGAGCGTTTATCTTTCTATTGGGAAAGAGTACCTTGGAGTCTGCAATAGAAGGTTTAAAGACTATGGCTGGAAACGATTTAAATGTAGACGATACAATAATTTTAAATGGACGACCTGCAAGAATAACAAGAATATCATTGTGGAAAACTACAGTATTTGTTTATGATGTAGGGTGTGACGCAAGTGGAAAGCCTTATATAAAAGGTGGAAACAAGTTGTCAATACAAAATATTAAATTAAAAGACCATACGATAGAAAAGCCATTGCCAATGCTTGACTTGAAAAAATGGGACAATTGTAAGGAGAAGGAATGAAGGATACATTAAAAGTTTTAAGTGCTTACCCAGAGCTAGGATTAACTAGTAGTTTAGGTTCTGGTGTAATTCATTGGCTAGGAGTATTAAATCCTATACTAAGTTTTATATCGCTTGTTATAGGTATTAGCATAGGAATAATGACGATATATACAAAAATAAAAGGAGTTAAATAATGAGTTCAACAATAAGTAATGCAACCTTAACTGTTTCTCATACAGAAAGCATAGTGCTTAATGGAACAGAGCAAGGTGCTACCAATACATTGACTATAGCTAACATAGATGAAGTTTCTAAGAGAATTATCAGTGTTCCTCAATCTGAAATTGTTATCGCTTCATTTTCAACAGCGATAGCTCAAGGAACTTTTGTTGAAGGAGATGTTAGATATATTAGAATTACAAACAAAGATGATGCAAATTTTACATACTTAGTATTTAAAAACGAATACAATAATGAATTTTGCATTAAATTAGATTATGGTCAATCTTTTATTTATAATGGAGACCATACAAGTGGAGTAATTGATACTATGCTAGCTAATCAAGTAGCATTAGGATTTGATGAAACTACTGGTGATAAAAATTCTGATGATGATATAACAAGTATTACAGCTACTAATAAAATAATTCCAGGACTAAGAGTTTCTCACACAGGTGGTTCAGAAATTCCAGCAGGAACAAGTGTTGGAGCTATTACTGGTGGAGATAGTACAGATGGGTATAGAGGAACAGCACATACAATGGTCACTAGAAATGCAACTACAGGTGGTGAAACTGCTTCAAATGCAACTGGTGGAACCGATAATTTGCAAACATACGCATCAGGATTTGGAGATTTAGTAGAAATAACAGCAGAAGCAGATACGGCTAGTGTAGATCTAGAAGTATTTATAGCTTCTAAATAATAGGAGATAATATGGCGACAACAATAAGCAATGCTACATTGACTGTTAAAATTATAGAAAGTGTAGTTTTAAATGGTCAAAACCAAGGTGCATCTAATACATTAACTATATCTAGTATAGATGAAGTGTATAAAAGAATAGTTGAATGTCCAACAAGTGAAAAAACTTTAATATCTTTTGATGCTACCAATCCTGGAGCAGGAACTTTTGTTGAAGCTAATACAAGGTATATTAGAATTACTAATAAAGATGACACTAACTATATTAAGTTAAATATTGAAGGTGATAGCTCAACAGACTTTACTGTAAGAGTTGATGCAGGAGCAAGTTTTATTATAACAGGCTCTGTAGTAGATTATGGAGATATTAGTGGAGCAACTTTAGAAGATTTAACAGCTATTAAATGTACTGCTAATTCTGCTGCAGTTGATGTAGAACTATTTATAGCTAGTGTTTAATAACAAAGGAGAATAAAATGCCACACGGAAAAGGTACATACGGAAGTAAAGTAGGAAGGCCTTCTAAAAAGGCTAAAATGATGGGTAAGAAAAAAGCTATGAAAAAAAAGAAAAACTATAATATTACTAAAAACATAGGTTACTAGTGTATTATGTCTTAGGCATATTATATTTTGCACTAGGATTTTCTTTAGTTTTTGGATTAGGAGTATATATATTAAGAGATAGATTCGTCGACTTTATGTTAGACGATGGAGAGGATTGGTTAGAATGATAGGTAAAAAAATATTATTTAACATGTTAATTAAACAAGTAATGAAGTTTATCGAAAAAACAGCTGATAAAAAAATTGCTAGTCAACATGAAAAAAAGATTAAAGCATTACAGAAAGAAGTTGCTTTACTTAAAAAAGATTCTCATCCGCCTCAAGAATATATATGCTGTAAAAAATGTGGATGCAAGATAGCGAAAACAAAAAGCAAATAAAGGAGAAACAATGATGTCATTTATTACAAGTAACTGGGAATATGTATTGCTAGCTTTATATGTAGTAGAAAAAGTAGTAAAACTTAGTCCTTCTAAAAAAGACGATGTAATATGGGATATGGTTTTAAAACCTATTGTTGATAAAATAAAATCTAAGTAGGAGGTTATATGTCTTTAGTAAGGAATATAAATAAAAGAAAAAAAGCAGGCACTAGTCGTTCTAAGAAAAATACAACTATTTCCAAAAAATCTTATGCTAACATGAAGCGTAATTGGGGAAAGAAAAAGAAGAAATAATGCCTAAAGAAGCTTTAAATATTATAGACTTTTCAGGAGGTTTTAATAACTTTAATGATAAAAGAGATATTGCTGAAAACGAGGTTGTTTTAAATAATAACTTAGTATCTAATGGTAGCGGGTCATTAGAATTAGCGTATGGTTTTTTACCTGTTCTTGGAATGGATGATGTTAAAGGCTGGGAAAATGGAGGTAGTTTAAATAATACTTCTTATTTTCAACCCGCTAATCATTTTGTTATTTATGGTACTGGACAAGCAACTTCTAGTAGCAGTAAAACAGTATTAGTTATTTGCGATACTCCGCATGGTTTATCAGTTAATACTCCAATTTGTATAGTTAAATCTGGTTCAGACAATACATATAGAGGTAATATATATCCTGTAAATAGTGTTGATGGTGTAAATTTTACAATTACTATTGTTGATGCAGCAAGTTTAGATGAAAATTGGACTTGGATGATAGGAGGACATGTAGAAGGTAATATAGGCATTACTCCAGGTCAAGTTATTGCTAACACTACTAATAATAATTTAATATTACAAAATAATGGATTTGGTAGGTTTGGATTTTTTAATATAGATAATCAATACTTTTATGGAGATGATTGGGCAAGTTCTAATAGTTACAATAATGATCCTTGGTTATTTGACACAGTTCATTTATGGGATTTCTATCAAAGCGCTATAACTCATGTTCCAGATAGTTCATTAGATATTATTCCTGATGCAGACTATCATCCAGAAAATACTTTTTATATAGATGGAGTATTTAGAATATTAGAAAGACATCCTAAATATTTTGCTAAAAATCATTTAAGAAGACCAACTGGCCTTTACTACATACCTGAGCATAAAAAATTTGGCAGTTCTGTTGGTACTAATCAAGCAAAAATGTATGCTTCTGGTTGGTATCCTTTAAGAACTCATTGTCTTAGTCCTGACCAATTGCAAGCTAATATAAATACTGTAGGAACTTCTATTGTTGATACACAACAGCAGCATGGCATTATATCAGCAACAACTGATTCGTCAATGGTTCCATCTGAACTTGCAGGAGATATGTTAGACCCTTCTAATGCTGATATTAGTAATATGTCTTGTTATTTTGTTAATGTAGGAGTTGGAACATCAACAAATGAAGGTGACTATGATTTTTCTGGAAAGTTTTCTAAAATAGGATTAGGCATTTCTTTTGTGTATGATGATATAAATCAATCATTAGGTAGTTTTTCTCAAGAATCAAATATAAGTCCATTAACATCAAATGGAACAGATACTGGGAATAATTACGTTTCAATGCCTAGCAATGGATTAAAAGCTTTAAATCTTACTGTAAAGGTTAATAAAGGAAACTTTGCTTCAACTCCTTTAGTTGAAAGTTTGTATTCTAGTAGCGATATAGGTGTTCCTCAATCTAGAGGCAGTAATGTAAATGGAGGATATAGTAATATAGCAGCTTGGAATCCTAGAATTGTAGGAATTAATGTGTACATAACAAGAGATAATCTAGAAGTATATGATTCTCCATTACTATTAGCTAAATTTAATTTATATGGAGATGAAAATATACATGGTATTAGCACATCTGCTGATGGTGTAAATGCTCAAAGCTGGGTTAATACTGATGGAAGCAATATAGCTTATCAAACGATACTAGACATAGAAGCAGTACCAGTAGAAAGTTATTATATTAAAAATTTATATAGACATAATGAAAATATACATGCATGGTACAAAACTTCTGCAATTGTTAATAGAAGATTATATGCAGGAAATGTTAGTTATTTTTCTGAAACAAACTATAAAAATATTTGGGGTTTAAATTCTCTTGACAATCAAGAAGGAGATACTTTAATAGAGCATTATCCAGATAAAATATTAAGGTCTGTAGATATAAATAAATTTGATGTTTTACCTGCTTCTTCTCCTATAGAAATAGCTAAATTTGATGGACAAGAGATAATAAGTTTATTAGCGTTTAATGACCAATTATTAATTTTTAAAACAAATGATTTGTTTGTATTAGATTGTTCAGGCGAAACTGATAGTCTTAAAGCTACTTTATTTGGTAAAGGATTAAAAAGCAAACATCATGCAGTAAGAGCAGGAGATTTTGTATTTTTTATGAATGAATCTGGGTTGTATGTTTATGATGGTAATACAGCAGTTAATGTATTAACTCAAAAAATTAGACATGCAAAATGGAAACAAATATTTAATGCGAGTAGCCAAGTTACATATGATAGTAATTATGGATTAGTTATTATAGTTACTTCTTATGATCCTTCGTTAGAGCAAGCTTCTACTGTTGCTTCTAATTGCTTATATTACAATGTTGCTGCTAATGCTTTTTATTTTAAAAATAAAGATACAATATATGGTCCTCCTCAAATTAATAAAGCATTTCAAGTGAGTGGAGATTTATATTCTATAGCGTCAGAATACAATACTGGTTTAGAAAGATTAAATATTACAACAGAAACAGAATATGTTGCTGGCGTTAAATATGAAAAGCATATTAAAATAAAAACTGCTGCAACTGGTACTTGGCCAGGGTTAGGTGGCGGAACTGCTTTATCAGGACAATTAAGCACTGATGTTGAGCATATAAAAATTAAAAAAGCATCTGATAACAATTGGCATACTTTAAACACTATGCCATATTGGGCTAATACAGCAGTACATGGTGGAGCTGGTAAAATACCATCAATAGCTGGAAAATTAGCTGAATTTAATGCAGAAGCTTTAGCAGATGTAATTAATAATCAAGACACAAATACAGAGTACTCTGTTTTTGCAAGTGCAATTCCTAGAGAAGAAGATGCAGGCTCATCTGAGGGTGGTGAATTAAATATTGCTGTAATAGCTAAAAAACCAGGAACAGATTCTAATGGAGCAGAGCAAGATTTAAGTAGTACTGTCCATGCTAATTATGGAACAACTTCTGTAGCTTTTGGAGCTAATACTACTAATGGTAATTATACTGCAGCAGGATTATCAATTGGAAATATAACATCCTATGAAGAAATATCTACTACTGATGGTGTAAATAGAGTAAATCCTGAATATAGAATTAGCCCAGATAGATTAGGTAATAGAGTAAATGGAACTGTATATAATCTTCAAGTTGTTACAACAGATGAAAATAATAATCATACTTTACTAAATTATAAATATATTATTGGAGTAGATTATTTTTCTCAAAGTCAGTATAATTATAATTTAGCTACTATGACTAGCTCTGATGATAATGCTAATAATGATAATTTATGTGCAAATATTCGTCAAGCTTTATTAGAAGATAAAATTTATGACCCTGAACAACCAGATCATTTATTTACTAATTTATTTAATATAAGCACTATTAGCGGTTCTTCAGGTTCTAAATACTTTGATATAACTTTAAAAGACGAAGTCATGAATGTGTTTACAATTTACGTTACATACCAAGTAAGTTTATCTGCAACACCAAATGCAACTTTATTAAAATGGAACAACGAGAGTGTTACTGATGCTTATAATACTTTTTATAGTAAAAGCAGAGTAGAGTTAGAGACTAAAGATTATGATTTTGGACAACCTTCAGTAAGAAAAAAAGTATACAAAGCATATATAACCTATACAGGTGGTGATGGAGAAATTGTATGTTACTATCAAGCTAATCAATCAGGATCATTTACTAAATGCACTGTGTTAGATTCTGATGGAGCAACATCTACTAATGCAAACAAATTAAATAATTCTGCTAATCAAACAAGAGCTGAATTAAGATTTGGAACAGGAGGCAATAACATTTATTCATTTGCATTAAAATTTGTATCAGCAAATAATGTTTCTAATTTTAAAGTTAACGATATAAGTTTAGTTTATAGAATTAAAAAGCCTAAATAATGATTAAGTCTAATAAAAACATACTAAAAAAACTTCCTAAAATAGGATTGCCTAAAAATACAGAAGGTCAAAATGGAGATTTATCTCTTAACACTTTTAATGGTAGAATGGGTTTATATGGTAAAATAAATGACAAGTGGTATAGATTTGGTTCAGCTCAGCAAGAAAACCCTAAAGGTCATGTTAATACTTCTGATAATAGGCTTAAATCAGACTATTCAGTAAAACAATTAAATGCTGATATTCTAACTATTAATGATGTAAAAGCAATAACCAGTGATACTGATAAGTTTTTAATGTCTGATAATGGAACTATTAAATATGTTACAGGTGCTAATTTATTATCTTATATAGGCGGTTCAAGTACTACAGGTACAGTGACATCAGTTGGTGGAACAGGTACAATTAATGGATTAACATTAACAGGTACTGTAACATCATCAGGTAATCTTACATTAGGTGGTACACTTGCTATTAATAATGCAGATTGGAGTGGTACAGACTTAGCAATTGCAAATGGAGGAACAGGAGCATCTAATAGTGATGCTTGGTTAAATAGTAG
>TARA_R110002020_G_scaffold152285_1_pt1 | contig 17694 bp, 10 predicted proteins | sample TARA_R110002020 | Tara Oceans TARA_R110002020 (sample SAMEA4396489) | marine metagenome | biome: Westerlies Biome; feature: [MES] marine water layer (ENVO:01000295) within the mesopelagic zone...; material: water (ENVO:00002006), including particulate matter (ENVO:01000060) such... | reverse complement strand
AGATATAATAACTGGAACCAAGAAACTTGGTAGAAACGCAAACCTAAACCCTGATGGGACTTTAAATCAAGGTATACACTCATTACAAGGCACTGAAATGCCCTCTGGAAGTATAGTTGCTAGAACAGCAGCTGACGAACCAGATAATGGTAACCTTAAGTCTAGAAGTAAAACAAATAAATCTAATAAGAGCTATTAATAGTATTAGCCTTTGTATTTAGTTTTAATTTTAAACTAGTTCCCTTTTCGCTGAAATTTAATACTTTTTCAGTTAATCTATGGGTTCCCTTTATTTCTTCATTAATATTTAAGTTAACTAAACTCCCTAAACTAAGGTAGTGTCCTTTAGTTGTAGATAAAGTTATATTATATTTATCTCTTCTAGCCATTATTAATGCTTTAGTAAGTTCTTTTGAAACAAGAGCACGATTAGCTGCTCTATTCCTAAATCTTTTAGCAGATAAAAATTTACTTACATCTTTTGAAACCCTTATATTATCACTACCACCAAAGTCCACTCTAACATCTTCAAATTTAGTTCTGTTAGGTATCTTTAATTTATCATAACTATATGAGATTATACCGTCACCATATGATAATGTCATACTAGGTATATCACTCAATGGTTTTTCTTTTATAAAGGTAAGTGAAGCATTTTCTACACCAAACTTAATACCTATATCATAAGCGAACATGTTAAATATATCTGAATCATCCATAGCAAATTGAATCAATTCTAAACATGCAGAATAAGGGGTTGTGTCATTTTTTCTATAACCTGATAAAGTAACTGGTGGTGACGTATCATTCATATTATTAACATCTATCAGTATTTTATCTTTATTAATTCTATCATTTATATATTTAGTTAAGAACTGGCTAAGAGTAAATCCATCATAATTGTTTGCCTCATCTATATGGAATGTCTCTGCGTATTCCCCTCCTAAGAAGCATCTAGGGTCATAAGCAACTAAACTGAAATTTTTATCAGTTGGTTTAATTTGTTTTATATAGCCTATGAAATAAGGAACAGTGTCATCTGCACCATAATTTAAATAGAATCTAACTTTTTTATTTAAAATTGCACTTTCTGGTATATCAGTACCAGATATAGTTACTTTTAATGTGCTTATTTGGTTGTTACTAGGGAATGTAACGGTTCCTTTAAGGTTTTCTATTATTCCTACATCTTCTATATATAATCTAGGATTACAATATGTATTTTGAGACATCGTCTATTACTCCTCCGAGTGAAATCTTTTCTGATTGCATAACTCCTGAAGAATTCATTTCTATTAGATGAGAACATTGCATTGTGACAGCCCACTTAGGTTTAAATTTTCCAGTTGCGTAATCTTCAGACATAGATGTTATTTTACCAAAGAAACGTGTTTTATCACCATCATTGTGCTCTATATCTATAAATACAGGTGTGCCATTCTTTTGATAAGATAATATTAAATCCCTTCCAGTAGCATCAGAACCTAAATCTATACCACCAAATGATATAGTTCCTCCTTCTGCTCCTATTCTCCTTATATCAGATTTACCTAATCTATCTTCTACAACCATATACCTACCTTTTCTACTGTAAGATATAGATTGTGCTATAGCTATACTATTAAGACTTACGTGATGAGGGTCCATGACCTTTATTAATTCTGTATGCTCATCTACCATAGGCCACACATTATACAATCTTATTTGTTCGTGTGCATCTGTATCTGTTGTGGGTGTTTTTACTGTAATAGCTAATATTAAACCATAACCATCTTTAGTCCATTGACTTTCTGGGTCTCCTGTACCGTTGTTGTCTCCTACAACATTCCATGTTAAATCAGTAGTGTGTACTGATGCCCAGTCGTCTGGTATATCCCATTTGATTATACCTGATTGTCGGAACTGTTCAGTTTTATCAATTATAGGAAGTGGTTCCCATGAATATGTAGCTACATTACTTGCTATAGTTCTTTTAGTATAATAAGCAGCTATATTAATATCTGGTTCTGAAAAAGTGGTAGGACCGTTTGGTAAATAATTATCTATTTTAAAATATAGTTTGTCATATTTTTGAGGCATAACAGATACTATAAAGTTTTCTGGATGGTCTGTAACTGCCGTAGATGTTGCTAGCTCGTATGTACTTGCTCCGCCTAATAATATAGAATCAGAATCATATAAGTTTGTTGAACCACTATCTACTACATGCCATTTTGGCAGTATTTTGTAAACATCTGTTGAATCTGAGTGAGTAGTAGAATTAGTAGCAAATACTCCTCTAGATATTGTTAAAACATGTGTTGATGGTTTAGCTGTTACTTTCATTATCTCTGTGTCATTAGCAATAGCTATATAATCTCCTATTGCAAATTGTGTACCATCTGTAACAGTCAAAGTGTCAGTTGTTAAACTTACAGTTCCACCTTGGTTTACATTTGCAGTTGAGTCTGTTTTATTATTAGCATGGGTAGTTCTACCACTACCAGTAGCCACCATTAACGTACTTCTATTTATTACATAATCTTCTTTCAATAATCTTAAATTACCTGTATCTACCGTACTTGGTGTTATACCAGCATCAACATCTATACTATTACTACTAGTTATTGTGTTTGAAGTGTTGAATGTCCCTGCTACGTCATATAACTCTAGCCATTTATTATTTTTAGTAGTTCTAAATACCTTACCAGTCGCCCCGCTGGTTGCTTGTGTAACTGTTGCATCCTTTGTAAAACTTCCTGCTGTTCCTAAAACAAGATGAACTGTTTCTCCTGAGTCTACGCCCATTGAATTCCAATTAGTTATAGGGGAGAATCTTTCTAAATCACCAGCATCTGCTCCAAAGAAACTAGCACCACCGCTAGTTACTGCATCTGGGTCTGCACAAGTTAATAAAGAATTATCTCTAACTTGTAATCTCGGTAAGTAATATGTATCATGGAACCTACTATTATCATCCATTCTACTTCCTAGCGAATTAAAAGTATATCGTTGGGAAATGCGAGATTGCTCTCCATAATTTAATGCTGTAAAAACCCCATCTTCATCATACCCAAAGTAATCTGTCAGTACTGTTTGTGTACCAGTATCATTACTAACATTTGTAGTACCGTGTGCTATACTTCCTTGGTCATTATGTAAAGAACCTGTTACAGTTTGTTTATCTAAATCATATGAGAAAGTATCTATTTTTAAGTTAGATGCTCTTGCATAACTTTCTGATGCATCCAATGTTGTTATAGTATACGGGTCATTTAATTCTACTATTGGATTACCATTAGTTAAAACTGCTATAGTCTTATCTGTGTCTGGGTTAGGGGTAGCCGTACCAGTGCTGCCATCAAAGTCGTGGCATTTGATGAAAACTTTATGGTCATCTAATAAAGTAGTTATACTATCTAATTTTGCTTTATATAGTTTATGTACCGGAGCAATCTCTCCCTGTGCTGGCGTCCCTTGTGTCAATGAATCTAAAGTATAAGTGCTACCTGATTCAGTAAAATCTTGTGTAGTTCCTGCCGTATCTCTTTCTATTGTCAAAGTGTCTGCATCAACGGCTGCTGCGGTAAAGGTACCTTGTGTATTTATAGCATCAATCAAAGCAGTTGTAATAGTAGCTGCTGAATCACCAGAACTACCTGTAGCAAAAATTGATGTAAAACTTCCTGAAGGTATTACTCCAGCTGATTCACCATGCGTTGTTATATTAACTGCTACTCTATCTCCAGACTGTGCTATACCGGGAGATGCTGTTTCTCCTGCTGTATCACATGTAACGTTAAAAATTGCAGTACCACTGTTAGGAGCAGTAAAAGCATTCATACTACTACTTCCGGCAACTGCATTAGTAAAAGTAAACCCATCATTAATAGCTGCTGCTAAAATAGTAGCTGCTGCTGCTGCGTTTGCTGCACCACTTATATCTACTTTCTTTTTAGCAAATACTAAACTTAAAGCACCGGGTTCTGATGCACTACCAGAGTGGTCGAGCCAGAAATATACAGGTGCTTCTCCTGCTGGTGGGCTTGGGTAATCTATAGCGATATAACAACCGGCATAAGCAGACATAGTATCTCCACCTGTAAGTTCTATACTATATACTTGTGCTACATCTGGATGTTTCCACCACACTCTAAAAGCTGCTGATGTATCACTAGAATTATATAAAGCTATATAAGGTGCACCACCGTCTGGATTAGAAAGTCCGTTGTTAGCGCCTATACTGTTATCAACGGTATCTGCCGCTACTGTAAACGTTCCCTTTTCTTTTATTGCTGGTGTGTATACTGCACCCTTAGGGACTGTATCATTTTGAATACTTAAATTAATATAATTATCAGCTCTTCCTCCATCTGCTATTAAGTTTGGCACGGCATAACCACCAGTCGTACCAAGCGTTTGTAATTGTATATTAGCATACTCTCTAACCTGCTTAGACTCTGTATTAGATGCCTCAAACGTTACTGTTGGAGGTGATGATACGTTTGTATCTGATACTGCATAAAGTAAAGGTGATGTACCTGATATTAAATCATTATCAATACCTGCATATACGGCTTTCCTATCTGCTTTTAATATAGCTATTGGGTGTCTGTTAGCTGGTATAAAATGTGGTATTTTATCAGTGCCTGCTTTTTCTTCTCTGACTATAGCAAGACCATTCTGACCTGCCGGCGCTGTTGAGGAACCAGTGTGATAAGTTAAATCTTCTAAATCACTATAACCACTATTAGCGTCGTTAGTATACCATTTTGAAATAAATCCTTCTGGGCTCACGGCTCTAATAAGAGGGAAGAAAGAACCATGCTTAGTATATATATGGGAAGTTATAACATGCTTAGATGGCTTTTCTAAATCTATAAATTCTACATTTTGCCTCTCTAGAGAATTGTCTTCTCCATCATCCCAATCAATAACTACTTGCGTAGCTAAATCGTTCAATTCTATTCTATACCAATACTCTCTATAAATATAATAGGGTAATGTTTCACTTCCATTGAAAACTGCTCCATTGTTGCTGTTAATAGTCCCAACTAATATTTGCCCCGTAGAGCCTCCTGCTAAAGCGTTTTCATATGTATTATATACTTTAATTATTTCTCCTGCCATTTTATCACGTTCCGTCTATTGCAAATGCAGTCTTTTTAAATGATACTTGTGGAGATTGACCGCATACATCTCCTCTCAAGTTGTGGTAATCAAAAACAAATGCTCTAGCATTCCATATTTGTGAATAACCACCAGTATTATCTGCTATTTCTTCTAGATTTTTATCTATAATAAGTTCAGCGTTTCCTCCGCCTTCAAATGTAAATGGATATATAGCATGTCCATATACTATTACTTCTTCGTATATACCGTCATAATCTCCAACTTTTAAAGTAGGATTGCTGACTGTGTTTATAACTTTACCAAATTCCCAACTAGATGCTGTTGCAGTAGAAGCTAATGGGCCTGACTGTACTTCCAGTTTTCCATTAAGATATAATTTAAGATTTCCTTCTTTTATCTCAGTATCTACTACTAATATTATACATGTAGGGGTTTCTCCATCTGCTGGTAAACTAGTAACACTGGTTAACACTACTTCATTGGCAGTTCCATCGGTATCTGATACAGTACATTTTACTTTACCTGAAACAGCTTCTATTTTAATAGAAGAAGTGCCACTTGCAGGGTCAATTTCGAATAGCACAGCATCTGAAGCTGAATTTTCTGCTATAACGTGTAACACTACACTAGCTTGTGTAGTTAATGTATTTATTCCATTAACGCCAGAAGCTTCTTTAATTGCTAAAGCTCCTCCTTCTCTAGTATCCATAGCTCTACCTCCTAATCCTTCCATAGTACCAGTAGGTCTACTAGCTTGGATTGTACCGTTATATAATCCATCTTGAGTAGCGTAAGATATTTTATAACCTGTAGTGCCTATAACGTCTTGCCCTATAGATTCTTGATTACCATACATTTTCACTCGTCTCCAAGTATCGCTACTTCCACCACGATAATTAGACCTTTTACCTAACCATGGAGCATTGTCTACATTATCATTAAGTGGTGTATATGCTTTAATACCATGATACTTATCAGTTATATTATTAGTGTCTAAAATAAGATAACCATACCATAAATCACTGTCATCTACAGTCACTTCATATCTAGGATAAAGTGGATTAGATGGTGATGGTATTACAGACAAATTAGCTCCTTTAGGAGAAGGGTCGAAATATTTAACAGCTAATTGAGGTATAATTTTAGGTACATCAGCTTCTGCAATAGTGCCATATGCAGAATGGTCTACATCACCTGAAAACATAGTCAAGGTTGATGAGCCACCATTTTGACCGCTTGCAGTCAACATTAATGAAACTATATCTCCATCTTTCAAAGAAGCGACTTTTAAATTATCTATAGCTATTCTATTAGTACCAAACTCAGGTATAAATGTCCTTACTTGTCCACCCATGCTGGTTTCTTCGTTAAAAGCACCATACCCAAAATCTGTATTTAATTCATAAGGCGCTTTATCTTTAGCTGTTATATCAAAAGACCTATAATTTGCATAAGGTGTTTTATCACTAGAATCAACAAAGAATTTTCGTTCGTTGTAAGTTGTACCTAAACTATAACCACTACTTGGGCTAGCTACAGGTAAAACAGAACCATATCCTCTTTCTGATATTTGTTCTAAATCAAATCCAACTGCTGCATTTTGGTCTCCCATAGCATCAAAATTCATACACAACCAATACCTATATGCACAGATGTGTAATGTTGGTAAATTTGATTCTAATAATAATTGATTGAGATATCTTCCTTTTTTAGTACTACTACCACCCCAATTTTGAGATTGGTCTAAATTTACTGTTATTACGTTTGCTTCTTTTTTAATTATTTTAACTATAGCAGCTGTTCCTGAAGTGCTGTTGAATGCGGTTGCTCCTCCTGTACCAAAGGTTTGGCCCCACTTATATATTATATATTGTTCGTCTTCCTCAAAAGATACAGCTGCTTCATTACCAACTGTTATTTTAGCAGTGTATGGTCCTATTTCCCCTCCACCATCTGGTCCATCCGAAGGTGAACCTAAGGAAGTTATTCTTGTAGATGCGTATATATTTTCTCTTCTAGTCCAATTACTTAAGGCATTTTCAAATTGTAAAAATCCTTTTTGAGAGAAACCTTCTACATAGGCTCTATATCCTGTACCTTGGTTATTGTCATATGCGTCTCCTTCATTAGCAGATGTTATTATATCATTACTAGCTGCTGAACCTATAGTTAGATTACCGAATAAAGAAGAACCTGCAAAAAATACAGTTTGACCATCTGAGTGAGATGCTACTGAATCTGCATCATCTATACCTCTTGCTACGGTAACACTAGTACTACTTACTGCTGTAACTTCCATGAACTCTGATTCTACTTTAAGTAAATCTCCTACAAATATTATAGCAGATGCGTCTGAGGACGCTGTAAATGTAACTGGATTGGTGGTATTATCTAAACCTGTAGCAGTTAAACCTGTAGTTTTTGTTAAATAACTTCTAGAATCTATCCAATCTCCCATAGCATTACTAGAATTGTCTTGGAAACCTGCTAACATTTGATTATCTGTGAAAGCTGTAGGTGCTGGATTTCCTGCTACATCTTTAAAGTCACTAAAAAGTAACATTTTTGGAGACCCATCTGAAGCACCTGCTAAATTTGATACTGTTTTAAAACCTAAAGCTAAAACTGTTGGTGCACTATCATATATTGTTTCTTCATCTCCTCCAGCTGCACGAGCTGCATCCCATCTAGGTTCTCCAGCTCCCTTTACTACGTGTCTATTTGTATGATTAAATGTGTTTTGTGATACTGAATTAGCTGTGTTATGTGTATTTACACTCATATTAACTAGTTTAGGTTCAGCATTTACTATCTTAAATTCATCAATATGTACTGCTGTTTTTGCTAATTCATACGGATTCAATGCTGTAGCAACAGTAGAAGCAGATTCGTCAAGTGTCTGTGTTACTGCTTTTGAACCTGCTAACATTGAGTCATGCCAATAAAATGTACCGGCGCTGATTTGATGTCCTTCTACCTCGAAACCTCCACCTGAATTAACTCTGTGATTACACACCCATACAGTCATATGTTTTAACCAATGGCTATAATTTAAAGGTTCATTCATATCTCCATGTGATACATCATGAACATCTGCTGTTCCTGCTAAACATATTGGTCCTTCGAAAACTCCAGAACCCTGTTTTTGGTCGTCTATCAATTCACCATTATTATTCCCTGTAGCGTGATGGACAGATAAATAATATCGCCCGTGTCTTCTTTCAGATTCTCCTGAAGCCCCATGTAGGTCAGCAGAGATTTTATATTCTAACCATTGTGATGCTGGTATACTAGGCATTCCAGTGTCTGTTAAAACTAAATCTGTAGTAAAAGTACTACCTTCTTTGACATATCTTGTTGCTGTTCCAGCAGAATCTGCACCATTAGCGTCATTAATAGCTGCAATAGGTACTAATATAGGACCTTTATCGTCTGCGGCTACTATATCACTAGGGTTGTGTATTATAAAGCCAGCTACGTCTGATGTCCAAGCACTTCCATCGTTAGATGGTCCGTGTCTTTGCATATAATCACGGAATGATTCTGAATCTTTTGGTTTTTTATTTGAAAAAGTTAAAGCAAAACCTCTTCTAAATACTCTTGTGTGAGTAGTTACAGTAGCACCACCACTTGAACCAATAGAATAGTCATTACTCATGTTAGCAATGTTCATTTTAAAAGAAATTTCATATTTATTTGGAGGTGCTTTATTTGCTTGAGAATGATTAGCGTTATCTGCGCCAGTCAATATAAATGTAGAATTATTCTGAAAATGTCTAACTGGTGCTGGTAAATTATATTTACATGCGTATATATCTTGTTGTAGTTTACCGGTAGAACCAAAGTTAAATGTTAATTGTCTATTAGGGTGGTATGCTAAATCTAAATCATGATAACATGACATTCTCATATTACCACCATTTAAGGTGTTTTCGTTAGAGAAATTTATACTGGACTTTGCTAGCATGTCTTCAGCAGAACCATAAGTCTGAGCAGTATCTTGAGCTTCGCCAGAACCTGTAGCTAATTTAGGATAATCTGGAACTTCTTTAATCTTGTCCCACCATGAAGAAGTAATTGTTACAGCTGTTTCGTCTCTTTCTGTTAGAGTAAACTCTTCAAATGTGTCCATATATTTAATTTTATCTTTTATATCTTTATGTTTCCATGTAGGAGTATACATAGGTCTGTTTAATCCACTGAAATCTCCAGTCTGTTGAGCAGTCATTATACTATTAAATCTTGCAGTTTCACCGTATGCGCCAGTAGCACCTGCTAAAGCTACTGTTATTGGTAAGGCTGATTTTGCTACTCCCCCCGCAACTGGTCTTGCATATGAACCAAATTTTGCACCATATCCCATATTACCCCATTGTCCTGTTGCTGCTGCACCATATATTCTAGTACCTGCGTTAACACCTAATACTGATGGACCTGCACTAGTTCCTACAGCTCCTGTAGCTAATGTATAAGCTCCAACTGCACCTTGGCCTATTGATGTAGCTCCTGCCGTAGCAGTAGCACCTGCTAAAGTCCCACCAGCTAAGCCTCCGCCACCTAGCTCTGCGACACCCATACCTGCTTCTCCACCCGTTACTGTACCTGTTAATAAGTGGTGTTCTCTCCACTTTCCGGGATTTCCCTTTTTATCTCTAACAATCCATTGTTCAGGAGGGGTAGCCCCATCATCATCTAATGGTGATAAAAATATTACTGGGTCAAATTCACCGGGTAACTCATTACCATAAAAACCTGCCAATTCTGCGCTGGTCATTTTATCTGTTTGTATCAACTTTCTCATGTTGTTACCCCAGCCTGACATATACTCAACGGCGTCATCTATAAGTAGGTATGGTTTTCTACCTGCAAATACTTTACCGTTAGATGTATATTTATATAATGTATCAGATATATCTGATGTTCCACTAAAATCTTCATTAAAAGAATAACACGTGCTATCATAATCTGCATGAGCTGTCATTACTGCTACATCACTTCTTACCCAATTGTCGCCATTATTAACAGCTGTAGATAATGTTACGTGTGCATCACTTACTGCTTCTACATTACCTTCATACTCTATTTGTTCATTCTTTTTCATCATATAGAGGTCAGTTAGAGGTAGAGGCGCAAATCCTTGTATATTTCCAGAGTCTCCAGTATAACTAGAACCCTGTATAGTAGTAAGGTTTAAATCATAACCAACTAAAGGAGCTCCTTGGTCCCCGTAGTTCGGTCTTCTTCTCATTACAAAATCCATAACTGATACTGATGAATCATGTCCAGACTTTACTTGTAAAGCTGGTGCTGTACCATCACTTAAATCACCAAAACTTGTATGAAGTGTTGTATCTTGTACGTTCTTAGTATCATATTGTTTATCAGATATTCTGTAGTAAACTGTCCCGCCTGTTGTGTATTCATCTGCCATATTACATCATTCCTTTGTTAATCATAATTCTTCCTGTGCTTGGTAATACTTCTGCAACTTTTTCTGCAAACATATCACCATCGTAAACGTCACCTTGTATGTTAATAACTATTGGTTCCCCTGATTGCATGTTTTGTGTTTTTGAATTTACAGTTTCTCCTTTCTGTAACATTGCTAATCCATGCTCTTGCGTATAACCACCGGTATCATAAGACATATAACTAGGCATAAATTGTCCGCCAGTGTCCATAGTAGGGGTGTTATATTCTAAAGGTTCTAAAGGAGTGTAACTCATCTTAGGTGGTTGCATAGCATCTTGCATTAATTTAGCTACCAGCACTGAAGCTGTACCGCCTGCTAATACAGCTGCTGTTATTCCTATAGGTCCCATTGAAGCACCATTGTACATAGCTCTGGCAACTGCTAAAGCTTGTAAAGCACCTGCTGCAAATATCATTGCGTTGCCCACATAATACATTGCCTCTCCTTCTTTATTCATAAGTAAATAACCACTGAACATTAATAAATTAGCTGCCGCCAACCCCGCAGCCAAGAAACCCATAGACCGAGTAAGGCTGTCTGTTCCCAACTTAGCTGACATAGTTGCTTGTGCATTAGCTAACATTAACATATTATTTGTAGGTAGAATTGTATTCATAACTTTAAACATTATTATTGCTTCTAATCCTCCCGGACCTAATCTTGAAAATAAAGAAACTACAGTTCTTAATGGGAATGTTAAAGCATGTATAACTCCTTCTAAATTATTACCTTCAGATACAAATATTCTAATCATTTCATATGATTGTCTTAATAACATAATAAACTGTTTCATAACTGAAGCAACTATTGATTTTAAAGCCTCTCCTGTTTTATTTAAGACTAGACCTGTTTCTGTTTGCACAAATAAAAAGTCTCTCATATCGCTAACAGCAGTCTGTAATAAATAATCAAATTCATTCATAGCACCGAGATTTGCATAAGTGGCATCACTTAAAAAGAAACTAGCTACTGCTGCATTTTTCATAACAATCAATTGATTTTCTAAAGATTCATTCTGCTTATCAGCCATCTTTCCTGCTGCACCTTGTGAATTAGCTAAATCATCAACAGCAGCACCAAACTCATCTGCATTTTGTACTAAGTGTATAAATGCAGTAGCACCACGGACGTTTAAATCTTCTAATAGCTTAGTCATCATTTCAGTGTCGTTTATATTTGAACCGAACTGGTCACTAAAGTCTTTTGCTATTTCAGTAAATTGTTTGAACTCTCCTTCACTGTTAAGGATTTCAATACCCATCTTTCTGAAAGCTGCTGTATTATCATCAGCATGTTTTGCAAATTGTGCCAATGCCTGTCGTAAACCACGACCTGCAATACCAGCCTCTAAGGCACGGTTGGTTAATACTTCTAATGCTCCTAACAATTGTTCTACACTCTGCCCTGTAGAAACAAAGAAAGGCATTGCGAATTTGACAGCAGAAGATAAATCCTGCCATTCTAACAAAGACATATTAATAGAATGAGCAAACTTATCTGTAAGTTCAGCTGAATCGGCCATTGTTAATCCAAAACCTTTAATAGTCTGGATTGTTAACTTAGCTAAAGTTTCATGGTCACCCTGAACAGCCATAGATAATTTCAAAGTATCATTTAATATAGCACTTGCTTCACTAGCTTCTAAACCAGCAGAAGCCATCTGATACAAACCTGTAGTTGCATCATTCAAAGCAATACCATACTTTGTACTGAAATTAACAATTGTGTCAGAAGCTTGAAATAATACTTCATCAGTTTCTTGCCAAATAGAATTAGCATTTGTTAACTCTTTTTCAAATTCTTTAAATTGTTCAGTTAGAGCAGATAATTTAAAACCAAATGATACTAAAACAATAGCACTTGTCATTAATGCTTGTGTTACTCCCATTTTTATATGGTTAGCCATTTGCTGTAATTGCATGTTAGCTTCCATTAAGTTTTGTTTATATAATTTTAAAGCAGCATTATTCTGCATAGTACCCTGTGTTAATTTTCTTGTACTTTGTTGAACTAACATAGAACCATGACGTCTAGTTCTATTTAAATCCTTCTCTGCTGCTGTTATTTGTCTATCGACAATTAATTGTTCTTCTAAATGAGCAGTTAAAAAGCCGTGTGCTTCTGTATCTGCTTTAGTAAGAGCTAGTTGTTCTTTAGTAGCTTCTATAGCCAACTTTCTTTCGTTGACATTCATAGAACCAAAAGACTTCATATCAAACAAACCAGTTCCTGCTTGTAATCCTAATTCTTTAAGGTGAGCTACATATTTAGTATTAGCAAGGTCCATAGCTGCAAGAGAACGGGTGTATGCTCTTTCTGCTCTTTTATATTCTGTACTAGAAGTGCCACCTCTTGGACCCTTTGCTGCTTCCATTGCTGCTTTTTTAGCATTGGTGAAAGCTTCTTGAGATTTCCTATTTACATGATTAAATATAGCATTAGACCTTGTTTTAAATTTCTGATTAGCTACTTCATTATCTTTTTGGACACTAGCAAGTAATTTTCCGTGTTCTCTTTCTAATGCTGAGTTAGACCTAGCCATACTTTGATGACCTTTACTGGCCATCTGTGACATAGCTGCATCATATTTAGTGGCTGTTCGTGTAGCACTTCGTGTGTCAAACACCAGCCTAAAGTTGGCCGCAACACTGATTGGGTTTCCCCCACCCATAAATGCCATTTTATTTTACTAACTCCGAGAAGGATTCAACCTTCCTCTTTTTACCCATTTTCTCTTCCATCTTTGTTTTAAAAGCCATACTTCTATTATATTTACTTCTTACACTTGGGTCGTTTTTAGCCATGTCACCAATGTTGTCTGATGAATAACCGTCAAAAGCGTGAAGTAAATTATAAGAACCATGTGCACTCATTAATCCTTCAAGTTCGAATCTAGGCGTGTTTTTTATTTCATACCAGCTCATTCCGAGCTCTTTCATTAGTGGGATGTATAAGTATATCGCTTCGATAGACTCACTCATCCACCCTGAAAATCCGACACATCAACTCCCATCATGGTGTTCTGCATCCTATATTTCAAAGTAGAAGGTAACTGGTCCCACAGTTCTTTTGTTATTGTTGGTCCATCTGGATTTTTAGAAGATGCTTTTGATAACATTGCTAAACATCTCTCTTTTCCTAATTCCATATACATTTGGTTTTTGCTAGCTTCATCCATACCTTCATCTAATTCAAATTTAGGTTCTTCTGATTCTACTAACTCACACCATTGCATTTTAATATATTTACCTTGGTGTTCTATTTCTGCTTCCTGTACTGTTTCAGTTAGTGAAACTAACTCATCCAGACTCCAATATTCTTTTTCTTCTGTCATTTCTTTCTCCGTTCTTTGTATGGGGGAGTTTCACCCCCATTCTTTTTTATTAATCTGCGTACTTTAGCATAGGTGTTGATTCCATGCTTTTTAAAGTCCAATAGATTTTTGTTCCATCTTTAAGTTCATATATATGATTTAAAAGGAAATCAGGATGCCAAACTGTGTAATCTAATTCCTTAGCTTTGGCTTCCACTTTTTTATCTTCTTTATCTGCCATATTTAATCACCTCACATGTCCGCTGCTGCGGTATGTGCAACTCCACCATAGAAGTTATTAGTTCCGGGGTCGTGATGACCGTTTAGAATTAAAGGTTTAACCATTGTCATTAAAGATATAGTTTCTTCGTTAGCTGAGTCGTTACTTAAACTAGTTGAATATTCACCTAGTGTACAGTTTCTTAAAACAATAACGGTTCCGTCTTTGTTTGCTCCGTCTGTTCCTGAAGCGTCTTTAAGTTGAATAGCTACTCTGTAACCATAGGAAACGTTACTACTAGCATCCTTTGAACTCTTAGGGTCAGTTGTTCCGTCTGATATTCTCATATCTGTTGTAGACGCGTCTTTAATAAGACCGTGCCTTCCTGCATGATTTCCGACAGCTGCAAAACTTGACGTATTGTCTGTTTTACCCTGAACTAAGGTTGAGAATAATTTATTACTCTTTTTCTTACTGAGGGTTACACTTAAGTCTGCTTTTGTTTCAATCTTACCGGGTGTTTTAGTACCGAAGTATGATATGTCTTCGTCCTGAGCACCTACTGATAAGTCTACTCCTGTAATATCTGATATGTTAAAGCCACTAAAACCTAGTCCTTTGTTTGCTAGTCCCATAGGAGGAATCATAATGCCTCCAGCTGTGAAATCACCACCTGTGGTTGTAACTTCTAGTTCGTGGTCGGTTCCAATTTTAATACCTGCACTTGCGTGTTCGGTACATATCCAAACTTTAACGTCTGTTCCTGTATAATATGCCATGTTTATAGTCCTCCGGGTGCAGCGTCGTCTTGTGCCGCGTTATCTGCCCCTGATAATACAATTGGATTTACATAACTCATAAAAGTCAAAGACTCTTCTTGAGAAGCATCAGGTGTTAATGTCACTGAATACTCTGTTATACAGCAGTTTGGTAAAACAAATACCTCACCTGCTGCACCGTCTTTGAACTTCAAAGCTACTCTGTAGCCATAAGTTGTAAAATCGGGCTGATAATGCCCATTGCCTAGTGTACCTGACTCATCAAGACCGAAACGAGCTTCGTTATATATTGTATTCCAAACTTCGTCGTTCTTTTTTCTAGTCATGGTCACGGTGTTTTCTTTTTTTATTTCAGCTTTAAGAACATTACGTTGTCCTATAAACTGAACATCTTCATCCATTGTTCCTAACGACAAATCAATTCCAGTAACATTATCAGGTCGGTTATCCCATGTTTCTGATACATCAGAGCCGTCTGAAGGGTTTATGCCTAATGCCATATCTCCAAATAACGTACTTCCTGATTCACCAAAATTACGAGGTGCGGCGAATAAATCTGTATAATCGTCGCTTGAGTCATAAGAGGTTGCTGAGGTTACACCGTCAGCCCAATTTCTTACACTTACTTCCTGAAGACCTGTTGTACTGCTTTCTTTAACAACTAATCCCTTAGTTGCGTGCTCTGTCGTAAGAGCGATGTCTAAATCTCTACCTAGATAGTATGCCATACTTAGTTTCTCCAGCGTTCCGTCGAACGCGTATATACCTTTAGTAGGAGCTAGTATATAAAGCTTTCCCTAGATTGGGCATAAATTGCCTATATTTTGGTAGAAGTATACTGTTGTCCTGTAATTCCTATATATGGTGCGGCCCAGACTTGTTTACCACCTAAATATTCATTAGTATATCTGTGCCTATTCATCTCTAAAGCTTCTAATAGCTCAGGAGCTTCACTTTCTAAAGAGTCTAAATCTCTTACACTTCTCATCATACCGTGTATTCTATCACTAAATTGTTTATTAGCGTTATGTATATTTATTTCAGGGTATAGTCTTTTTGCATTAGTTGTGAGACCACCCATAGCAACAGCTCCCATACCGCCTACGGCTGCTGCATCTGAAGTACCTCTGTGTATTTTAGTTATATAAGAGGCCTGTCTTAATCTTGCATCCATTTCTGCATCAAAAGTGTTATTAGTGATTCCTCTGCTAACTGAAGTAGCAAAATAGTTTTGGAAGTGATTGCCTCCAATTCTATCGACTTTATATTCGTATTGTCGAGCTCCATCTTTATGCATCATGAATGGACCAAACTCTCCGTAAGTATATGGACCTATAACATAAGTTTCCATAACTCCATTACCGTACATAGCACCGGGATTTCCAAGATGTTGTTTTAGCATAGTCCTAGAACTTTCACTAGCGAAATTACTCCATCCTGATTGCATATCTGCAACTGCATTAAAACCTTCTGTACTAAAAGAACCCATAACTCCTCTCATTTGTCTTGAACGTTGTCGTGCTCTACTAAGTGCATTCTTACCTCTATTCATAGGTATAATACCTTTATTAATTATCTCTCTAGCATGTCTTATCATAGGGTTCCAAGTTTGGGCAGCTCTTTTCTTAAAATATTCAATACCTTCATTTACTATTAGTTTATACTTCTGATTTTCATCTTTATCTTTACCTTCAAATCTTTTATTTATCTCTTTGATTTTACTTTCTAAATCAGCTCCTCCTGAACCGTATATACCATGTCCTTTATCTGATAAATATTGATTGGTTACATTAATATGTACTTTTCTTATAGGGTCATACATATCAAAAGCCTGTCCACCTGCTCTTTCTCCTGCTAATTCAGGAGTGTTAAACAACACATCACCTCCTTGTGTCATTTCTTCCATTGACTTACCACTTGCATTAATCACAGCTTGTCTCTCTGCTTCATCCATTATGATGTCATCAGTAATAACACTTTGAGCTTGTTGCTGCAATTGTGCTGCTCTTACTGCAAAATCAGGTTGGTATCTATCTAACATTGCAGACTCTCCTTGTAAAGATAATTGACCTATTGAGTAATTAGAGGAATCTGTAAACATTATTTTATTACCTTGTAAAAATGGTTGTCTAACTGTTGAGCCTGCCATATATATAGAAGGAGCAACAACAGTACTTTGTGAAGTATGTCTGTTTTGAGAATATTCTGTTGCTACGTCATCACTTAAAATAGGGTAATACCCTGCTACTAAAGAATATATGTTAGCACCTTCAAATGCCATGTTTACGTCCTGAAATTACTAAAAGTTAATACGAAGTCTGCTGAAGCACCATACCAATTTAAATCTTTCATAAATCCTATGTTTCTCCATTGTCTTAAATTTCTCTCATGTACATCTAATTCTTCTTCTTGGTAATCGTCCCAATTAATATCCATAACTGCATTAGCTAGATTTAACATAATCCAGTTTAATAATCGTCTCTGTTTGTAGGTGGTACTTCCTATTGTTATCTCTGTCTCTTTTTCAAGTATAATGTGAACAGTATAAGCAACTCCGTATATCTCACCTGTTCCACTTACCCCGCCAAGTGTCATCTGTTGACCCATCATCTGTTGTTCAAATCCTGAACCTACATGCTGTACTACAACTGCTGGGAACTTTAAATCTTCTGTTTCTGGAAACTCTCCATAGACGTATATATCGCTACCTGAAGTTGTATTACTATTTAAACTATCACTAACACCCATCATGAGGGCTCTTTCTATTACATTTAAAAAATCTTTAGCCATGTGCTCT
>TARA_R110002020_G_scaffold462153_2_pt1 | contig 17704 bp, 16 predicted proteins | sample TARA_R110002020 | Tara Oceans TARA_R110002020 (sample SAMEA4396489) | marine metagenome | biome: Westerlies Biome; feature: [MES] marine water layer (ENVO:01000295) within the mesopelagic zone...; material: water (ENVO:00002006), including particulate matter (ENVO:01000060) such... | reverse complement strand
ATCATCGATGGTGCGCCCAGCGAAAATATCTCCGAATGGCTGGAGTTGATCACACCTTTGATGACTCAGCTTACTGAGGGTGTTTCAGTCGATCCAGCGGAGCGAACTGCCGAAGAGCGTGGTCGCTGGCTTCTGGCCAACCTACTCGAATGGCATCGCCGCGAGGAGAAATCGGGCTGGTGGGAATATTTCCGCCTGTGCGATCTTTCATCAGAAGATTTGCTGGACGAACGGGCAGGCCTTTCCGGTCTCCGCTATATCGAGACAGTAGGTGGAACAACCAAATGTCCGATAGACCGCTACAGTTTTCCTGCTCAGGAAGCCGATATTCGCCCAGGCAAGGGCATCAAGGCGCAGGGCGGCCAATCTGTCGGCTCGGTGGATGACATTTCCCGGAGCCAACGAACTGTTGATATCAAGAAGGCATCCGCGATGGCGAGCGAGCATCCTGCAGCGATTTTCGTTCACGAGCACGTTCCGTCGAAGCCGATGCAGGAATCTCTAGTTCGGCTCGCAAGCTATGTCTGTGAGCACGGCATGTTTGAGGGAGACGCTTACCGACCTGCTCGGGACATGCTTATGCGTGTCGTCCCCCGGGTTGAAGGCGATGCTGCGATCCGGATGGACGGCGAAAAGCCTCTGGACGCCGGTGTCCGGATTGCGCCGTTGATTGCGTCGGGAGTGCTGCCAATCCAAGGGCCGCCGGGCACCGGCAAGACACACACGGGCGGGCACATGATTTGCGAGCTTGTGAAGCAAGGCAAGAAGGTGGGTATCGTTGCCAATGGTCACGATGTAATCCGCCACCTTCTCGACAAGGTCATCGAGGTCGCCGAGGAGACTGCAACGCAACTTGTCTGTATTCAGAAGCCAAAAGGCGGTTCCAAGGAAGACGCCACCGACCGGCTTCGCTTTGCCAAGAAAAGCAATACGGAAGTGTTTGCTGCGTTGGACGGCGATTGCGGGGTTGCGGGTGGAACGGCGTGGTTGTGGTCGACCCAAGATGCGTTCGAATGTCTCGACGTTCTTTTCGTCGATGAAGCCGCGCAAATGTCGCTGGCAAATGTTCTCGCGGTCTCGCAGGCAGCGCGAACGCTGGTTTTGCTCGGTGACCCTCAGCAGCTCGACCAACCAATGCAGGGAAGCCATCCGGATGGGACAGGATGCTCGGCTCTCGACCATCTCCTGTCAGGAAAGCAGACGATCGGAACTGACGAGGGATTGTTCCTTGACGTTACCTGGCGCATGCATCCCGATATTTCAGGGTTCACCTCAGAGCTTTTCTATGAGGGAAAACTTGAATCGAAGGAAGAAACGGCCGGTCAACGCGTCAATGCCAGCGGTATCGCCGGTGGCACAGGTCTTCGCTTCCTGCCCGTCGAGCACAAGGGCAATCAAAACTGCTCGCCCGAGGAGGCAGACGTCATCGCTGCAATGGTAAATGACATCCTCCAGCAAGGAGCGACTTGGGTGGACCGTGACGGGGAAGAGCATCCTGTCGAGAGCGACGACATCCTAATTATCGCGCCATATAACGCGCAAGTGTTCGAGATTCAGCAGCGTATGCCGCAAGCACGGGTTGGAACCGTCGACAAGTTTCAGGGGCAGGAAGCTCCGATCTCGATCTACTCGCTGGCCAGTTCATCGCATGCAGACGCGCCGCGAGGAATGGAGTTTCTCTACAGTCTCAATCGCCTGAATGTCGCAACATCACGCGCGAAATGTGTGACGGTTCTGGTTGGCTCGCCGCAAGTTTTCGAAGCCGAGTGCCGCACGCCCAGACAGATGAAGCTTGCCAATGGGTTCTGCCGATACCGCGAATGCGCGCATTGACGTTGGAGGCATGGCTGCATGAGCCATCAAAAAATGAGCTTCGCAATGAGTGACGCTAGGCGATGGAAAGGGCTTTCTTCCGTGGTGGCCTTCAAAAGCACCTTACTCCATGTCCGCTTTGGGGCGGTCGCTGGAAGGATTTAGACGACCAAGTTTAGCCGCGTTTCAGACTGGCTGCAACTGGGCCGGTTGCGGATAGTCTGCTTATGGTAGGCAAGCCGCCAAAGCCGCCGTTTGGTAACCGTCCCAGAAGCGGTCACATTCCTGATAATGATTTGCGCCTCAAAGCAGCTATTTACGATGTCCCTTTTGTTATATATTCAGGCAGTGAAATACCGTCCTGAACGCCGGAACATTTATCATCCAAAAGGACCTAATAATCTGGACACTCGACTGGGTTCCTGAAGGGCCTCGCGGCTTCGTACGCGACTTGAGACTACGTTGGGCTTGCGAAGAAGCAGGCTTGAAATATTCGATCAAGACCGTGGCGTTCGAAGATCGCGAAAACAACCATTTGGCGCAACAACCTTTTGGCCAGGTTCCGTTTCTTAGCGACGGAGAACTTGAAATATTCGAGAGCGGCGCGTGCCTGTTACACTTGGCGCGCAAGAACAGTCATTTGATTCCAAGCGACCCGGTTGGAGATGCGCAAACGGTTCAATGGATTATTGCGGCGCTCAACTCGATTGAGATGGTCACAGTTCCTTGGTGGTTTCTCGAAATTTCCGGCGTGGAAGATAATGGCCTGACCGAGTGGCTCGCTAACCGCCTAGACAAGATAGAGAAGGTATTGAAAGACAGAGAATGGTTGGCGGCCAATCGCTTCACTGCCGCCGACCTGCTGATGGCGGACGTCCTGCGTGTCCCCAAAGTCCGTGCCTTCGGTGATCGACCGGCGACCGAGCGCTATGTGGCTCGTGTGACCAACCGTCCCGCGTTCAAGAAGGCCTATGATGATCAATTGGCGCATTTCGCACCGGCTGACTAGACGACATTTCTTCTAGTGGCTGCCTGACAGCAGTCCGCCCAGTTGCAGACATTTGCGTGGCAATGGTGGAACTCAAAAACCGATGCCAAATGAGTTCGTCAACTGCGGCAGGAATTGGGCCGGTTGAGGAACGCCTGAATCTTGGCCAAACCTGGAAAGCGGCATCACCCATTTAGAGCCCACTCTGCATAGGCGGTTGGCTTATATTGGGTTCTCAAGATCAGCCAGCGCCGCTTCGGGATACCGATCAGGGTAATGATAAACATAGTCTGCTTTTCCCAATGTTTCCGCAAATTCGGCTCCGATCAGGAATTCATCTTCCAGCATCAAAATGCGGGGAGCCGATTCCGCGCGAGCTTATCGTTTGGGAATGGATGGTTCCGACTGCTTAGCGGACTGGTAGGTTTGGCTGAGCAGATTGTGGACTGGACAGGAAACTCGGCAGACAAGTCCCGCCGGACGCCAGACCAGCTCAACTTCACCTTCGAGACTAGCTGCCAGGAGCCGGTCGATGACCGTCGAGCCGAAGCCGCTGCGAGAGGGTGGCTTGACCTCAGGACCGCCCTGCTCGGTCCATTGCATCGTGAATTTTGGCTCCGACCGGTCGCAGTTCTCAAGCTGCCAAGCGATGGTAATATCGCCTTCGTCTCTCGATAACGCACCATATTTTGCCGCATTGGTTGCCAGTTCATGAACCGCCATCCCTATCGCCTGCGCCGCTGGCGCGCTGATTTTCAACGACGGCCCCGACAATTTAATCCGCGACCCTAATGTGTCCTTGAAATGCCCAAGCTGCGAACGCACCAAATCTTCCAGCAGTATATCCTGCCAGCAACTATTGACCAGCAGGTCGTGGCTCGCCGAGAGTGCAAGGATGCGTTCTTCGAAATTTTGCAAAAACGTCTCCGAGTCGCTTGCAGCAGTCTGCCTTGCAATGACCTGGACGAGAGTCAGCAGGTTCTTGGCCCGATGGTTGACCTCACCGACCAGCAGGCGTTCCCGCTCTTCGGCCTGCTTTCGTTCGCTGATATCATGCACTATCTTGGAAGCGCCGACGATTTTTCCGGCCGCATCGAAAATGGGCGAAACGTTAACGGAAACGTCAATCTGGCTACCATCGCGGCAGAGACGAACCGTCTCATAATTGCTGACCATCTCGCCCCGACTGATCATTTCGAGAATGGCATCCTCCTCATCTTGACGTTCCGGCGGAATGAGAAGGCGGATGGATTTGCCAATCATTTCGCTGGCGGAATAGCCGAAGATCTGTTCGGCCGCACCGTTCCAGCTTTTGACCGTTCCGTCGAGTGTCTTGGAGATAATGGCCTCGCGGGAGGACGCGACGATTGCAGCGAGATGAGCTTGTGCGTCTTCCGCGCGCTTACGATCACTGATGTCGCTAATTGACGCGTAGAACAGATTCTCCACGCCCGGAAAAAATTGTAGCTGGACCGCAACGTCATAGTGGGACCCGTCCTTTCGCTCGTGCACCGTTTCGAACTGGAGATGGGGAACTTCGCCCTCTCGCAGTGGAGCGACGAATTCGAGAAACCGATCTTTCGTGAATTCTGGTTTCAGCGCCCAGGGAGTCAAAGCGTGGAGTTCTTCCATCGTGTAGCCAAGATTTTCGCGGGCACCGCGATTGACCAGTTTAAAATGATAGTCCTCGGCACCGAAAACATAGGCCTCGCTGACCGAGTCCTCCACTATTCGTCCCAGACGCTCATTGAGCGAGGCCGTTGCCACCCGCTCCAGTTCAGCAGCCGCGCGCCCGGAAAACAGTTCGATGATTTCAGTGGCCTTCACAGCGGATTTGATCGGCTTGTCATCCAGCGCGGTCAGCAGGCCCAAGACTTCGCCGGATGAGGAGCGGAGCGGGGTTCCGATATAGCTTTCCGCGCCCATATCCTTCAGCATCTCGTCATCAGGGAAGAGGCTGGCGATATCCGACGGAAAACAGCAGGCGCCTTGTTCAATGATATTGGCACAAGGCGAATGTTTCAGAAGATAATCAAAATTTTCTCCGGGACCATTGTCCCATACGGCGATGGTACAGGCTTTTTTACGATCGCCCGGGTGTAACGTGGACAGGAGAACCCATCGCACGGAAAGCGTCTCCGCGAGTGCCTGAACCATCACCGGAAAGAAATCCTCGCCGACCACCCGGGAACATGAAGCCAGTTTAGCTAGTATCCAGGCAAATGAGGATTCCTCCCCCTTCGGCGGTTGCAGGGTCTTTGCCATTAACTAGGTTCTCCCAAGACAAATAATAATCCGTTCAAATTGCTACCGCAATGGTTTAATAGTCTGGGAACCTAGCCGCTGCCCCGACGTTGCATCGGCATGGCTCTGTTTGGAAATCGCGCCGTGCTTTTGATCCCGCTCCTCGCGGGATGCAGTAATATACCCAGCGATCCGTACGAAACCACTCGGGAAGTGCTTCGGGAAGGGAGTTTTGCCGCGGGAATTGTCAGCGGAAGCGATGGGGATGAAGCTGCGGCCGTTGTCGAACGCATCGAACGGGCTAGTGGCGCAAGGGCGGTGGTTACTCATGATACGGCCAGCGCGCTAGTCGATCAGCTCCAGCAGCGACAGATCAATGTCATGATCGGTGCCTTTGCACACGATTCTCCTCTTAAAGCGACGGTTTTCTTCAGCGCGCCCGTTGGCAACATCTCGGTAGAGTCTGATAGGCCGACAATGCGAGCCGCATTGCCCCACGGCGAAAATCGATGGATCATGCTGGTTGAAGAGGCGGTGCGAGCAAAATGAGCGATGCCGACTTCCCTTGCGAAATTCGTGCAGAAATGCGTCGCGCCATCCGTCTGGAATATTGGACTGTGTTCTGGATCGGTTCGATCGTCCTAGTGATGTATCTTGCAATGGGCACCAGCCAAGCGATGAAATCGGCGTGGATCGAGGACCTTCTGAGTCTCGTCCCGGCAATAGTTTTCCTCATTGCCGCCCATTTCGAGCGCCGCGATCCCGATGACAAATTCCGCTATGGTTATTCACGCGTCAACAGCTTGACCTTCCTGATTTCCGCCGTCGCACTGGTGTCCGTGGGGAGTTTTCTGCTCTTTGAGTCCGCTCGAACGCTCCTGATGCAGGAGCATCCCAGCATTGGCCTGATAAGCATTGGCGGTCACAATATATGGCTGGGGTGGATCATGATGGCGGCGCTGACATATTCGGTAGTCCCTCCAGTGATATTGGGCCACATGAAAAAGCCGCTCGCAAGCAAGATGCAGGACAAGGTCTTGCACACCGATGCCTTGATGCAGAAAGCCGACTGGACCACTGGGCTTGCTGGCATATTGGGTATCACGGGAGTGGGACTGGGCTTCTGGTGGGCGGATGCGCTCGCAGCCGGCTTCATCTCTTTCGAAATATTGCGCGATGGCATCGGTCGCCTTCGCACCTCCACAGCCGAGCTCATTGATGGCATGCCGCGTGAACTGGACAGAAACGACGTGGCTGAGGATGCGCGCGAACTGGAACGCGCCCTACAGGCAAAATATCCGGAGGCAGAAATCAGGATGCGTGAAAGCGGACGTTATATTCAGGTGCAGCTGATTGGCGTGGATGCGGAAGAACAGCCCATGAAGAATATTCCGCTTCCCGAACGTCCCTGGCGTCTCAAGGGAATTAGCATAGAGCGATTCGAACAAGGCTGATGCATTTCCCGCATGTCGCCAATTGACAATAAAGAACGAAAGATCAGGTCCGAAGCCTGCCGCAGCGAATTTCGAAAATCTTGCACCTCGGCTGATTTCAAAAAGCCGGGATCGAGTACTGCATAAAGCTCGCGAATCCGCGAATGAATACGCTCGAATTTTGGTTGCAGACGCATGGTATTGAATGGCCGTGGTCCCAACGGATGCGCTCAAATCCTTGCCCAGTCACAGCCTCGGCAACATTGCCGGATCGCCCATCCACTAACATTTATTAAGACACGTCAAACCCACTTCTTGCATAAGCGACGCACACGGTAAAGGTCGTCGCGGAGAGACATTGGTCCAGTATCCAGAGCTCTGCGATGGGAGGTCTTGCCACTGGGACTGGGTACCGAAATCCCGAAGAAGAGATGCGAGCTCTCTCATATTGCAAATTCTCACGGGGCTCGGCCGACGATGTGACGCAAGGGATGTAGGAAGATGGGAAATGCTTACAGCTACTGAACCTTGCAATGGCTCCATGATCGAATCTATCGAGACCAAAGGCACAGAAAGGGATCGGTGGCCAATCGCGGCTAGCTATGTACTGCCGATCGCATCCCGTGTTTCGCAGGCACGTCTACTCCGCGGTTATCTCAAAAGGCTTAGTCGTGTCGTTGAGGTCATTGTCGTCGATGGGTCGGATCAAGCCGTGTTCGATACCCATGCCGAGGCTTGGGCTGGCTTTGTCCGTCATATTCCTCCGACCAGTCGGACCACCAATGGCAAAGTAGCAAATGTTGTCACTGGGGTGGCTGCTGCGCGGTATGACGCTGTTATTGTAGCAGATGACGATGTTCGCTATCGAAAAACAGAAATTCAGCGCGTCGTGGATCTGTTGGGGGAATATGAAGTGGTTCGCCCCCAGAATGTATTCAAACCGATGCCTTGGCATGCTCGGTGGGACACCGCCCGTAGTCTTCTCAATCGCCTTATCGGGGGTGATTGGCCGGGCACCTTGGGAGTACAAAAATCAGCGCTGCTGAGGGCGGGCGGATATAATGGCGATGTCTTGTTTGAGAATCTGGAAATGGTTCGGACCGTCCAAGCCACCGGGGGGCGGTAAGCAGTAGTGCTTGACCTCTTGGTCATTCGCAGGCCTCCATCTGTGCGGCATTTCTTTTCGCAGCGAACGCGGCAGGCGTATAATGAGTGGGCAAGGCCAATACGCTTCAGTGCACAGCTAGCTTTGCTTCCTCTGGCGATCTGGCTGTCTCGAACCGAGGGTCTCCGCGCTTTTCTGGTTCTTGTCATCTTTAGTGTGGGCGCTGCGGAGGTCGGACGTCGGAAGGGCTCGGGGTCCAGAGTCCTTCCTTCAACGAGTGCATTATGGGCGCCGGCTTGGCTTGGTGAACGAGCGATAACCGCCTGGATCGCGCTCTTTACCCGGTTGTTGCTGGGCGGAGTACGTTATCGAGACACCAGGTTGAAGCAGGCCGCCACACCCTTCACTGAATTGCGCAGGCGTATTGTGCGAGCCGACCCCCGGTCGGGCGTTCCAACAGATGTTAGACGTACTGAACTACAAAGATTCTCACATGAGCCACGCATTGATAATTGATCAAAATGTCATGTTTTGGCACCGATCTTTCAAAACGCCTGCTGAGTTTGGAGTTGATAGCTTTGATCATGTCTGGCGATTAGATGACGCATTAACCGCAGCAAAAATCTGCCCGCCAGACTTGGTCCTTGTCAGCGATCGGCGGGAATCCGATAATGTACTGGCAGCCGCGCGCCTGATTGTGAAGAACACAATGCCCCCCGATTTGATCCTTATATCCGATGCGCGCCCCCGGGGAACAGCTGTGACTAGATGACTCACTGGTAGGGGCTACGTTCGATATCTATGTGCATTGCTTTTCAAAACAGGGGTTAGTTCATCTGCCAGCCAACACTAGTCAACAATAACGCGGCTCAAAATCGCATTGCATGAGGACGCGACTGACCTCCAATTTTAATGACCTCGAATGGTGATCTTCGAACTAACATTTGTTAGCACATCTTGAATCCAGCTGTTTCATAGACGATGTCACTATGAAGCAAGCCGAGGCCAAAATTGTTCTATTATTTTGATAGTTGGATGAACAGGGCCACCTGCATCCCCGCCAAAGTATTTTTCTGCCGCAAAGACGGTCAGAAAAATCCGAACTGCGAAGTTCTGCCCTTTTGGAGGACAGCAATCTGCGCGTCTGTTGAGGCGGCTATGCTCTTTTCACCTCGCACGCTGAGGAGGGGAATTTGTCGGATAGCGCGCGTTTTGAAGCCTTTGCAGATCGGTTCCAGAATCACGAGATGGGACGTTGTCCTCTCTCCGATTTTCTTGTTGGTCCGCAATCCAATGTCTGACTGGGAGTGTACCAAATGGACCAATTGATCACAGATTTTGAGCAATTTATTGGCCAGCCATCATACCCCTGTCTGGGCGCGAAAAGTGCGTGGGGAAAAAGGCAGATTAAATATATTATTGCGCGCGATATCCAGTCAGCTTGGGATGACCTTCCGATAATCGAAGCACTGGCGAACTTTGCTGACGCATATACAGAAACGCGGACGATGTTCCAGAGTTTGGTGGTAATTTTCAGCTCCACCTTGGTCTTAACCGAAGAAGAGTTTGAACATGCATTGTGGGACCGGTTACAATCCCTGCACGACAAAGACGAATTCCACGGTTTCACATATGATGAAGCTGTTACTGCTGAGCCCAGCCATCCTGAATTCAGCTTGAGTTTCGGTGGTCAGGCTTTCTTTGCTGTTGGGCTTCATCCGGGCGCGAGCCGGAAAGCGCGGAGATTTTCGCGGAATGCCGTTGTTTTCAATCTACACGATCAGTTCGAGCGGCTAAGAGCTGCTGGTAAATATTCAAGGATGCGGGAGAAAATCCTCAAGCGGGATGAGAACTGGAGCGGATCAATCAATCCCATGCTTGCCGTTCATGGATCGGTCTCGGAGGCCCGTCAGTATAGCGGGCGCAAAGTCGCTGAAGACTGGAAATGTCCCTTTAGGCCACATCAGTTGCAGAAATTTGCACCAGTCTATGGCTCAAAAATCTGAAACCATCTGGAAAAATCGGGTGCCCACGATAAAAATGACCATCTTCCAAGCCCGCTACATTACAGGACTTGCCTGACCATCCCAAGATTCGCCAAGGAGAAAAATCGGCCCAGCCCGTCCGGGGGCGAATGCATCTCATCAGTGAGTCTGCGGAATGGGAGTTTCGGAGAGAAGCCGATGCTTCATACTAGGGCCGGCTGACTGACAGCTTGGATGGGCACCGGGCTGTTTGTGGGTCATGGCAATAAGCAGGACTTGCCACAACTGTAACCCCATCAGGTTCGCCTACTACCTGGATCGCGTGAATGTATGAAATATGGTCGAGACTGATAGAGGAAACCGGGAACTTGCAAAAAAAACGCGCGCACATGTCGGACGATTGGTCGGAAGATCGACCCGTGATCGGGAATTCAATGTCGCTTGGAAATATTGGTCTTGCCGGCGCCATATGGAAAATCAGAGCTTACCGCTGTATGTTAATAGCGTAGCGAAATCTCCCGATCCAGCATTTCCATCCGGAGTTCGGCAAGTAGCGCCCCCACACGTTTGTATTAAATTGCCAGTGGAGCTATGTCCGTGAGTTGAACGGGCTTCCCGAGTCCACTATTGATCAACGGTAATTGATCATACAATCGAAGTCATTGACATGTTGACTAACCTATTTCTCAAAGGGCGCTTGCGTCACGCCTTGACGGATCATGAAAATAGCGTGTTGGAAAACGCGCTTGAAACCCATGCAATTCTGGATCCTAGAGAGGTTTTGATCAGCAAGGGCGAGCTGACAGAGCGTAGTACCTATCTCGTCGAAGGATATATGCTTCGCTATATCGATGGCATTGATGGGGATCGGCAAATTGTATGCGTCCATGTTCCGGGTGATTTTGTGGATTTGCATGGCTTTGCGATGAAGCGGCTTGATCATGATGTTTGTGCCCTGAACCAAGCCAAGGTCGCTTTCGTTTCACACCGGGCACTGGGTGATATCATGCGCAATGAGCCCCATCTCGCCAGAATATTATGGTTCAGCACCTTGCTGGATGCCGCAATGCATCGCGAGTGGATCTTCCGCTTGGGCAGATTGTCGGCAAAGGCACGGTTGGCGCATTTCATCTGCGAGCTACATGCCCGGATGAATTTCGTGGACCTTGTGAAGGAGGATGTTTTGGATATACCGTTAACCCAGCAGGATCTGGCGGATATATGCGGGGTCTCCCCCATTCACATCAACCGTGTCGCAGCGGAATTGCGGGAAGCAAATATTGTGTCGGTGGTCCGTCGGATGCTGATCATTCACCATCTACAAGCTTTAAAGGATATGTGTCAGTTCGATGGGACATATTTGTATGGAGAAGGCAGCCTTTATGTCGACAGCGAATTGACACTCGAGTAATTGGCTGGACTGTCGTGACGCCGGTTATAGTAACCGTCTTTCCAACTACATCATACTCGCCAAATTTCTCTCCTTCGGGTACGGCCGGGTCGGTTGTCGTGCGGGGTCTTCGCTTGCGTTTCCGGCTGGCTACATATGCGCTATCCGCCGCAGTAATGGCTTTCATGGTTGCTTGAAAAAATCCTCGTTCAGGACCGAAATCCACCGATTGAAAATGGTCCGGGGAAGGATCCGGTGCAACCAATTCAAATTAAGGCCGTTCAATTTTTCATTAGACCGAAAGGAGTGCCTTATGCCGCTTAAAGCCATTGCTTTGAACTGCACCTTAAAGTCAGATCCAACCGAAACATCCTCAACCGACCGAATGATTGGGGTGCTGGAGCAATGTTTGGAAAAGCATGACATTGCACTGACCGAAACGATCCGCTGCGCCGCATATAATATCAAAGCAGGGGTAACATCCGAAGAAGGAGAGGATGATGATTGGCCGGAACTGCGAAAGAAAATCCTTAACCACGATATATTGATTTTCGGTGGCCCTATATGGATGGGTCAGGTCAGCAGCGTGGGGAAGCGAGTGCTGGAACGGATGGATGCCTTCATGTCCGAAACCGATGAGGCGGGCCGCATGCCGAGCTACGGCAAAGTTGCTGTAGCCGCGATTGTCGGCAATGAAGACGGGGCGCACCAGTGCACCGCGCAGCTGTTTCAGGCGTTAAATGATGTAGGTTGGACAATTCCCGCTGTCGGCTCGTGCTATTGGGTTGGAGAAGCGATGGGATCGACTGATTTCAAAGATCTGGATGCGATACCAGACAAGGTTTCGGCAACTGCAAATATGGTTGTTGATAATGCGGCCCATTTGGCTGCCCTGCTCGCGGAAAATCCCTACGAAGGCCATTGAGCATGTCTTTCAACTAGGGAGATATCCTGTGCACCGGTTTTTTCCAGCGGATGAATACGCGTGGAATGTGGGAGAAACATGATGAAGGACGCCGCAGGTACGAGCTTGCCCGCAGATCTTGCCGACAGAGCTGAAAGCGTTCTGTCTCTCGCGAGCGAGAACAATTTAACTGTAGCGACCGTCGAAAGTTGCACCGGGGGTCTGCTTAGCGCTCTATTGACTGATATATCGGGACTGGGTCATGTTTTTGAGCGGGGAATTGTTGCTTACTCCGACCAGGCGAAATGTGACCTTCTGAATATTGATCCCGAACGTGTGGAGGAATGCGGGGCCGTAAGCCAAGAAATTGCCGTTGAAATGGTGAAGGGTGGAATGGATAGATCCCCGGCAGATATTGTGTTGGCAATTACCGGCTTCGCGGGGCCGACCGGAGAAGATGAGGAAGAAGGACTGGTGTATTTTGCCTGCGCACGTAGAGGGGGAAAAATCGCGCACAGGGAAGAACATTTTGGGCCGCTGGGCCGAGATAACGTACGTAATGCCGCGGCGGCCGTTGCCCTTTCTCTTATTGAATTCGCAGCGAGAACATGAACTGCGCCCCAATCCATTACGATATCCATCACCTCGGCTTTGTGAGGGTTGGAACTCTTGGCTGCGAAAGGAAGAACCGCCGACCTTCCTTCAACCGGGATGGGATCTGAAAAAGCCAAGCGAGGCAATGAAGCTGGAGCCGATCGTCTGGTCTATCCCACACTTTGCCTTTCATCCTATGGGCTCGGCGATCTGCACTACTTGATGCGGTTGAGGCGACGATTGCCGACATCCATGAAGAATGTCCGCAATCGGGAACTAATAAATCGAGTTGTAATGTCCGAGATTGGGACGCAAAACTGCCATCGCGGCCACTGATGAATGAATTATCGCTTATTGCGATCGCGGACCCTATGCTTGGCTGTCAGGATCAGCAATGATACGGATATCCCGCCAAGACTCAAGGTGTCGGCTCGGCAATCCTAACCGCTATATCAATGCCATTGTGAGCGCTAAGCGCAGATCGCCCCTGCCCCATAAAATCCGAACTATCACGTTGGCTGAACTTCATTTTCCAGTGCGGTGATCCGTTCCGAGCAGATTGTGTGAACAGCGCGACCGAGTTCTTCGACGCAGTTGCCCAGCCACTTCAGATCTTCTTCACATATGCGATAATGCTTGGAATAACGCGCCTTAACATAGGCCTCCTTTAGCTTCTCGAACCGCGCACGATCTGTGCGCAGTTCGCGCGGCCAGCAATCGACCAGGCGCATATCAAGACGCTCGGCCTGCGTTCTCAGGAAGCCAAGGTTGTGAACATGCGGTGTGTAGAATGTGCAGACAAGAAGGACGCAGTGATATAGGCGCTCAGTAGCTTGATGAAGCGAAAAAGCGGCTTCTTTCGGGCGCGACCTGCTTATGTAAAAGTCTGCACCTTCCTTAAGTGACGCAGCGCTCGGAAACCATTCCTCAAAATACTCCTTGGCCATAGCGAGCGCCTGCTCTGGCGTCTTTGGCTTGGGGACGTGAAGTACGCGGTTATCGGCCTCATAAAGAGCAATGCCGTCCTTTGCGACGTCCATGAAAAAGTAGCGGCCGTGGGCAAGGCCGTCATTCACTTCGCCAAGCGTGTGGACGATGAAGTTGACCGGCGTGCGCAGTGTCTTGTCGATGGCGAGTTCGCGCATCAATCGGTTGTCGAGCTTCAGCCAGTAATCCACTTTGTCGGTCAGCCGCTTGTCATTGACGATGATCAGAATATCGAAGTCCGAGCGGTAGCCTTTGGCCGTGTGCGGTTCATCGACCCAGCCGCCCCTTGCGTAGCTGCCATAGAGGATGATCTTCTCGATCTTCCCCTTCTTCTTCCATTCGTGCTGCGCGAGCGCCAGCGCGTCTTCGAACTCTTCGAAGATGATCGCCTTCACGCGATCGATTTCGCGTTGCTTGGCTGCCGGAAGGTGGTCTAGGTCAGTGCGCATATCTATCCCTATCGTGGAGTCTAGCGCCTGCCTTGGCAAGTGGTATCCACGATTTTGCTGCCATAATTGCCTGTGCTGTGCGTCTGTTTGATCTATCGGTTACGCCTGCACTTGTAGCTTATGTTTATGGCGCGGGGTTCGCGCAGGTCGTATGGGGCTCGTTCTGCCGGCCGCTCATTGCCAAGCTGGCCGAATCCGATAGCCAAATTCTGGATCTGGATACCCTAACCGGAGGGTGAATGCTGATCGCCGATTGGTCTGCTCGCCTCACTGCCTGTCGCCGTTCCTTGGTAAATTTTCGCTATCCTGCGCTTGGCGCAGGAAGCTGTTGCTTTGGCGCGATCTGATGTCTTTTTACTTTGCCTCGCGAGACGCCGATTGCCGGCCGTTCGCAGACAAGAGGCATTTGCATGAGCGTCATTCCCCTCCGAACGCAAGCTTCATCGCGCGGCGCGCGCATGCTGCGGACTGCGCTTGGTCTCGAGATCGAAGCCTGGCTCAGCGATGCGTCTGTCATCGAGGTCATGCTCAATCCTGACGGGCGGCTCTGGATAGACCGACTGGGCTCCGGAATTACCGATACGGGGCGGACGATGGTCGCTGCCGACGGGGAGCGGATCATCCGGCTGGTGGCGCATCATGTCGGCGCGGAGGTCCATGGCGGCTGCCCGCGCGTGTCCGCTGAACTGCCCGATAGCGGCGAACGCTTCGAAGGACTGCTGCCACCGGTGGTCGCAGCGCCGAGCTTTGCGATCCGCAAGCCTGCGGTCGCGGTGTTCACGCTTGCCGATTATGTCGGTGCAGGCGTGATGGCGGACTGGCAGGCGAGCGCCTTGGCGGACGCCGTTGCCGACCGCAAGAATATCCTCGTTGCCGGCGGCACATCGACCGGCAAGACCACGCTCACCAATGCATTGCTGGCAGAGGTCGCCAAGACCAGCGACCGCGTTGTCCTCATAGAGGATACCCGCGAACTGCAATGTGCTGCGCCCAATCTGGTGTCGCTGCGCACAAAGGAAGGCGTTGCCAGTCTTTCGGATCTTGTGCGCTCGGCGCTTCGCCTGCGGCCAGACCGTATCCCCGTCGGTGAGGTGCGCGGCGCTGAGGCGCTTGATCTGTTGAAGGCATGGGGCACAGGCCATCCGGGCGGGGTCGGTACGATCCATGCCGGTACCGCGCTTGGCGTCCTCAGGCGAATGGAGCAGCTGATCCAGGAAAGCGTCGTGACCGTGCCCCGCGCGCTCATTGCCGAGACCATCGATGTCATCGCCGTTCTGGTCCGCGACGGCGCCGGGCGGCGCTTGTCCGAACTCGCCGAGGTGCGCGGGCTCGATGCAGCGGGTGACTATCAGATTTTTCCCGTGACCCCTGAACCCCTAGGAGAATATTCGTGATCCAGACCCTCATCCGTACCCGTGCGCGCGTATATTCGTGGTTTGTCACCGGGTGCATTGCACTTTCTGTATCTAGCCCTGCCCATGCAGCGGGTTCCTCGATGCCCTGGGAAGCCCCGCTTCAGTCGATCCTCGAATCCATTCAAGGCCCGGTTGCCAAGATCATGGCGGTGATCATCATCATTGCCACCGGGCTCACGCTGGCATTCGGTGACACGTCGGGCGGGTTCCGGCGTCTGATCCAGATCGTCTTCGGCCTGTCGATCGCCTTTGCTGCATCCTCCTTCTTCCTGTCGTTCTTCTCGTTCGGCGGCGGAGCGCTGATCTGATGGACAGCGTGCCAGCCGAGGCCGTTCCGGGATTTGTCGTTCCCGTGCACCGCGCGCTGACCGAGCATATCCTGCTTGGCGGTGCGCCGCGCGTCCTCGCGATTGCCAATGCCACACTTGCAGGGGCTGTCGGACTTGGTCTTCGGCTGTGGCTGGCAGGCCTGGTGCTTTTCGCTCTCGGTCACATGGTCGCGGTTTGGGCGGCGCGCCGTGATCCACAGTTCGTTGATGTCGCACGGCGGCATCTGCGCCTGCCAGCCTATATGAGGGTTTAATCCGGTGCTGTCGCTTCGCGAATATAGGAACAAGGCTGACCGGCTCGCCGATTTCCTGCCCTGGGCCGCTTTGGTCGCCCCCGGCGTCATTCTCAACAAGGACGGCAGCTTCCAGCGGACGGCCCGCTTTCGCGGCCCCGATCTCGACAGTGCGACGCCGTCCGAACTGATTGCAACCACCGCACGCCTCAACAGCGCGCTCAGGCGGCTCGGCTCTGGCTGGGCGATCTTCGTCGAGGCAGTGCGCCGTCCGGCCCAGGATTATCCCGAAAGCCATTTTCCCGATCCGGCTTCAGAACTGGTCGAGTGCGAACGTGCTGCCCAGTTCGCCGAAGAAGGTGCGCATTTTGAGAGCCGCTATTTTTTGACGTTATTGTGGATGCCGCCTGCCGAGGATGCAGCGCGCGCCGAGAGCTGGCTTTACGAAGGCAAGGCCGAGAAAGGCTCCCAGCCACGCGAACTGCTGGGCGGGTATATTGATCGCACCGACCGGCTGTTGCGGCTCGTCGAGGGGTTTTTTCCCGAAGTCGCTTGGCTCGATGACCGTGAGACGCTGACCTATCTGCACAGCTGTATCTCCACGCGCGTGCAGCGGGTGCGGGTGCCGGAGACGCCCATGCATCTGGATGCACTTCTGACTGATGAACCGCTGACCGGCGGGCTTGAGCCGCGTCTGGGCACCGCGCATCTGCGCACGCTCACCATAGTTGGATTTCCCAGTTCCACCTTTCCCGGGCTGTTGGACGAGCTCAACAGGCTTGCTTTCCCTTACCGCTGGTCGACCCGGGCGATCATGCTCGACAAGACCGATGCGACCAAGCTTTTGGGCAAGATCCGGCGGCAATGGTTCGCCAAGCGCAAGTCTGTTGCTGCGATCCTCAAGGAAGTCATGACCAACGAGGCATCGGTCCTGGTCGATAGTGATGCCGCGAACAAGGCCGCTGACGCCGATGCTGCGCTCCAAGAACTCGGCGCCGACCATGTCGGCCAGGCCTATGTCACCGCGACCGTCACGGTCTGGGACGAGGATGCGGCGCTTGCAGCCGAGAAATTGCGCCTCGTCGAGAAGGTCATCCAGGGCCGTGATTTCACCTGTATCATCGAAGGCATGAACGCGGTGGAAGCCTGGCTCGGATCGCTTCCAGGCCATGTCTACGCCAATGTCCGGACACCGCCGATTTCCACGCTGAATCTCGCCCATATGATCCCCTTTTCCGCCGTGTGGGCCGGGCCGGAACGGGACGAGCATTTGCGCGCACCGCCGCTTTTCTACGCGCGGACCGAAGGCTCGACCCCGTTCCGCTTTTCCCTTCATGTTGGTGATGTTGGCCATGCGCTGATCGTCGGACCGACCGGCGCTGGCAAGTCGGTGCTGCTGGCACTGATGGCGCTGCAGTTCCGCCGCTATGCATCATCGCAAGTTTTCGCCTTTGATTTCGGCGGCTCCATCCGGGCAGCAGCGCTCGCCTGCGGCGGCGACTGGCAGGACCTGGGATCGTCTTTGGCCGACGATGGTGCTGGCGCAACATTCCTGCAGCCGCTGGCTCGCATCGACGATGCCGCCGAACGCAACTGGGCCGCCGAATGGTTGCAGGCGATCCTCGCCAGTGAGGGCATGCCTGGCGATCCGGCGACCAAGGAACATCTCTGGTCGGCCCTGAACTCGCTGGCGACCGCGCCGGTAGCCGAGCGGACGCTCACCGGGCTGGCCGTGTTGCTTCAGTCGCAGGCGCTTAAACAGGCCCTCGCGCCTTATTGCATCGGTGGGCCCTTCGGGCGGCTGCTCGATGCAGAGAGCGAGCATCTCGGCGAAAG
>TARA_R110002020_G_scaffold112746_19_pt1 | contig 17721 bp, 15 predicted proteins | sample TARA_R110002020 | Tara Oceans TARA_R110002020 (sample SAMEA4396489) | marine metagenome | biome: Westerlies Biome; feature: [MES] marine water layer (ENVO:01000295) within the mesopelagic zone...; material: water (ENVO:00002006), including particulate matter (ENVO:01000060)... | reverse complement strand
CATGTCGTGCCCATGCTGCGTGAGTATCGATTCGGGGTGGAACTGCACGCCCTCCACCGGCAGCGACTTGTGCCGCAGGCCCATGATCTCGTCGATCGAACCGTCGGGATTTTCCGTCCAGGCGGTGATTTCCAGGCAGTCGGGCAGCGAGTCCTTTTCCACCACCAGCGAATGGTAGCGGGTGGCTTCGAAGGGATCGGGCAGGCCGGCGAACACGCCCAGGCCCTTGTGCCGGATCGGCGAAGTCTTGCCGTGCATGATCGTGCGCGCCCGCACCACCTTGCCGCCGAAGGCCTGGCCCAGGCTCTGGTGGCCCAGGCAGACGCCCAGGATCGGCACCTGGCCCGACAGCTTCTCCAGCACTTCCAGCGACACGCCGGCCTCGTTGGGCGTGCACGGGCCGGGCGAAATGACGATGCGCTCGGGCGCCAGGGCCGCTATCTGGGCCACGGTCAGCTCGTCGTTGCGCACCACCTTCACGTCCTGGCCCAACTCGCCCAGGTACTGGACGATGTTGTAGGTGAAGCTGTCGTAGTTATCGATCATCAGAAGCATATGCTAGCCAGGTCCTTGATATTATTACTTTTATTAGCTAGCAGTATTGGCTATACCCCCAACTATGCCCACATCGGCAACCGGTGGAGATCTGTGTCCGACGGGCGGCATGGGCGCTCAGTGGTCAATGTTACGTTCCTCAGGACAGCGAGCAAAAGCTAGCGGCTATCCTGAATCCAAACCGCCTGAAAGGGTCAAACAAGCATGCTGCCTCACCTCACTTCAGCGACACAAATGCTCAAGCTTCCCAAATACGACAGGATCACGATCCTGCTGTTCCGGGAGCTAACTAAGGGATTCAACGCTACGACCCTTCCCAACATTATTCCTTTTTCAAAGGAAAAAGTTGTCGACGTGATGTCCAAAGCCGTTAAGGACGGAATCATAGACAAGGCCGTCAAGAATGTCGCCGATATCAAGTACACCTACGACGCACGCAGGGACTTGCCTTTAGAGGTCGAACAAGCTGGCCGGCTTGTCTGGCTCGGGACGAAAAAAGGTCACTACAAATTCGAGCGGGCTAGCCGCAGGAACCTAATTGACCTCCCGATCAACCCAGCCGCCCCGCCCGTGGTCGAGCATGTGATGGACCAGACGCCACCATCGATCGCCCGGCTGCTAGGTAACGATGAGCAGGCGGCATTTACACGAGTCAGAAACGCAGGAATTCTGACAACTTTTATCGGGTTTCATGTGTGGCCAATTCAAGGCCATCAGCGAACATCCGTGTCATACGGCCAGGTCGAAATCGACGAAGTCCATGCAGGGTTGGCTCCGGGAAGGAAGCTCACTGTCGTACCCGTATCCGGGAAAGGTGGGCAGGACAAGCTCTCATTCTCTCAAGCTCTTAGTCTCAACACCTTCGGAGCTGAGAAATTTCGAAAGCACAATGTTGCCGTGCGTAGCCTTGGGCTGTGGCGGGACAAGGCTGGTCATATCTGGCTGATAGAATTTTCGCCCGAAACGGATATCCACCAAATTCGAATCATCCAGGTGCGACGCTTCGAGATCACTTAAGGCTGAGCCTGGCCTTTTCGGTTTCAAATTGCGTGCGCTTCCTCACACCACTCTTTCGATCACGCCGAGCGATAGGTGCCTGAATACCCCAGTACTCTGAGGCCTCTGTCATTCCCATTCGAAGCAGTTCGTCCGCGCCAAGTCGAACTACTTTTCTTGGCCTCTCTGGCTTCACACCCAGTGCTCGCATAACTTCCTGGGCAACCGCCTTCGCTAGCGGAGGCGGGACCGCGTTTCCAATCTGTCGTGCGCCATGCCACTTGGTCTCGTTAAAGCGAAACCAGTCGGGAAACCCATGGAGCCTAGCCATTTCTCGAACAGTGATGCAACGCGCATGCTTGTAATGAATCGGACGCGGGCTTGTGAAGGCACCGCGCGCCGAATCCGTTCCAGCCCGAAGCGTGTTTGATACGCCATCCGGCGGCAACCTAAAAAAGCGTGAAATCGGCTCAACGCTGCCCGGCGCTGTCTCAGCAAAGCGACGCCGCGAAATTGGTGTGTGTGTGGTTCGCAAACTTGATGTGAGCGCCCGCGGATCCCATTCGCGCTGGTACCCGAACGCCCAGCCATCCTTGTCAATGCACCGCATGAGCGCACCGTACGCGCTAGGAGCCATCCACTTAGATGTAACAACTTTGTCGGATTCCAACAGCGCCTTGAACGACTCGGCATCAGGAATATCGCCCAACGCGTCTTTGCACGAAGGCCCATACGGAAGACCGTTCGCCTTCCCGCCCGCCTTTTGCGTAAATGCCCGCGGGTACTCCGGAACCACATTCCCGGCCTTGGCGCCTAGTAGGAAAAGACGCTCACGATCCTGGGGCACTCCATACGAGTACGCATTCAGCACCCTCCACTCCGTTCTTACACTGTAGCCCACGGACTGAAAAGCCTCGATCAGCTCGCTCAGGAACTCTTTGTGTCGGCCTAACGTCAAGCCTTTCACATTTTCAAATACAAAGAACGTCGCGTCCAACTCATGAACGATCCTGACGAAATCGCGTACCAATGCATTCCGGGGGTCATCAAGTGCGCGCTGACCCATCAACGAGAAGCCCTGACAAGGCGCGCCACCGAAAACGACGTCGACCTTCTTGTCCCCGATGCCGGCCGCTCTCCGAATGTCGGAACCTCGCAAGTCCGTCACTGATCGGGTAATAACCTGGCATTCAGGAAAATTGAACTTATGTACAGCCGCATGAACCGGGTCAATTTCAACCGATGCGACGAGATCGAATCCGGCCTGCTCAAACCCTAAACTGAGTCCACCTGCACCGGCGAACAAATCTATCCCAATGGGTCTACTTAGCTTCTTCTTCATGGCAAAATTGTACGTCACCGCGTTGACAAAGTCGATCGGGGACCGCTCAAACCGCCTTTCGGCAGACCACGACCAGCATCGGGCGACGTTGTCTCAAAGATTGCGACCACCCGTTCAGGACAGGCCAATTTCTGCCTGCTGGAACAACGATAGCGTCTCGCCCTGCAGAAAGCCTAGCTGAATTCGGCCTCGACAAATGTAGGAAAATACCGATAGGACCGATTGTACTTCTCGATGTCCGCAGCCCTCAGTGGCAGCGGCGTCGCATCTGCTCGCTCTCTGTCGGCATCCAGTCGACGCATCTCCATATGCGTTAGGTTGGGGGGATCAATTAAGTACGAGTCTTCATCGAAGCGGAGGAAGTCCAGATGCTGGAAGCCACACCTTTCCACTCGGTCCACCCCGTCTTCTTCGTGCAGGATGCCTCCAACTGTGAGCATCTTGACGCCATCTGAATAGTGGAAGTTATAGAGCTGCTTATAGGCCACAGAAACCGCACCCTCAGTGCCAGAACGAACGCGAAGCGCACGCGCGATCTTTTCGTTAATGATTTCCCTGTAAACCTTGGCAATGCCCCAACCGGACAGGTCCCGAGGAACAACGGTTGGTGGAACTTCATCTACTCCGACCAGCCTCCGAAGCACGTCGACGAGGTCACCCGCTGTCTGGCCTTCTCCATCGCCGCCAGCATCTGACTCAGCCTTGCGAATATCCCCCGCGTTCACTGAGATGATCACGAGCGATCCAGCCGCCGCGTGTCGAGTTACATAGTCGATATCCCGCAAACATGCCGCGCTCAAGGCGCCGTCGTAGTCAAGCCAAACGATGCTCATTGGCTCCCAGCTCAGACGAGAGAGGACAACGCCAGCACTACCGAACCTCATGTCTATATGGCCGTATGGCACATTTAGCTTGAAACGCTGTTGCGTAACTAAGTCATGCTGGTCCTCGATGCTGACCATTCGCTCAAATCCAAGAGACTTGTGAAAAAGTGTGAAGTCACTGAAATAAAGCGATCCGAGCCCGACGTATCTGTACCGTGGGAGTGGCCCAAACTCTGCAAGTCGTCGAAAGCTATCGGCGAGCATCTTTCTCTCAATGCTCTTCGCCGGTCGAATCCGATAGTCAATTCGGTCGTAGCTGCGCATCACGCGCGCTCCCGCTCGAGAAAGTAGTCAAAGACCGCCTGCCCTGCGCGACCTGCACTGTTCACTTCGAAGTGTGCCCTGACGAAATCAACATCCTCAATGGACCGATCAAACTGGACTTTAATCGTTTTCGGCTTGTCATCAGCCGGCGGCGCAACCGGAAACACAAATTCAACAGACGGCCGGATCGAAGCAAGACGCGCCGGAACCGCGTCCCGCATGACGTTGCGCAAGTAAACGCTCTCCGTCTCCTGTTCCGCCGCAACCGCATTGAGAAAATCGATTACCTGACGCAGCGCTGCGACCATCTCACGGCGCGCCCATTGATAAACCAGAGACTCAGTGTCGACACCACTTTTCGAAGTGTTCCACGGAAGACCGGTGGCATTGTCGCTTTCAAAGTGCACGTACCCGCGGAAGCGCGAGAACTGATTGTGCGCTTGCGGCGTGCGAATCTCGTCCAGCACCGTTGCCCAACCCGTCAACGCCGACTTGTCCGCTCTTACAATTTGCCGGCCATTACAGGCCAGGTACCAGCCCGCGTCGTTGAGACTAGAGTCGCTGATTCCTGCCCAAAGTGTCATCGTTACAGGCGCCGGCACTCCTTCATCCGGGTTTGCTCGGAAGACCTGTTCAACTTTCATTGGAATAAGCAGGCTGCTGGCAAGTAGCGTCGGCATTTGATGCTGAAGCAGGAAATCATTGAGCTCGATCTCAAGGCCGCGCTCCATACTTGCTGCGTGCGCCTCCTGGAGACCTAGAATAAGTCGAGTGCGAAAGCCCTGGGATGCAAAGTCTGCGGCCACACCCGCGTGCAGCTGTGTGACAGTCAATGTAGTTCCGCACGCCTCTGGTGCGTTGTTCTCACCTTCTCCTTCTTCCGTGAACTCGAACTCCCATATCTCTTTACCATTCTCGTCGACTAATTCCATCCACTCATTGACGTCGACCCTCAGTTTAAAGTGGGAGTCCGGTGCAACTGAGTTGATCTCAAAAACGTCGCCCATCATGAACAGGGCTCGCTTCATGCCGACACCGAACTGTCCGATGGAACCTTCTACGGCAGGAGCGCCCGCCGTCCTGCCAAATCTAAACGCGTGATCCCTGGCGATTGAAACGGGAATTCCACCGCAGTTATCGACGATGACAAAGTGTTCGGCATTCAATGCAATCTCGACCGACAGTCCTTCAAAATTGCCATCGGGTCGCAATCTCCTCGCTCCGTCCACGCAGTTGTCAACTAGGTCCTTAGCAGCGTCATAGAGGCTGAGGTCTCGCCCAATCACGTTGACGAAGAATTCTTTGGTTGGCGATGCATTAATCTTTGACATCCGCTTAGCTCCATTGTGGGCCTGACGGGCATAAGCCCCAGCTGCGACGATACCAACGAGGCAGGGGGCAATTCCCGGCCAATGGTTCCTCAGGTATTTGCTTGACTGGGCGAAGTTCGCCTTAGTCTTGAAATCCTTGTGTACAGTTCTTCAATAATCGCTTCTGCACCGAGCCCGTAGTGGAGTCTACGGTGACAGTTTGGACATATGGCAACTGCATTGCAGATTGTGTCCGATCCATTTTCGGCGAGTAGTCGCAAGTGATGAACTTCGAGAAATGGCCCGTCAGCGGTCTCAAATGGAGCGGCCTGACGGCAACACTCGCAGAATCCTTTCGCCAGTCGAAGCACCCATGCCTTCACAGCGGGATCTCGCGCATATTGCGTCACAACTACGTTAGTGCTTCGCGGCCTAGCAACTCCAGTCGGCGCGGCTTTCGATTTCTTGCTCGCTTCGCGCACTGTGATCGCAAATGCGGCCACGGGAGGCACATACTTACCCTCGACACTTGCGATCAGTCCCTCGATTCTCGCAGCCACGTTTGCACCAACGTTCCGCGCAGGAACGAGGCCGGGAAGCCAAGGCCTACCCATCAGTTCCAAGACGTGAGAAATGTTCTGCATTCGAAACTCGAACGCTTTGGGTGACCTCCCGAATTCCACGGCGAGAGCATCGTAATAGGCTTTCTTCGTGAAGGGCTCGCCTGTGCGACTTTTTTCTCGCATCTCAATGTAGGCCGATACCGCGGCCCGGAGTTCGTCCTCAGTCCAGTCACCCCCCTGATGGAGCATCTTCTTTGTTGCCTCGGCCCGGGTCAGCCGGACCCTGCCACCCGCTGACGAAGCACTCCAGACGATCGGATCGAGCCCACGCTTCTCTGCTTGTCCGACGACCCCACCCTTTTCGTCCTTCCATTGGGTTTGAAGAATTACTCGAATCGGCCTCCCGCCGTGTTTCGACAGTATGTCGTGGCGCTCTTTCGCCCGCCTGTGCTGCGCGGACGTCAGATTTGTACGCTCCGAGAAGTCGGTAAATTCAACCCAAGGTCTATCGTTCAAATCATTGAGGCTGTCTTTCCATACAGTTGCGACGATTATTGTCCCGTCATCCCACGCCCAGCGGGAGGCGAAGGTCCTATTGCCTTGAATGTAGGCCGCCTTCATGCCGGCCTTTAGCAGCAGGTCGGAGACTGTCGCTCCTCGCCTCAATAGTCGTTCGAGCTGATGTCCTTCTTCCTGCTTGGCAAGACAACCCTCGCACCAATTGGGGGGCCTTCCAGCATTGGCCTCTGACCACGCGACGAGCTCTTCTAGGTGTTCAGAACAGACTTTGAAGTAGTCACCCGTAGTGTAGGCCGAGGCTGTAGCTGCCGAAATCTGTCTGTGGGACGAATGGTGCAGCATCGGATATTCGGTCCGTGCTCCCGCCTTATCCACATTTAGGACGTATCCATCCGGATGGGATTCTATCCAGTCACGGTAGTCCTGCTCTCTGTCCCGGAAAATCTCCACGGCCGTCTCCTAGGGCACCACCTGATTCTGGCTCTTGAGCCTATCCCTGCCAAGCCTTTGCCCGAGGGCCGTCGCAGGAATGGGAGCAGGCATGGAGCGCTTCGAACCTTTCGGGGTGCAAGGCGACCGCGGGGCGGCATCGCCAGCGCCATTCGCCGGAAGGTCCCGACTCGGAATAGTGGAGCCCACTGGATCGGGCGCACGAGCGTGAGCGGTACTGCGCCCCGGAGCCGAATCGTTCCAAGCCAGCGCGAAATGATCCCACAGGCCCCGATCCCAGCAGAACTTGTCCCGCTTACATCTGAGGTCACGGGTTCGTCCCCAGGCGACTGTAGTCGACCAGCCCCGATCCGAGTAGATGTGGATTCTTGCGCCTCGGCTTAATAGGAAGGACCAAGGCGCGGTAGACGTTGAAAGCCTCAGTGGGATTTCGCGCCTAAAGCAACAGAGCGCAGGCATTGTCCTGAAAGAGTCTGCCGTCCCTGATGTACCTTGCAAGCATCGCCAATGACTTGTGGCCGGTCTGTTGCTGAATCTGGTTGACCGCGGCTCCCGCTTGCGCGGCGCTGGTCACGAAACCGGCACGCAGGCTGTGTCCGGCAATCAGCTCCGGCGAAATACCAGCTCTAGAGGCGTATGCCTTTAAGATCGCGCCAACGCTTTGTGCAGACAGTCCCCCCCCCACACGACCTGACTTCCCAATTGATCGGAAGGCCGCGCCGGTTTCTACATTGCTATGTAGAAGCCAAGCCCGCATCGCGATTACCGCGCAAGTTCCCGTCCGGCCAAACGGAATCGCGATACTGCGCCCTTCACCCACCTGGTCTGTTTTGCACCTTCGCAGTTGAATCAAAAGTCCTTCACTTGAGAACGTGAAGTCTTCTACATTTAGGCCGACTAGCTCGGATCGACGGAAAGCCCCGGCGAACCCTACCAGCAGCAATGCGCGATCCCGTGGCCCTTTCGTTCCGCCGACCAGAGAAATAATCTTGATCAGATCCTGTTTCATCAATGGCGCTACGCGTCGCTGAGGAACACCATGCGTTCGACGAATGCCCCGCATAACCTTCTGGACGAGGTTCGACTTCGCTGGATTGTCCAGCCCATGACTTGCATGTGCTCGCCCGATTCCAACTAGGCGTCTCGAGAGGGTGTGCGGGCTAAGCGTCGCAGCTCTGTGAGCGATGTAGGCAGCAACAACTTCAGGAGAGCTCGGGAGGCAGCCGCCCCAAAGTTGAAAGTCCCGCCAATCAGTGCGGTACGCGCGACGGGTGTTAGCCGATGTCGCTGCGGAAAGATAGAGTTCGATGGAGCCCGCTTCGTTTAACTCCTGCTCGGGATCGTTTTTTGGTATTGATAATTGAAGATTATCGATAGTTAAGTCCCTCTCGCCGTAGCCTCTCAAGCGGATTTGTCCTCTGGGTCACCGGCCTCAGGCCGCTTTGTCCCGCTGGCTGCCCAGCCGATCCCAAGCAGGAGTGCGCCCAATCCAGCCGGCCACCAAGCAAGGCTGCGTCGTTCGGCATGGATCTCTTCGGCAGTCCGCGTCTCGATCCGGTCACTCCTTAGGCCGCCCCTCCGCGAATCATTGTGTAGATCAATAATGAAATTTTCGCTCTTTAGCTGTGCGTCGCTGGGCTGGATATAGAGAACGTAACCCAGAGCGCCAGCCAGAAGAATGGCACCCAGTATCATCAACCTCTTTCCAAATCCTTCCACGACACACCCCCGGCCAACTGGCCCGTTGCAATTGATTGCAGACTATAGTCCGTCGACCGGCGGTCGAGCCAGCCGTACCGTTTCGGGCGAATGGCAGACGACAATTCAGCCCTATTTCGCGCCTTTGGCCAGGTGCTCAGGCGCAAGCGCACTGAGTCTGGCCTGTCCCAGGAGAAGCTCGCACTAGAGAGCGGACTAGATCGGACTTTCATCTCTCTGCTGGAGCGAGGACTACGGCAGCCTTCGCTCTCAACCCTCTTGGAGCTAGCCGAAGCACTGGGTGTCGATGCGGCCAACTTGGTACGCGATACGGCTGCGGAGTATCGCGGCGCCAAATAGCTTGCGTAGGATCGTGATCTAACGCCCATGCTTGTCCACGCAATATCGCCTCGCCGCGTTTATTGCCGGCAGACATTCTTCCACCCACGTTTTGAGATCATTGACTGCGCTAGCTGGCACCCCAAAGCGACCCAAGGTGGCGGTCTCGGACTCCTGTCTGATCTCGTCCGCCTGTAGAAACTGAAGTGTCTCGGTGCATAGCCCTCCCTCAACCTGAAAGATGAGGTGGCCCATTGCACGCAGGGGATCGGTCACGCTCATGTCGGCGAGGGCTTCAGCCCAACGCCGCTGCTGCGACAGAAACGCTCGCAGTGCGAGTCGACCCGGACCAGAGAAAAGACAGTACGCGTAAGCCGGGACACCACCTATCAGTTCTTCCGAGATAGGGTGTCCGCTCCTCACCTGTGTGTGACTGGCGGTACGGTGAGCTAGCTGGTAAGCCGGTACGAGCAGATGATTGAGAGTATCGGTACCACTGCCACGAATTACGACAAACCGAACAATCGGTGGTAGGGATGCGGCATCAAGCCACTCATCCCGCCGCACCTTGTCTCCCTTTGAGAGAGATCGCCACCCGACACGGGTTCGTACGGAATGGGCGGCAACGGACTTCCATAATCCGGCACTTCGGTATATTTGCCGAATATCTGCGGGGAGTACCTGGCTAAGGTTCGCAGGCAACTCCCCCTCAAGACTGTCGATGATCGTACTCGGCAGCCACATCAGCATGTCGCATGCTGTACGGCACTTCTGAGTCTTCGCCAACTGTGCCACCAAGAGCGCTAGCACGGCTGTCTCACCGAGCTTCTTCTGCAAGCCCCTCTTTCCCGAGACCGCTAACACCTTCGCCACGAGGGGGACGTTCGCAGCCGAAACCTCCTCCATCGCAATCGACCGTAACCTTCTCCATACGTAGTCCGGATTGGTTGCGTGTAGAGACAATGCGCATGCCACCGCCGCTTCCTCATTCCCTCTACGAATTGCCTTTTGCCAGTAACTGGTTAGAAGCGAGTGCTCCGACCTGGATTCCTTAGCAACTCTCGGTGGAGAGATTTGCGCAACATCTTCTGCAAGTTCTTGGAGAACTCCATCTTCAAACTGTCTGTAGGAGTGATCGACGTCCGGTGAACCTATTTGTTTCATGCATAGACGATATCCAATGACTCCGTCATGTAAAGAGTATTTGCCCTATTTAAGGAAAAATATGTAGCTTCAGTTCCTCACGGGCGCCGTCTCGTGCAATTGATTGCATCTGCATTGCGCTGAGAGACGAGGCATCCATGTCGCCCCTTCTCTTCACAGCCGAATGAACTGCCCGACATAATCTCGTTACTGCATAGTTGCGCTAGCTTCTTGGCTCTTGGCTCTTAGCTTGGTTTTATGCGGCCTCTCGCAACGAAGTGGCATGACGTAATCTCTGCGTATTTTCTGCGTAGTCTCTGGAACGTAGTCTCTGTATTGTTTTGACACTTTGTGTCAGGCCATGATTCGACACTAGTCGTCAATTCTGGTTGGGGCTTTTCGCCCCAACTGAGCGGGGGATCTTGCCCACATCCATTTGCCAACAACTGTCAAACCCACCGACCCCCCCTGAGCACGGTCAACGTTTCGCGGCCTGAGTCACTACGAGTCCTTCCCGCCAGGCTTGACGTCCGTCAATGCGGCCAGCCGCGCAGCAACCGTCTCCAGGTTGAGTCGAACATGCACTGCCACCTTTCCAGCAAAAAGGAACCGATCCTTTTCAATTAGATCGAGGCAGGCCAGACGATCTTGCGCGCTTTTCACCTGCCTGACGGTCAGCCCAGTTTCCTTCTCCCATTCTTCGCGGCTTTTTGCGATCCAGAGCTCCCCTCGTTTCTTCACCCGCAGTTTCGTTTTGCCTTCCTTGTCCGGCTTGGACCAATAGATGATCTGTGCCAATAGCACGCCCCCGGCCACACTGCCCGTTAGCCTTGCGTACGAGGCGCTGTACGCGACCTTGTCGAGATCCCTGAGGTCCTTCCACAGTTTGGTCTGGGACGCCGCTATGGGCGCCCCAGAGGGTCCCTGAGTAGTCACTCGCTTGCTCCGACCAAAAGAGGTCGAATGGTGGAGCAGTACCAGAATGGGAGCTTGCCGTCGTAGCCATCCGGCGGGGGGATATCTCCCCGCGCAATTCGGCTGTAGATGGTTTGATGAGACACCCCAAGCAGGGCCATCAGATTTGCGAATCGAAGGCGACCTGGCTGGTCAATCGAGATTAGGGGAGCCACCGGCCTACGCTTGTAAACAACCCTTACTGTTTGACTCGTATTGCTTGCCATCAGAATGCTCCAACGAAAAAGGCCACAACGAAATGACCGGATTCGTGTCTTTCCGAATCCACTCACTCCATTGGGCCTTTCGCTGAGTCGAGTACGTCTCGACTGTCTCCCATTATACGCTGATGACTCGGCGCATCAAGGCTAGGCAAGCTTCTTGATCGGCACCACGTTGGATGATTTCGATTGAACAAAATCTGCCCAGAACACCATCATTTCACGCCTTTCTTGGAGATACTGAGCGTGATTGTAGGACGCCTCGACTGCGTTCCTTCTGTCGTGCGCCAACTGCTTTTCAATCAATCGCGGCGAAAAGCCCGACTCATTCAAGAAAGTTGAGGCAGTTCCTCGGAACCCGTGGCCCGACAATTTGCCACCATAGCCAAGTCGCTCAAGTGCGCGGTTCACAGTCGTCATAGACATTACTGCGGCCGGAGTTCGCTGGTTAGGGAAGAGGAAGGGGCCAGGAAGGGTCTTAGCTAGCAGATCCTTGAGGAGCTCGACTGCTCGTCCTGACAACGGGACGATGTGTTCTTTTCCCATCTTCATCTTATGACCAGGAATTCGCCAAAGTGCGCTTTCGAAATCAATGTCTACCCACTCCGCATGTCGGAGTTCTCCAGTCCGGACGAACGTTAGCAACAGCAGCTCTATGGCTATCTTGACTTGGGATGTTCCATTAAAACCCTCAAGCGCTTGTACGAACGCCGGCACCTCGGCCGCACTGAGATGCCGATGGTGCTTTACCTTCGGCCGCGTGACTAGATCCCGAATGGCATAGGTGGGATCACTGTCCGCCGCACCATTCGCAACCGCATAGCGGAACACCGCGCTACACCACTGCTTGATCAGAATTGCGACCGTGGCGGCGCCATGACCACGCGCACGCTTGCCATCCGGCGGCTGCGTGCGTTCTGCCACCGATTTGACAATCGTCCGCAGATGCGTGGCGTTTACCTGTGTCATCGGATGCTTTCCGATGAAGGGAAAGACATCGCGCTCAAGCGTGGTAACTACCTGTCGATGGTAGTAGTCGGACCAATGCGGCCTTTTTTCGGCAATCCAACGTCGCGCTACGGCCTCAAAGCAATTGGCCGTAGCCGCAAGCATTTCCTGCTTCTTCTTCTTCCTGACCAGAACCGGACTCACTCCCAACGCAACAGACTGTCGCGCCAGTTCGTGCTCCTGGCGAGCCTGGGCGAGGCCCATGTCTGGAAACTGACCGATCCCGTAGGTCAGCTCCTTACCTTCTATGCGGAACTTGTACCGCCATTGCTTGGTGCCGGAAGGGTTCACCAAGAGGTAGAGCCCGCCACCGTCTGCGAGCTTGTAAGGAGCGCTCCGCGGCTTCGCAGCCTTCGCTGCAGTGGGTGTAAGGGAACGCTTCACGGGCAGCCTCACGGGCGACGGATTGGACCGCTAGCCTACCTCTCCGATACCCCCAAAAATACCCCGATTTTGGTTTGATGCCCCCAGGCATGGACTGACATTCTTAGACGCCCGGCTCCCTATCCGATTGAATCTAATCACTTCGTCCGCGAACGTTTGACATCCGTAGACAGGCATCGTTGTTGTCGATCATCAACAGCATGGCGGCACTTGCGAAACCCGGGAAGCCGCCGAGTATAAGGCCTGCGGCTTCAGCCCGGCGCCGGCGCCCCCCGGTGCTGGCAGCGATGCAGCACGACGTCATAGCCGCCGGTGACCTCGGCCAGCGCCTCGTCATCGTGCCGGAGCACCAGTCGCTGCTGGTCAACGGAGACGATCTCGCGCTGCTGGACTTCGCCCTCGAAGTCGATGCGAAGCCGGCCGCCGTCCTGGTCGTAGCGGCCCGAAGCCAGCACCAGCCAGCCGCCGGCATCGGCCATCAGGGCCTCGTGGCGGCCATCGGCGGTGAAGGACAGCCGGCTGTCCGCGCACAGTTCGGGCTCCGGGGACCATTCGCCGACGATCATTGGCCCCTCGGCCGCGACAGCCCCGGGGTCCGCGGCCCCGGTGGTGGACGGGTCGGGGTCGGCGGTGGCATCAGCGGCCGGCGAACAGCCCAGCACCAGCACCAGCAGCAGCGCCGCGGCGAGGCCTGGAAGCATTGGGTACGGTGACGGGCGCATGGGAGTTCCTCCGGATCGGCATGCCCTTGGTTTACGCAAGGACGCCGCGGAACCCGCCAGTGGCCGGCTTCAGCCCGGCGCCACTTCCACCCGGTTGCGGCCGTTGCGCTTGGCCCGGTACAGGGCGTCGTCGGCGGCGGCGAGCAGGCGTTCGGGGGCGCGGGCCAGTTCGCCGACCTGGATGCGGCGGGTCACCACGCCAAGGCTGATCGTTACGTCGATCGAAGCGTGCCCGACGGCAATCGAACCGGCATTCTCGATGGCCGCGCGCAGGCGTTCGGCCAGCTGGTTGGCCTCGATCAGGCCGGTATCCACGGCGAGCACGGCGAACTCCTCGCCGCCGATGCGCGCCAGCAGGTCGCTGCCGCGCACCTGCTCTTCCAGCAGCAGCGCGACACGCCGCAGCACCGCGTCGCCGGCGGGGTGCCCGTGCTGGTCGTTGATGGCCTTGAAGCGGTCGATATCCATCGTCAGCAGGCTCAGCGGCCGGCCGGTTTCCGCGGCGCGGGTGGTTTCACGCGCCAGCTGGTCGCCGAAGTGGCGGCGGTTGGACAGGCCGGTCAGGGCGTCGGTCATGGCCAGCACTTCGAGCTGGGCATTGGCTTCGCTCAGGGCCTGGGTGCGTTCGCGCACGCGCTGTTCCAGGCCGGCGGCCATGTCGGTGAGCTCGCGCTCGTGCTGGGTCAGGTCGTCCACCAGGCCGCGCAGGGACTGCGTGAGCTCACGCGCTTCGCGGTAACCACGTTCGGGCGGAAAGGCCGCGTCGGGCTCGCGCGCCTGGATGCGCCGTGCGGCCAGGGACAGGGCGTGCAGGGGCGCGCCGATCCTGCGCGCCATCAGGGTGCCCAGCGCCAGGAACAGGACGGTGACCACCATGGCGGCCACGAATATCTCGCGACGCAGTTCCTGCACCGGCTCGAAGGCCTGCCGGGCCTGCTTGCGCACCAGCACGGTCCAGCCCAGGCCCGCGTAGGACTCGTACCCCTGGGTCGGCACGTAGCCGGTGAGGTAAGCCTCGCCATCGGGCCAGGTTTCCAGCAGCGCGCCGCGTTTTCCCTGGCGCACCGCGCGGGCACTGGGTACCTGCAGCACCTGTCCGCGCATGTCTTCCGGGCCCATGATCACTTCGCCCGCCGCGTTGAGGAAAAACACCTCCACCGGGTCGTTGGCCGCCATCTGGTCCTGGCGCAGGCCTTCGGCCCAGTGCCAGGACAGGTGCGCACCCAACACGCCGGTAACCACGCCGTGGCTGTCGTGGATGGGCGCCGCGACGTCCACCAGGCGCAGGGCTTCGCCGCCGGGGCCGGGCACCAGTTCCGACAACATCTGCGCATCGTGCAGGTCGCCGACGTAAGGCTCCTGGCGCGCACCCACGAACCAGGGTCGCTGCGACACGTCCGCGCCTTCGAGCAGGCCGCGGTTGGCGATCTGCACCCGTCCGTCGGAGCCGGCCACGCCGATCCAGACGTAGTCGGGGTAGTTGAGCTGCATCAGGTCGAACAGGTCGCGCAGGGCGCCTTCGTTCGCGGCCGGATCGTCGAGCATCGGCATCAGCGCCAGCGCACGCATGTCGTTGAGTCGCTCGAAGAGACCACGATCGAGCCGGCCGGCCAGGGCCTGGGCGCGGGTCTGCAGGCGCAGGCCGATGTCTTCCTGCAGCTTGTCGGTGGCGACGCACTCAACCCGCCAGGCCAGCACGCCCACCAGGGCGATCGCCAGCAGGCCGAAGCTCAGCGCCAGCCACAGCCGCAGTCCGGTGGACCTTGGGCGGAAGTAGCGGAGGAACGCTTCCACCCGATGCGCCTCAGAGCCCGCCGGCGGCCTGGGCGACGGCGCGGAACAGCGCCCTGCCCTTGTTCATCGTTTCTTCCCACTCTTTTTGCGGGTCGGAGTCGTGCACGATGCCGGCGCCGGCCTGCACGTGCAGGCGGCCGTCCTGGATGACGGCGGTGCGGATGGCGATGGCGGTGTCGGCGTCGCCCCACCAGTTGATGTAGCCGACGGCGCCCGAATAAATGTTGCGTTTCACCGGCTCGAGCTCGCGGATCACTTCCAGCGCGCGGATCTTGGGCGCGCCGCTGACGGTGCCGGCCGGGAAGGTCGCCTTGATGACGTCCGCGAAACCCAGGCCGTCCTGCAGCTGCCCGCGCACTTCGCTGACGATGTGCATCACGTGCGAATAACGTTCGATGATGAACTGGTCGGGCACGGTGACGCTGCCCGGGTTGGCGACGCGTCCGACGTCGTTGCGGCCCAGGTCGATCAGCATCAGGTGCTCGGCGCGTTCCTTTGGATCGGCCAGCAGCTCGGCCTCGAGCGCGGCGTCGGCCTCGGGCGTGTCGCCGCGCGGGCGGGTGCCGGCGATCGGGCGCACGGTCACTTCCCCGCCCTGCAGGCGCACCAGGATCTCGGGCGAGCTGCCCACCACCTGGGTGTCGCCCAGGTCGAGGAAATACATGTAGGGCGAAGGATTGAGCGCGCGCAGGGCGCGGTACACATCCACCGGCCGGGCGCGGAAAGGCACGCTCATCCGCTGGCTTAGCACCACCTGGAAGATGTCGCCGGCGCGGATGTACTCCTTGCAGCGTTCCACCGCCTCCAGGAAACCTTCGCGGGTGAAGCCGGAAACGAAGTCCTGTTCCTGCAGCAGCGACGGATCGAGCACGTCCGGGTAGCTGCGGCCGGAGTGGCGCAGGCGGTGCACCAGTTCGTCGAGCCGGCGCACGGCGCGGGCGTAGGCCTGCGGCTCGTCCGGATTGGCGTGCACCACCAGGTACAGGCGGCCCTTGAGGTTGTCGAACACCGCCAGCTCTTCGCTGAGCATCAGCAGCGCGTCGGGCGTGCCCAGCTGGTCGGGCTTGTCGCCGCCGGCCAGCCGCGATTCGATCCAGCCGATGGTTTCGAAGCCGAAATAACCGACCAGGCCGCCGGTGAAACCGGGCAGCTCGGGGATTCGCGGCACCTTGAACGAGGCGCGCAGACGGTCGACTTCGGCCAGGGGATCTTCGAGCGTGCGGCTTTCCACCACTTCGCCGTGCTCACGCACCTCCAGCTGGTGGCCGCGGAAGGTGTAGGTGCGGCGCGCCGGCAGGCCGATGATCGAATACCGGCCCCAGGTTTCGCCGCCTTCCACGGACTCGAACAGGTAGGTGTGCGAGCCGTCGGCCAGCTTCAGGTACACCGACAGCGGCGTGTCGAGGTCGGAAAGCACCTCGCGCACTACCGGGATGCGGTTGTGGCCGGCCTGGGCCAGGGTCTGGAACTGTTCGGCGGAAATCACGCGGGGCGTCCGTTTGAGGCGAACCCAAGTATATCCACAGACCTTTGTAGGAGCGCCTTCAGGCGCGAAGCCTTTGCCTTCGGCAAAGAGAAGATTCGCGCCTGAAGGCGCTCCTACAGGTCAGCGCGGCATCCCGCGCAGGTGAAGCACGAACTCGACGCCATCGCCGCCCGGCAGGTTGCGGGCCTCGGCGTGGCCGCGGTGCAGGTCGGCCACCAGGCGCACCACGTACAGGCCGAAGCCCAGGTGGGCGGCGCCCTCGGCGCGCTGCGTACCGTCGCGCAGGCTCACCAGCGAGTCGAACAGGCGGCCGCGCATGGTTTCGGGCAGCAATGGCCCCTGGTTGGCCAGGGCAATGCGCACGCCGCCCTCTTCCCTTGCCGCCGACAGCCGCACCCAGCCGGTCGCGGGCGTGAAGCCGCGGGCGTTGTCCACCAGCTTGTCCAGCGCCTGCACCAGCAGCTCCGGCGCCGCGCGCAGCGGCAGCGGGCCGTCCGGCAGTTCCAGCTGCAGCGTGCGCGGCGCCAGCAGGGCCTCGTAGGCGTCGGCGCAGCCGCGCAGCAGCGCGTGCAGGTCCAGGTCCTCGGGCTCGGCGGCTTCGATGGCGTGCTCGATGCGGGTGACCTCGCTCATCGTGCGCACCAGGTGGCCCATGCGCTCGACGCCGTCGCGGGCGCGCGCCACCACCACCCGCGCCTGCGGATCGAGGCGGGCGTCGTCGAGGTTGTCGAGCGAGGTGCGCACGATCGCCAGCGGCGTGTTCAGTTCGTGCGAAAGCTTGCCCGACAGCGAGCGCAGGTAGTCGGTGTACGCAGCGACCTGGTCGAGCAAGCGGGCGAAGCTGCGCGAGAGGTCGCCAATTTCGTCGCGGGCATTCGTGCGCGGGAAGGGCGTGACCCGGCCTTCGCGGTCGAGCGCGTGTTCGGCGGCATCGCGCAGCCGGCGGATGCGCTGGCCCAGGCGCGTGGCGAACAGCAGGATGATGCCGCCCGAGGCCAGGAAGGCGACCAGGCTCACGCCCAGCAGCCCGGAGAAGGCCTGGTCGGTGAGCAGCAGCACTTCGGAGTTCGAACGTTCGATCAGCACCGC
>TARA_R110002020_G_scaffold441523_1_pt1 | contig 17725 bp, 12 predicted proteins | sample TARA_R110002020 | Tara Oceans TARA_R110002020 (sample SAMEA4396489) | marine metagenome | biome: Westerlies Biome; feature: [MES] marine water layer (ENVO:01000295) within the mesopelagic zone...; material: water (ENVO:00002006), including particulate matter (ENVO:01000060) such... | reverse complement strand
AATGTTTGCATCAGAAGTTCACATAGCAGAAGAAGAAATACCCGTTGCTGCCAACATGCCAGTCTATGTTGGTGTGGATTTTGGTCTAACTCCTGCTGCGGTCTTTGGTCAAAAGGTAAGGGGAAGATGGTTTCTACAGTCAGAAATTGTGGCGGTAGACATGGGCATCGTGCGTTTTGCCGAGGTTCTTAGAAATGAATTATCCACTAGGTTTGCTGCTGCCTCTGAGGTAATTATTTACGGCGATCCTGCGGGTGACTTTAGAGCGCAGACTGATGAATCGACTCCCTTTCACATTCTGCGCGGTGCTGGCTTGAAGGCGTTTCCTGCGCCTTCCAACTCTGTTGACCTTCGGCTTGAATCTGTATCCTCCCAATTAACGAAGATGGTTGAAGGTAAGCCAGCACTATTAATAGATAGACGCTGCCCTCAGTTAATTAAGGGGTTTGAAGGGGGCTATGCGTATAAACGTATGGAAGTAAGCGGCGAGAGATACGCAGACAAGCCAGACAAGAATATGTTTAGCCACGTTCATGATGCAGCCCAGTATTTATTCTTAGGTGCTGGTGAGGGTAGAGCATTAATGAATAGCCAAAGACCAGCCAAGCCTGTGATTGCCAAGCGCAACTTTGATGTCTTTAGTAGAGGCCCAAAGCAAAGAAACAAACCAAGCTTTTGGGCTAGGCTATAACTTTTTGTGCATTGATGTTTACTGTCTTCTATGCTTACGAGTAAAAAACAAAGGAGATTAATATGTGTTTTGGTGGTGGCCCCAGTAAGGCTGAAAAAGAATCAGCGGCTGACCAGCGTATAGAAGCTGAAGCTGCTAAGTCTGAAGAAATTCAAAAAAGAGCCAAGCAAAAGCGGGAAGATATTTCTACAGCTTTAGAGGGCAAAACGCAAAGAAGCGGTATGCGCGGTGGCGCAGGAAGACGTTCTTTATTCCGTGCTTCTGGCGGTGGATTCTTAGGTAGGTTTGGCTAATGGCTGATATAGCAAAGCAATATATTCAAAGTTATCAAAAGGCAAAAGCCTTTCGTGAGAACTGGGTTCCGTTATTTGAGGAATGCTATGAGTATGCTTTGCCTCAACGTGAGTCATTTTACTATGAAGAAGCTGGTCAGCGCAGGGATGATAAGATCTTTGATGAAACTGCGGTAGTTGGTGTGCAGGAATTTGCCAGTAGATTACAGTCCGGCTTGGTTCCTAACTTTGCGCGTTGGGCTGATCTTATGGCTGGCAGTGAAGTGCCGCCCGATCAGCGTGAAGCTGTAGATAACGAGCTTGATGAAGTAACTGAGTATGTATTCGAGGTTCTTCAGAACTCTAATTTCAGCCAAGAGGTTCATGAATCCTTCATGGATTTGGCTGTGGGTACTGGTGTCTTGTGCGTAGAAGAGGGGGATGCAATCAATCCTGTAAACTTCTCAGCTATACCGCTCCCTCATGTGGTACTTGACACTGGTCCCGATGATAAGATTGACCACGTTTATCGTGAGCGAAAGAAGGTTAAGTTTGATCACCTTCCTATAATGTATCCAAAAGGAAACTTTGATCCAAAGGTAACTTCCTTAATGGGTTCTGATAGAGAAACGACTGTGCTTGAGGTTGTTTGCCGCGACTACTCTAAGAAGAATCAAGAGGCTTACTTTCATTATGCTATCTGCATGACCACTAAAACTTTAGTTCATTCTAAGGAAATGACTGGCCTTGGTTCTAATCCCTTTGTTTGCTTTCGCTGGGGCAAATGCGCTGGTGAGATTTACGGGCGCGGCCCACTGCTTAATGCGCTATCTGCTATTAAGACTACTAATCTTACCATTGAGCTTATTCTTGAGAATGCACAAATGTCTATCTCCGGTATTTATCAAATGGAAGATGATGGCGTAATCAACCCTGACACGATTAATTTAGTGCCTGGTTCAATTATACCGAAAGCTATGGGAAGCCAAGGCCTTCAGCCCATACAAGCTGCTGGTCGTTTTGATGTAGCGCAGCTTGTTCTAAGTGATATGCGTTTAAATATTAAACGTGCGCTGTACAATGATATGCTTGGAAACCCAGATAAAACTCCGGCTACTGCAACTGAGGTAGCAGAACGTATGGGTGACTTGGCTAGAAGAATGGGATCTGCATTTGGTCGCTTGCAAGCAGAACTCGTGCAGCCCGTACTTCAAAGAGTAATATACATCCTAAAGAAGCAGGGCCGCATAGAAGTACCTACAGTAAACGGGCGGGAAGTTAAAGTCCGTTCTGTCTCTCCGCTTGCTCAAGCCCAGTCAAATCAAGACATTTCCAGCGTTGCTAGGTTCCTTGAGTTGGTTGGTGGAGCCTTTGGCCCAGAGATGTTGCAGCTTCTAATTGACAGTGAACAAACAGCAATTCACCTTGCGAAAAAATTTGGTGTGCCAGAGAGCTTGATTCGTGACGAAGAACAGCGTAAACAAATAGCTGCATTAGCGCAGCAGATGGCGCAGCAACAGCAAGGACAGATGGTTGCCGAACAAGGTTAACATTGGATTAGACGGAATCCAGAGGTCTTCTGACAAGGATGTTCAAATAAGTCAGAACATTTCTCAGATATTTGAGTCACCAACAGGCAAGGAAGTTCTTCGTTATTTGCGCTCTGTTACCATTGAAATGGTTAATGGGCCTAATGTGACTACGGAAGAGTTGCGACACATAGAAGGCCAGCGTTATATTGTTGGCCTTATTGAGCAGCGTATTGCACATTCACATAGGAGTAAAAACAAATGAGCGAAGAAGCAGCGGTACAAGCAGCAGAAGCTGATGGGCGTGACTTTATAACAGAGGCAGATGTTGAACAGGCAGCGCCTTCAGAACGTCCAGACTGGCTGCCAGAAAAGTATTCAACTGGTGAGGACTTAGCTAAAGCCTATAAAGAGCTTGAGTCAAAGCTGGGTGGTAAAGAAGAAGACATAAGAAATAAATTGTTAGAAGAAATACAAACAGAGGCTTTCAGTGATCGCCCTGATTCTTCTGGGGATTATCAGCTTCCTGATATTGTTGATGACGATCTTGCTGTAGATAATGAGTTGCTACAGTGGTGGTCTGAGCATTCCTTTGAGAATGGCTACGGGCAGGAAGAGTTTCAAAAGGGCATTGAGATGTATGCTCAAGCTATTAATGGAAGCCAACCTGATCTTGAAGCTGAATCAGCAAAACTTGGCGACAATGCAAATGACCGCATTCAAGCAGCGTCTATGTTTGCAAACAAGTTTTTCCCACAGGAATCTTTGCCAGCTATTGAGCGTATGTGCGAAAGCCATGAAGGGATTCTTGCACTTGAGGCAATTATGGAAGCTACTAAGGACGGTTCATTTTCTGATGGTGGCCAGCCAACAGGTCAAACAACTCAGGCTGATTTAGATCAAATGATGAATGATCCTAGATACTGGGATAAGAATGACACTGCTTACGTTAAGCAAGTAGAAGAAGGCTTCAAGCGTCTTTATGGAGGTTAAGATTCTCAAGAGGGGTAAGTTTTACTTAACCCCTTTTACTCTCAATCACATTGATGAAGTTGCTAATAATCTAAGTTATGAGAACATAAGAGAGCTTAAAATTCTTGGTCACTTGGATATTAAGCAAGCTATTACAGAAATGTATGAATGTTCTGAGTGTTACTTAGTTCGCAAAGAGGGTGAGTTATTTACTGCCGTTGGTGGTCTTTGGTACGCTGAAGATCAAGATTATCCTCAAATGTTTTTTATGTTTTCTAACAAAATCAAAGAAAACTTTACATCTATAGCTCGCGGATCAAGGATGTTGGTTAATTATTTAGAGCAAACACAACCTCAAATGACCATGACTATACTTGCTGATTATGAGATTATGGTTGATTGGGCAGTGTGGCTTGGCTTTGAACCAGTAGGGGTAAGCATATCACCTCCACATAAGTACGTTGATTTTGTGCGTTGCAATTCAAATAAAAAAAGTGTTTACGATGAACCATTACGGCCCATAACGCACTGAAAGGCCCGAAAGGATACCCTTGTTGAGGTGAAAGAGTGGATACCCGTTGGCAACTGTAACTTCAAAATAGGACTGTAAAATGGCTAATACAATTGACCAAGCCTTTATTAAACAGTTTGAATCAGAAGTTCACATGGCGTATCAGCGTATGGGTTCTAAACTACGGAACACAATCCGCTCAACCAATGTGACTGGTTCAACTGCTCGCTTCCAAGTAATTGGAAAAGGTACTGCATCAACTAAATCACGCAATGGCGATGTTTCTACTATGGAACTGGCGCACACAAATGTAGAAGTCACTATGGCTGACTACTATGCGGCTGAGTATATTGACAAGCTAGACGAGTTGAAGATTAACATCAACGAACGTCAAGCTGTAGCTCAATCTGCTGCTGCTGCTTTGGGTCGTCAAACTGATACTTTGATTACAACAGCTATGGACGCTGGTGCTAATTCAACTCAGATCCACAATACATCTTCAGCAATTGAAAAAGCAGATCTTTTAAGCTTGTTTGAAACTTTTGGTACAGAAGATGTTCCAGAAGATGGACAGCGTTATCTTGCTATGTCTCCTGCTGGTTTTGCTGACTTGTTTAACATTAATGAGTTTGCTTCATCAGACTATGTAGGCCCACAAAACCTACCGTTTGCTGGTGGCATGACAATGAAAGAGTTCTTAGGCTTTAAGATCTTCTCAACTTCAGCAGTAGCTGGCGGCAAGAACTTTGCTTACCATGCTCGTGCTATAGGCATTGGAATTAACTCTGATGTTCAAACCGAGGTCAACTATGTACCGCAGAAAGTAGCGCACCTTGCGACATCAATGATGTCTATGGGTTCTGTCGTTATTGATGATGACGGTGTATTTGAAGTTCTCGATAACAACTAAGGAGTTACTTAATGGCTTATAGCGCACAAAGTCTTAGTCGTGTAGCTGGCGCATCTGGGTTTTCATTGTGGCACTACAGCACAACGGATACCATTGCTACAGTAAACACTGCTGGATACTTCAATGATGCCGCTGGTATGATTGCCTTAAATGATTACATGATTGTTGTAACATCTACGGGCGGTACACCAGTTGTTTCACATGCTTATTGTAATGCTAACAATGGCTCTGTTGTAGACATTGTAAATGGTGTTGCGATTACAGCGACTGACTCTGATTAATAAAGGGAGGGGGCTTCGGCCCCCGACTTACCATGCCAGCAAATACAGCAATTAAAGTATGTTCTCGCGCGTCTATTCTTATGGGCGGCTCTCCGATTCAATCGTTTGACGAAGGAACGGTAGAGGCAGATGTGGTTGATGCTGTATATGAAGACGTTGCTCGCGCTTCACTAACTAATTCAAGGTGGCGATTTGCAACCAATCAACAACAAATTAGTAGACTTGTAGCAGCACCAACTGGTCGATACGATGCAGCTTACCAGCTTCCGTCTGATCTTATTATGCTTAGTGCTATAACAATAAACGATGAACCTATTATCTATGATACTTATGGAGATAAGGCTTATTGCGATGCTAACGAGACTGAAGTTCTTATAGCAGATTATATATTCAGAGCAGATGAGGCTTACTGGCCTCCTTACTTTACAATGGCTGTAGAGTTTCAAGTTGCTGCTATGCTCTCAATCTCAGTAGCTAGAGATGCACAGCTTGCTTCTTTAATGGAGCAAAAGGGTGAGCAGTTTTTGATGAGAGCGCGTAGGCTTGATTCACAACAGCAAACAACTAAAAAGCTAAACACTTCGAGGTTTATAAGTCAAAGGCGTAGCTAATGCAGAAAGTTAGAGTACCACAGAATAGCTTTCAGTTTGGTGAAATTAGCGACTCCCTGATAATGAGAACGGATTCTCCTGTGTATGTTTCCTCTGCACAGCGCGTAGAAAACATGATTGTTACTTCTGAAGGTTCTTTAAAAAAACGTCATGGCCTAAAGCATCACTATGACTATAGCATAGCTTATGACGCTTCATACAAAGAGCAGTCTCATTTATTTAAGTTTGAGTTTGATGATAATGAAGCTTATGTAATTTCTGTTGAACACCAAAAGGTTCGTTGCTTCTTCTTAGATAACGCTGGAACTTATACCACCGCTGGTGACTTACATTTAGTACAAACTATTACTCAAGACACTAGCAGTAATGCTTTACCCTTTGATAAGGTTTACTTGCAGGAATATACATTTGCCCAGTACGGCGATGTAATGTTTATCTGCCATCCTTTGTTTGCTCCAAGAATGCTAACAAGAACTGCATTAGATGCATTTGAGATTAGTGTTTATAGCTTTGATAAAAGAGCTGATAACAAAGTTACCTTTCAACCTTATTCTAAGTTTCAAGCTAGTGGGGTAACGCTAGATCCGTCTGCGACTACTGGATCAGGCGTTACCTTTACCACAAGTTCTGCATATTGGGTGGCAGGGCATGTAGGAACTACAATTAGGTATGGCGGTTCTGAAGTAACAATAACTGGATATACATCTTCTACTGTTGTAACTGGCACTGTTGTTGATGAATTAAAGATTAGGCTTTCTGTTTTAAATCCCCTTAGAACAATTGATGGCACAGCCATTATAGAAGTAACTCATTTAAGTCATGGGTTTTCTGGCAGTGAAAGCATTACAGTTGAAGAGGCTTCTGCTGTTGGCGGGATTAATGCGAGCCAAATAAATGGCGCTAGAACTGTAGGCGGTATTATTGATGAAAATACTTATACAATAACTGCTGGATCTAATGCAAATGATTCTGAAGACGGTGGCGGTAATGTAAAGGTTGTTACTCATGCGCCAACTGAAGATTGGGATGAGCAGTCTTGGTCTGGTGTTAGAGGTTATCCTGCTGCTGTTACCTTCCATGAAAACAGATTATCTTTTGGCGGCACAATAGCAGAGCCAGATAATATTTGGATGAGTAAGATTGGAAACTTCTTTAACTTTGATGTAGGCGATGCCGCTGATTCTGATTCCATTCAGCTTGTTGCTGCTACTGGCGATGTAAACCAAATTAGATTTATGGTTTCTAACCGTGACTTGCAGATTTTTACTGCGACTGGTGAATTGTATATACCTACTTACTTAAACCAAGCCATTACGCCTACAAATGCTCAGATCAGAAAGCAAACACCATACGGGTGTGAGTTTGTTCAGCCAACTTCTATTGATGGTGCAACTATCTTTACTGAAATGGGTGGCAATACAGTAAGAGAATACTTGTACACAGATACAGAAGAAGCATACACCTCAACTTCAATATCAACTATTGCCTCTCATTTAATAGATACGCCTAAGTATTTAGCTGTAGTGCATAGTGGCTTTGATTTGCCGGATTCATATGCAGCATTTACTTTATCCAATGGTGAGATAACTTTGTTTAGCTCTAACAGAGCAGAGAAGAAAGCTTCTTGGACTAGAGTTACAACAGACGGAATATTTTCATCTGTGTGCGCTATACACAATCGTTTGTTTGCTAATGTTTATTATAGTAATAAGCTTCATTTGTGTGAGTTTAGTTCTAATATTGGTTTAGATAATTGGTCTAGTCTTACTTATAATCCTGCTACATTTACTAATTTTAACACTCAGGGGGTTTGGACTTCTGGATCTGTTACAGTAAAGCTAAGATTTTATGTTGCGCCATCTACTCTTGCGATTGGCGACTCAATTTATATAACTGGCCTTTCAAACAATAGCGTCTTTACCTCCGCTGGAGTTACACTAACTACTTTAAATAATACTATTCAGACTGTTACTGATGCAGATTCTTCAAATAACTTTATTGAGATTTATTACACTCTAGCAAGCCCTTCTGGATCATCTGCTGCATTAACCGTAGATGTAGGTGGAACTTTATCTTCAGGAAGGTATGTAGACCTTAGATCATTTTCCGCTTCAGATACAGTTGATGTAATTTTTACAGAAGGTTCTGCTGTAAAGTATAGTACAGCTACAGTAATTGCTGGTCCTACAATAGATACAAGTGCATTAGGCTCTTCTAATCCCGATACAAATAGTGTTGTTTATGTCGGTAAAAAGTACACAGCCAAAGTAATTAGCAATCCAGTAGATGCCTCTATGGGTACTGGCCCTGCAACTGGTGAGGTAAGAGGGATTACTAATGTTGTTATTGATGTTAAGTCTACTGAATCCATGAAGATAAACAGTAGGCCAGCTATAAGCTCAAGCTTTACTGGCAAGAAAGAAGTTAGATTGCTTGGTTATAGTAGGAATCCTCAGATAACCATTGAGCAAGACAGTCCATTACCAATGCAGGTAAATGGTATAGTAGCGGAGTTAATAGTTTAATGTCTGGGATATTTGGTCTTATAGGAAGTGTTGTTGGCGCTGCTGGTCAAATGGCTGCTGGTCAAGCAGCGCAAAGATCGGCTGAGCTTAATGCTTTTAATACTGAAACTGATAAAGTTAGAAGCCAAACTGAAGCTAGGCAAAGACATAATGACAGATTAGAGCAGTATAGATCAAACTTATCAGCAAATATAGCCGCATTTTCTGCTGCTGGTAGAGATATATCAGACAGATCTGTGCAAGCTTTTCTTGAAAAACAAAAAGAAATTGCCTCTGACGATACTCGTAGGTCTGATTTTATGGGAGCAGCTGAAGCAGCAAGACTTCAGCAGCAAGCAGCTGCCGCTAGGGTAGAGGGTAGAGCTAAACGTCAAGCTGCAACCATTGGGGCATTTACTACGTTAGCAAACGGTATATCAAATTTTGGTAAAGCTGGTGGATCAGCATCAAGTTCTGGACCTCCACTTACAGGGCCACATGGATAGGAATAAATATGGCTGTAATTAGAGAAAAGCGTCAGTTTAAAATTGGTCCAGTTGGTGTTGCTCGCGCTTCTGAGGGCGGTCAAATTGTAGGTAAAGCTATTTCTGATAGCGCAAATCAGCTTGCAGGAGAGTTTTTTAAACAAGCCGCATTCCAAGCTGAGAAAGTTGGTGAAGAGGCAGCGGCTTCTATTGTAAGGGAGCAAGTCACAGCGATTGATCCAAATACTGGTAAGCCTCAAGCATTTGCCCCTCCTCAAGGTTTTGGTCAAATAGCTACAGAAGCATATCAGCGCGTTATTATGCGTAGGTTTCAACAGTCTTATGACGATGAAATGCAAAATAAAGCTAGAGAGCTAGCAGCTAAGTATGAGGGGAATCCTAATGGTGTTGCTTTATATGAGTCAGCAATGTCTGACTATATGGCAGCAATGTCCAATGAAGCAGAAGGCCAATTTAAAACTTACATACAAGATGTAGGCACAACTTATCTTAATGCTACTAAGACAAGTTTATCTATAGCTCAAATACAAAGAGAGCGAACAGCAGCAGCCCAAGCTCAAGCGCAAGCTGTTGAGAATGGTTATGAAGCTTTTGAGTCTATGGTTGCTCAAGGTGGGCCAAGAGTTCTTCAGGGGCCAACTCAAACAAATGCAGTAATATCTCAGGTTCAAAATACTATAAACGATGGCGTAGACTCTGGATTGTTTGATTCTCAAGCGTCTTTAAATATGGGTGAATCTGGTCAACTGGCTCAAGCTAGAGGCTTACTAAGATATGCCATTACTCAAACTACTAACCCAGATAAACTAAAACTATTGCAACATGCTGTAGGCACTCAGAATGCTGGTGCGGTTCCTGAAGAGTTTTCTTACATAGCAGATGCAATGAAGTCTATTGGATCTAACTACAGCGCTTTATCTCAGTTGGAACAGTTTTCTGATGGCTTGTTATCTGATGCAATACAAGCGGCTCAAGTGGTGCAAGCTCAAGAGTTAAGATCTTTAGAAGCAGAGAATGCTATGAGCATTTTTGACATGCAGCAAAGTATGCCAGCAGCATTGTCAAAAGCTACAAGTCAAGGTAGAAATAGTTTTGTACCTACTAATACCGTAGCAGTGCAAGCAATTTCAAGTTACACAAAACTAACAGATGAATCTAGGAATGCTTTAGCAACTGGAAACAAAGATCTTTCAGAGCAGTTAATTAAGAATCGTGATGATTTACTTAGCGCTCATGTTGAAGGCTTAATGCTTAGGGCTGTTAAAGGTTTAACCAAAAAGCAAACCGAGCAGCTTGAGAAAGCTATTTTTTCTAGAACTACTCTTGGTGCGCCAGATACCTCAAAGCCATCGTTAGAAGCTTTGATTAAGATTAATAATGAAGTTAATCCTAAAGTTCTTGACGAGTTTTTGCCGTTTATTGGTTCATATAGAGATGCGGCTGGCAAGTATGTTGAGGCTGAAAAAAAAGCCAACGCTGCTTTAAGCGCCTCTACATTTGATAAGTCGATTGATAATCTTGATAAGCTTAGAGGCTCAGATCTTCTATCTGGAGTTCAAAGTTTAACAGATACATTTTCCTTAATAGATGATCTTGATGAAAGTTTAAGGCAGGAATACATTAAGGAAATACAGCTTCGTGGCGCTCAAGCTAGTATTAATGAGTTTTTTGAAGCTAATCCCTCTAAAGAAACTGCTATAGATGCAAAGGCTTATTTAGATGGCGCTGCTCCAACATCCAATTTAAATGATAGGCATTTAGAATTATTAAAACAAGCTTCTAACTATGCAAAAACATCTAAGACTGAAAGCACAGTTAGAGAGCATTTTAATCGTGGGGCAAGTGTAAACTCTAGCAGAATTGATCAAGCCAAAAAAAACAGGCAGTATTATGAAAATGAACAGAGGCTTAGGCAAAGGCAGCTTGATCCAACAAGTATAACTGATCAAAAGTTTGTTGATGACTTTCTTACAAAAAACTTTGCTGATGTTTTACAAGGTGAACCACTATCTACATTTTGGTCAAATTCTGAAGCGCAGCAAACAGAGCGTGGGCAAGTTTTATTAAATGCTATTGCTGGCTTAAATACTATGCCTCACTCGTTGCAAGAATCTCTTTCTTCATTTGCCAGTGGAAACTTTCTAGGTGGAAGTCCAGTCGCCTTACTCTCTCAATATACAAGTTACAGAGAGTATGAGTATATGGGTACAACTATGAGATCCCCTATGATGCAGGGCTTAGATGAAAGTCAGGTTGCTGTATTAGATTATTTAGCAGATGCCTCTAGGCTTATTGGTTCTGATCCTCAGTTTTTATCTAATGCTTTTAAGGCTAAGTCTGATTTAGAAACAGATCTAAATTATAAAAAAAGAGTAGAAGCATTTCTTGGCACAAACTTAGATGACTATGTTTCTCAGATTTCAGGAATTCAAGACGCTCCACTTTCTGCATATAATGGAATGAAAGCCGCTACATTAGATTTAATGGGTGTTTCTCACGCTACTGGCCTTAATATAAAAGAACTTACGAAAAGATTAGAACGTCAGCTTAATGCATCATATCCAAGTGGAGAGGGTATTGTTCTTGGGCCTAATGGTTCGGCAAGAACTGCTGCACCAATTTCATATGCTGCTCCTAAAAATGAAGACTTGTTTAAAGATTACATTATTAATCAAGTAACAAAGGCTCAGCCAAATGCAGAGCCTCCTGAGCTTGGCCTTAAGGGTGATTCAAGGGAGGGCGCAATAATGAGTGCTATTAGCCTTACGGCTCAAGTAATAGCAACAGGAACTGCTCCTAAGGGAAACATATTTTTAAAGCCAATAGGTGTGCCAACTAGAGGGCAAGTTCAGTACGCAGTATTTAGAATTACTAGCCCAGAAGCTGGCGGTTATGAGCAAGTATATACTGAAGTAACAGAAACTGGTCCGCAGGATTTACCTATTAGAGCGCCACTTATTTTAAGCAATAAAGATTCAGTATTTTTAAATATGGTGTCTAAAAGAACCAATAGGGAAGGCAAAGACGCAATTGCTTCTGGAACAACTAAGTATGCTATTCCTCGTGGTATCCCAACAGATGCTCTTGGAGGTGCTGTTATTACTGGTGGTGGTACAATGTTTGGCGTTGATCCTACTGCTGGGTTGCAAGGCCCAATGATGGAGCTTAATTAATGGCTAATGAATATTCGCCAGTATATTTTCAAAGAGATATAGTTAGCGGAAAGCCTACTTTTGGGGAAACTCTGTCAGCTTCTGTGGGATATACTCTTGATCCTTTGTTTGAAACTATAGGCCAGACAGCTAGATACGGAATTCAAAAAGAATCTGGATACAACCCGATGAAGGACTTGGGTAACTACGAGGTTTATGCAGAAACATTATCCAGAGCTACAAGCCAGCAGCATATGGCTGATATGAAAAGAGTTATTGATGAAAGCGCAGCGCGTAGACAAGTTCTTTCTGAGTCAACAATAGGCGCTCAGTTAGTAGCTGGTATTATTGATCCTATTAATCTTATAGCTCTTCCGTTTGGTGGCCCCGCTGTAGGCATTGGGAAGTCAGCTTTACGTGTGGGCGCTGGTACTGCCGCTATTCAAGCAGGACTAGAAGGTGCAGTTATTCAGCCGTTTGATCCATTGCAAACTGCTCAAGAGAGTGCAGTAAACATTGCAACAACAGCTATATTTGGGGCTGGTATAGGCGGTGCATTTGGCGCTCCAATAACAGCTAAGGCTCGCGCACATGCCAACACTCAAAAAGCTATTCAAGAAGAAATGGATATGCTTCGTCGCATAGATAATCTTGAAGGGCTTAGTAGAGAAGATATTGCCTCTGCGCCTCCTAGAGAGGAAAGGCCGTATGGAAATCTTAGTGATGATGATTTAAACGCTACTATTGAAACCTTTGAGGCGTCTGCTGCTCGCACGGAAAAAGAAGCTGAATCATATGAAGGCTATGCTGAAACTGTTCAAGACTTTCAAGAAAGAGCTGAAGTGCTTAGAGGAACAGCGCAGGCTTATAGAAACGAAAAAGCATTTAGAGAGCTAGAATCTTTAGAAATAGATTTAAAAGATCCTTTTAAAATTATGCCTTCATTTTTTACTGACAGTGTTTTGTACAAAGCAGTGTCAACACCAATGAAGCGAGCGCTGCAATCAAAGTATCCGTCTGCTATAAAAGAAAACTTTGTTCGGTCATTTAGCGACAGTGGTGTAGCTCTTGCTCTTAATTCTATAGGGCTTCCCACGCCCCAGTCAGTGGCTCAGAGAGCGGCTGTAAGCAATGGTAAGTGGGTGGCTTCGCATGATAAGCTTATTAAGCTGTGGGCGTCTGATACAAGCGCTGCTGAGATAACACCGTTAGACATTAACGTATCTGACCTTGCTCGTCGCGCCTCTCGTAGTGAAGATACTTACAGAAGCTGGCTAACAAGAGTTAGTGAAAAAAGAATTAAAAACTCTGCTGACCTTACTGAAAATGAAGCCAAGGCCATTGGCGTTATTAACGATTACTTTTCTAAAGCAGAAAAGCAATTAGAAAGCGTTGGTTTAATTGGAACTAACAAAGGTGTTGCTGTTAAGATTGAGCAGCTTGAAGCAGAGATAGCATCTCTAAATACAAGATTAGCATCTGCTAAATTAAAAGGAACTAAACGAGGCAAGCTTGAAGCTCAGATGTTAGATAACCGTCTTGCCTTGCTTGGTGAAAGGCTTGCAGATGAGCGCACAACTAAGCTTGCTTTAGAAGAAGTTAAAGTTACTCCTGAAAGTGAAGATATATTTTTTCCTAGATTCTGGGATGCGACTGCAATTAAAAACAATCGCAAAGAGTTTTCTGAAGTTTTGTTTAACTGGTATCAAAGCAATCCATACATTTATGAAAAGAATGCTCAGACTTCTATGTTTGAGCGAGTGCATTTGGCAACAAGTGTAGAAGCAATTCAAGGTCGTGTTGATGCCACAATAGCTAAGATTCTAAATGAAAAAGATCCTACAAATGTTGATAGCATTGGATTTGGTTATGGTCGCTCTAAGCACTTTCGCCATCGTCAAATAGATATACCTAACAAACTTGTTACTAAATTTATTGTTACTGATCCGCTTGCTGTAATGAAGACATATGCCGCTCGCATTGAACCGCGTTATGAGTATGCAAAAGCATTTGGTAAAGATGTAGATGGCGTCTTGCTTGATATGGAAGCAGAAATGATAGCCAAAGGGTTTTCTACAAAAGATATAAACAAAATGCGTAGAGATTACATGCATATGTATGATCGCGTATCTGGTGCAGTAATTAGAAATCCAGATAGCCTGAGTCAGAGGGCTGCGTTTATTCTTAGAGAAGCAGCTTCATTTAGTTACATGGGTTCTGCTGGTTTGGCTGCGCTTCCTGACTTTGGGCGCATTGTTATGGAGTATGACTTAGATAATGTAGTTAAAGGCGTCCAAGCAATTATGGATAAAAATACAGTTAGCATGACTGTAGATGAAGTTAGGATTGCTGGTGAGGCTATAGATATTCTTCGTGGCTCTGCGCACATGAGAATGGTAGAAGATTTATCTAACAATGTAGATGCTAATGATCTTCTTAGCAGCGCAAGAAATGCCTTTTACATTTTAAACGGACTTGCTCCAATGACTACAATAGCCAAGCAGCTTGCTGGAATTATTGATGCTCATACTATTATTGACTACTCGATTAGGTACAAAGATCTTACATCACAAGAGCTAACGTGGCTATCTCGCTACGGGATTGGTGCAGAAGATGCAGCTAAAATTGCTAAAGCACCTTGGCAAAAGTCAGACGCTAATTTGTATATGGCTAATACTGATGAGTGGACCAAGATTGATTACGATAAGATTCTTACAGAAACTCGCAAGACTTACAAAAGGCCAAAGCCAAAGCTAGTATCTAGTATGACTGAAGAAGAGTTGTTAGCTAGATATAGCACAGAATTTTTTGTAGATAGAATTATTACCGATTCTAAAATTGTTAAAGATGTTACAGGGCGAACTGGTTTTGAGGGTGCTTTAGGCTTATCTGTTGGCTTTGAAGACGGAATGCCAAATACAATTTACATTGATCCAGTTGCTATAAAAAAGATTTATGAGTTATTTAAATCAAGCCCTAGAGAAAAGGATGAAATGCTTCAGCGCACAGATAAGTTGTTAGCAGAGGGTAAGATTACAGAAGAAATACACGTTCATAGAACTCAGTTAATTAAAAATGCTGATCTTATAGATTCAGCAGATGATTACTATGAGTTTATATTGCTGCACGAATTACACCACACAACAAACCTTCAAAAAGCTGGGGAAACAACATCTCAATACGAACAGCGAATTGATGAAGTTGCGTATAATTATATTCGTAATCAAAAAGAAGAAGGCATTAAGCTTGAGGCAAACAAACGATACAAAGTTGAGTTAGATAATGCTGAAGAAACTGTAGCTAAATTTAGAACCGCTCTTAATAGTGGGGTATTAAATACAATTATGTCAGGAACCCCAGCAGATAAACCAATAATAACAGATGGTGTTGCTTACATACCTATGAGTGTTGCTAAGAAATTTGGAATGCAAGAAGATTCTAAGATTCGAGGTTATGCTAGAATCGAAAATGGTCTTATGGGTTTACCGTTTCAGTTTTATAGCTATACGCTTGCAAACTTAAACAAAACTGTTGCCGCATTAGCTACTAATCAAGTTAAGAATAGAATGATTGGGATATCTACATCTCTTGGTCTTGCTTATCTTTCATTAAGTTTAAGAACACCTGACTTTGTTTGGGAAGAAATGTCTGCTCAGGATAAGTTTGTTAGAAGCTTTGATATGAGTGGAGTTATGGCTTTGTACTCAGATCTTTTTTATACAGCCATGCACACTTCACTTGCTCTTGGTGGCCCTAATATTACTGGCGGCATATTAGCGGCTAAGTTTCCTCAAGAACCTAGCGCATTAGATGCTGTAACTGGGTTAGCTGGTGCTGGCCCATCTTGGGCAGCTGATGTTGGTAATGGTATGTATCAGTTTGCTAGTGGCGAGTATGGAGAGGGCGCAAAAACAATAGCTCGCAATGCTCCATTCGCTCGTCTTTGGTTTTTAAAGGATGACATCAATCAAATTACCAGAGCTTGGGCGCAGTAATTTGTCTTAGATTATTTGTGCATTGTTCTTCTTTGCTTCTTTATGAGAAAAGCAAGGAAGAGGTGACACATGGCAATCAACGTATCAGACAACAATCCCCGCGTTAATTATACCGCAACATCAGGGCAAACTGTATTTACAGTTCCCTTTGAATTCTTTGCAAGCACTGATCTTACTGTATATGTAGGCGGCTCGGTCTTAGCTACATCTGCTTACGCGGTAACAGGCGGCAGCGGGTCAACTGGATCTATTACAACAAGTAGCGGTCAAACTGCTGGCGCAGAGATTGCTATTGTTAGGGATGTACCACTTGAGCGTACAACTGACCTTACTTCTTCTTACAGCGCATCTTCTTTAAACGATCAGCTAGATAGACTTGTTACTCAGGTTGCTGATTTAGATGACCGAGTATCGCGCTCTATATCTTTAAATGATTATGAAGTGGGTGTGTCTTTAAATTTGCCAGCTAAAGCAAGTCGCTTGGGTAAGACTGTTCAGTTTAATAGTACCACTGGCGCATTAGAAATTGGTCCAAGCGGCAATGAACTAACCAGCATTGCTTCTATTGCGTCTGAGATTACTTCTCTTAATGGAATTAAGGCTAATGTAACAACAGTTGCTGGCGCTATATCTAATGTTAATAGCGTAGGATCTAATATATCCTCAGTTACTTCTGTGGCTTCTAGCATATCAAACGTAAACACAGTTAATACAAACATAGCCAATGTTAATAGCGTTGCTGGATCTATATCTGATCTTAATGATGTAGCTGATAGCCTTGATCAAGTTGAGCTTGTTGGTGGATCTATAAGCAATGTAGATGTTGTTGGCGCTGCTATTAGTAATGTAAACACTGTTGCCAGTGGCATTTCTAATATTAATATTGTTGCTGGTATTTCTGGAAATGTTGCAACTGTTGCTGGAATTACGTCTGCTATTTCTACGGTAAACAGCAATGCAACAAACATTAATACTGCCGCTACTAACATAGCTAACGTAAATGTTGTTGCCAATGTTATTACAAAAGTAACCACGGTTTCTGATAACATTGCTAATGTAAATACGGTTGCTCCATCTGTTGGTTATTTATCTACAGTGGCTAACAACATAGCTAACATTAATACGCTTGCACCAATTAGCGCACACATTACAACAGTTGCTGGGGTTGCTAGTTCTGTTTCTGGTGCGGCTGCAAATGCTGCTGCTGCTGAGGCTGCTAAGGTAGCTGCTCAAGCTGCACAAGCTGCTGCTGAGTTAGCTGCTGATAACTTTGATGATACTTATCTTGGCGCTAAGGCTAGTGATCCTACGTTGGACAATGACGGGGATTCATTAGGCAATGGTGATTTATACTTTAATACTACTGATGGTACGTTAAAGGTTTACAACAATAGCGCTTGGCAAGCTGCTGCTTTAGATGCGTCTGGTTTTGTTGATGTTACTGGCGACAGCATGACTGGTAACTTATTATTTGGTGATGGCAATGAAGCTAGATTTGGAACGCATGGCGATCTTACAATTGAGCATGACTTAAACAACTCAAACATTATTGCCGCAAATAACAAGCCATTAAATATTACTGCAAATGGTGGTTTTAATATTAACTCTGATAATATTTACTTTAGAGAACATGCTGCTTCTAATACATACATGGAAATGCGTGACGGTGGTGGCTACGATCATGCTGTAAGAATATTCCACAGCGGAACTAATGTACGATTAGAAACTACCAGCACAGGTATTAACGTAACTGGCACTGTTACAGCAACAGGCACCTCTGTCTTTGCTTCG
>TARA_R110002020_G_scaffold126738_4_pt1 | contig 17740 bp, 14 predicted proteins | sample TARA_R110002020 | Tara Oceans TARA_R110002020 (sample SAMEA4396489) | marine metagenome | biome: Westerlies Biome; feature: [MES] marine water layer (ENVO:01000295) within the mesopelagic zone...; material: water (ENVO:00002006), including particulate matter (ENVO:01000060) such... | reverse complement strand
GATGCGGCTGTTCGTGGAAATTGCCCGGGAGGGATCGCTCTCGGCGGCCGCCCGCGTGCAGGGACTGAGCCAGCCTGCGGTTAGCTACCAGATCCGCCAGCTGGAAGCGTCTTTCGGGCGGCCGCTGCTGCATCGCCAGCACCGGGGGGTGTCTCTCACCGAGGAGGGCAAGCGCCTGCTTGCCATCGCCGAGAAAACGGTGAGCGATGTCGACGCGCTGGCGGAAGACCTGAGAGCGGAGGTGAAACGCCCGGCGCTGCGACTCTGCACGGATTACGCCTTTGCGACGCTGTGGCTGATCCCCCGCATGCACAGCTTTCGGCTGCTCTACCCCGATTTCGACATCCAGATCGTCTCGACGCAGCGGCTGGAATCCGATTGGGCGGAGGAGGCGGAAATTGCCGTGGCCTTCGGTTCGCGGGCGCAGTTCGGACATGCCGGAGAGATGATCATGCCGGAGCGCGTGGTGCCCGTCTGCTCCCAGGCCTTCCTGCAGGCGGAGGAGACATCGCTTCTCTCCCTGTCGCGCGCGCCATTGATCCACCTCGACACCGCCCTCTCCTCCCCCTGGTTCGACTGGGCGAGCTATTTTGCGGCGATGGAAATCCGCCGGGAGGCGGAACCTCTCGGCGGCGACGTCAGCTTCAACAACTACGCGATGGTGGTGCAGGCGGCACTCGGGGGCCAGGGCATGGCGCTCGGCTGGCTTGGCCTCGTCGATTCGATGGTCGCGTCGGGCATGCTGGTCACCGCGGGGCCGGAACTCAGCGACATGGACCGCGGCTACTGGGTCCTTGCACCGCGATCCCAGGACCGGAACATCGATCGGCTGACCGAGTGGCTGAAGGCGGAGGCTGCCGCCTCGCCTCCCCTATAGCGGCCTAACTGGTGCGCAGGGCCACCCAGTTGTGCCAGCCATCCTCGCTGCCGTTGAAGACATTGAGGTCGATCCTGCCATTGACGCCCTGCGACAGGCCGGAGCCGGAATACTGCCAGAACACCCACTTGCGGCCCGGATAGACCGTTGAGGGATGCTGGGCAACGGCACGCAGCCAGAAGGGATAGTTCTCGAAGGCGCCGACGAGATTGTCCTTGTAGAAGTCCGGTGCGGTGTAGATCACCGGCCGCTGGCCGTAATGGCGCTCGAGCTTATCCATGAAGACCTGCATTTTTTCGAGAACGTCGGCGCGCGAAGGCCGGCGCTTGCAGCTCGATTCGCCATTCCATTCCACATCGATCACCGGCGGAAGAGCGTCCGGATCGCGCGGCACGTTGCGGATGAACCAGTCGGCCTGCTCGCTGGCGCGGCGGCACCAGTAGAAGAAATGATAGGCGCCGCGGCGGATGCCGGCTTCCTTGGCCTTGCGCCAGTTGGTCTTGAACATGGGGTCGAGATGATCGCCGCCGTCGGTGGCCTTGATATAGGCGAAGTTCGCACCCTGCGTGCGCAGCTTCGGCCAGTCGATATCGCCCTGCCAACGGGAAACGTCGACGCCGTGGACGGCATAATGCCTAGGCTGCACCTTACCGAAGTTGATGGGCTTTGCATCCCGGAACTGCTGGCCGTAGACGCGCAGACGTCCTTGCGTCGTGGCTGCCGGGTTCGGCGGCGAGAGCATGGCCATGGGCCGGTCAGAGGGGATCGGCATGCCGACCGTCGTGACGGCCGGCGCGAAGGCCTGCGGCTGAGGCGTCCCGTCGGCCCAGGCAAGCGCCTCCGCCGGCTGCCCTTGCGTTTGTGCCGCGGGTTCGCCAACGGCTGCCGAGGGTACCGGTGCCGGGGTGACAGACCCGGTCACCTCCTTTGACGGGAGACCCGCCAGGAGACCTTCGGGACCGGAGCCGGACGTGCAGCCGGAGAGCATAAGGCCGGCAAGGAAAGCCGCTGACAAAGCCGAAAAACGCATAATTACCCGCACGCAAAACAGAGCCGAGACAAGCCAACCGCTGCGCGCCTTACGACGCCGTCGCGGAAAAGCTAACGGATGATTACCGCGAAAGGTTGAATCCAATCTTAATCGCGGGCGCCACGGACCCCCCGATCGACGTATTCCCGGAGTGATCGCGCAAAGGTGATCGGCACCCTGTCGCCCCGGCCTGCTGTCGAATTGCCGACACTTTCGGAACATTTCGAGGCCATGAAAGGTTGAGTCCCCGATCGCATCAGAACGGTGTCGTCACATCGTCCCTTTCACCTATCTGGGAGAGTCCAATGACCGAACGAGATTTGAATCGAGGATCCGGCCTCAACCCCGGCTCCACACAGACGTCTGGCGTAAAGCCGGCGCAACCATCGCCTTCGTCCAGCTCGACGTCGTCCAGCGTCAGGTCCGCAGCGTCCGCCGCAGGTGCTTCGGCCTCCACGACCGCACAGCAGGCCGGCAGCGGTCTGAAGGACAAGGTCAACGAGGACTGGCAGAGCGCCAAGTCCACGGCCCAGGCCGAGATCGGCAACGCCAGCCAGCGTGCCAAGGATGCAGCCGACGACCAGAAGAACTTCGCCGCCGACCGCGTCAGCGGCATTGCGTCCGCCATCGAGAAGGCAGGCTCGGAACTCGAGCAGGACCAGCCCGAAGTCGGTCGCTATGCCAAGCAGATCGGCTCCAGCGTCCACCGCTTTGCCGATGACATCAAGGGCAAGGACATGGGCGAGATCGCCGGCATGGCCGAGGATTTCGGCCGCCGTCAGCCGGCCGCCTTCATCGGCATCGCAGCGCTTGCCGGATTTGCGGCAAGCCGCTTCCTGACAGCCTCGGCAGACCGTGGCGCCAAGACACAGGGTTCGGCCAATCAAACCACCGGCGCGAGCACGACTGCAGGCATGGGCACCGCCCCGAGCCGCAGCGCTGCTCCGAGCACCACACCATCATCAACATCACCCGTCAGCCCCACAACAGGTGCCGGCTACCCGACGGGCTATCCCACGGAGGGTTCCCGCAATGGCTAATCCGATCGACAATCGTCCTCTTTCCGAACTGGTGAGCGGCCTCGTTTCCGACATCACCGGTCTGTTCCGGAAGGAAATCAACCTCGCCAAGACCGAAGCCTCGGAGAAGATGTCCCACGCCGTCAACGGCCTCGAAGCCTTCGGCGCAGGTCTGGTCTTCGCCATCGCCGCCGTCGGCGTGCTGCTTGCTGCGCTCGTGAACGGACTGGCGGCCTTCTTCGTCGCACAGGGCATGTCCGAGACCGGCGCGGACGCCCTCTCCTCCGTCATCGTCGGCGTCGTCGTGGCCCTGCTGGCCTACGGCATGATCAAGAAGGGTCTTTCCACGCTTCGCGGCGAGAACCTTTCGTTTGACCGGACCTCGTCGTCCCTTCGCCAGGATGCACAGATCATCAAGGAGCGCGTGTAATGTCCACGACCGACACCAAGCGAGCCGAAGAGCTCGAACACGAAATTGCCCAGGACCGCCTGCGGATCGAAGAGCGCATCGACGCCATCCAGGCGAAGATGTCGCCGGGCCAGCTTCTCGACGAGGCGATGGCCTACGCCAAGTCCAGCGGCGGTGGCGAGTATGTCGCCAACCTCGGCAACGCCATGAAGACCAATCCCATCCCGGTCGCCCTGATGGGCATCAGCATGGCATGGCTGATGGCAAACCCGGGCGCCAACCAGAGCCATGACGATCTCGGCCACGACGATGACGAGATCGAGTACCCGCTGGCGCCGGTGACCGGCTCGGTTCGCCGCGTGGGTCCAGTCCAGACGGACGGCGCCCACCGCTACAGCCACTTCTCGGATGACCGCGGCAGCCGCTTCAGGGCGCTGACGGACGAGACCGGCCGCCGTGCGGGCCACTTCATGGACGAGACCGGCAAGACCTACCGCGGCTTTGCGGATGCGACCGGCCAGCAGATGCATGACGTCCGGGATGAAGCAGGCCGCATGTTCGATGAGGCTTCCGGTTGGGTATCGAAAACCTGGCGGCGCATCGGATCCTCGGCCGGACGCGCAAAGGGTTCAGTCATGGGCGGCGCCCGCTCTGCCGGCAACAGCGCCATGGCCATGGGTGGTTCCGCCCGCGATCAGGCGACGCATCTCAACGAGAGCATCGCCAAGCACTTCCAGGACCAGCCGCTGATCGGCGGCGCGCTTGCCTTTGCTCTCGGAGCGGCGATCGGCGCGGCCCTGCCCCACACCCGTCGTGAAGACGACGCCATGGGCGAGACGGCCGACGGCGTGCGCAACGAGATGTCGGCAAAGGCATCCGATACCATGCACAAGGTGGAAGAAGCCGCCTCGGACGTCTACAGCAAGGCTGCGGAGGTTGCCTCCGAGGTTCATGATACCGCACGGGACAAGGTCGCCGACGAGGCACGCAAATACCAGCGTGCCAGCGACGGCGGCGGCGCCAATCGCCCGACCTGATCTGACCGTCTACTGTTCAGAGGGCTCCCGCTTGCCGGGGGCCCTCTTTTTCGTGCCCGGCTAGCGGTCCGCGTCAGCCTTCAGGCGCGCGGCCTCGCGACGATCGAGGCTTTGCTGCGGCCAGAGCTTTGCCGGGCTGTAATACTCCTCGACGGCGACCGCATTCTCCGGCAGGCGCACCCACGGCAGCCGAGAGCGGGTGAAGATGTGAATGTCGGGCGCAAATTCGTCCGCCCGGTCCAGGGTCGTCACCCGCATGAACCGCAACCAGCCTCTACGGCCGTAATCGCTCCAGAGCGCCGATTGGCATTGCGGGCAGCGATAGACATCATGGGGATAACCGCTGTCGGTCGGCAGCGTGATCATCACCGGTTCGCCCTCGACGATCTCGACGCGATCAGCCTCGATCAGCGCGTTGACGGCAAAGGCACTGCCGCTTTGGCGCTGGCAATCGCGGCAGTGACAACAGTGTATGAACATCGGACGGCCATGCTGCCGGTAGCGGATACGGCCGCAAAAGCAGCCGCCCTCGAAGATTTCTGTCATTACCCACCCCTGCCGATGCACGTTGATCCATTGAAAGATCTTGCGCTGCAATGCGCAAGTGGATTTGCTGAAGGAGGCGGTGCTGCCAGCAAGGGATGCCGCATGCGCCACCGCGAACGCCACAGAAATCATGCCGGGAGCCGCCATGGACAAGCCACGCATCACCATTCTCTACTGCACCCAGTGCAACTGGCTGCTGCGGGCCGGCTGGATGGCGCAGGAATTGCTGCAGACCTTTTCCGACAGCCTCGGCGAAGTGGCGTTGGTTCCCGGGACCGGCGGCAATTTCGAGATCCGCATCGACGACGCGCTCCTGTGGGAGCGCAAGCGCGACGGTGGCTTCCCCGGGCCCAAGGAGCTGAAGCAGCGGGTTCGGGACGTCATCGACCCGGCTCGCGACCTCGGTCATCTCGACCGCGGATCGGCGGACGGAGGCTCTTCTCCAGGGTCCTGATGCGGCCATGCAAAGATTTATAGCCACCGACACAGAAACTTCAAAGAAGCCGGTTGACAGCGAGGGGCCACCCCCGTAAATCGCTCTCCGTCGCCCAGATGGCGGAATTGGTAGACGCGCCAGCTTCAGGTGCTGGTACTCGAAAGGGTGTGGAGGTTCGAGTCCTCTTCTGGGCACCAAATTCCCGTTTCAGGTCATCCTAGATGGTCCAGAAGCAAAACAAGAAGCCCGGTTTTCCGGGCTTTTTTTGTTGCCCAGCGTCCAATGACGTCCCATTGCATCCGAGAATATTGTTGGTAGCATCGTTGGTGTTAGGCAGAAAATGCCAACAGCGGCTTGGCCCGATGCCAACAGTTTTCGGCTGGATACCAACATGGCGCTCACCGACACAGCCCTAAAGGCTCTGAAACCAACAGAGAAACCAACGAAACACAGCGACGGCGGCGGCCTGCATGTTCTGTTGTCCCCGAAAGGCTCGAAGCTCTGGCGCTTGTCCTATCGCTTTGATGGCAAGCAACAGACAATGGCTCTAGGCTCATATCCGGCAGTTACGCTTGCCGATGCACGTCGACAGCGGGAAAACGTGAAGGCACTGCTGGCGAAAGGAATCAACCCGTCGCAGCATGCCAAGTTGGAGCGGATCGCCAAGCGAAGCAGCAATGCCGTGACGTTCAAGGCCGTTGCCGAAGAATATCTTGAGAAGATTGCGAAAGAGGGAAAGGCCGACGCCACCCAAAGCAAAAAGGAGTGGTTGCTTGGTCTTGCCATGCCCAGCATCGGCGCGCGACCCATTTCGGAAATCACCGCCGCTGAAATCCTTGTTCCGCTGCGAAGGATTGAAGCCAAGGGCAACTATGAGACCGCACGGCGTGTCCGTTCAAGCGTTGGGCAGATCTTCCGCTATGCCATCGCCACGGCAAGAACCGATAACGACCCGACCTTCGGCCTTAAAGGCGCTTTGACTGCGCCTGTTGTTTCGCATCGTGCTGCAATTACCGACAAGAAAACCTTTGGCGGCTTGCTTCGTGCTATTTGGGCTTATGAGGGTATGCCAGAAACGCGCCTAGCGCTGCAGATGATGGCGCTGCTTTACCCGAGGCCCGGCGAACTCCGCCAAGCGACGTGGAGCGAGATAGATTTCGACAAAGCAATTTGGACTCTTCCTGCATCACGCATGAAGATGCGCCGCGAGCACCGCAAGCCACTCAGCGCGCAGGCCTTGGCCCTACTTAAAGAGCTGCGGACCCTGACTGGCGATGGAAAGCTGCTGTTCCCTGCAGTCACATCACGCACCCGGACCATGAGCGAGAACACCATGAACAGTGCACTTCGGCGCATGGGTTTCTCCCAACAGGAAGCGACGTCCCACGGCTTCCGGGCAAGTGCTTCGTCGTTGCTGAACGAGAGCGGCAAGTGGTCACCAGATGCGATTGAGGCGGAATTGGCTCATGTTGGCGCGGACGAGGTTCGCAAGGCTTATCACCGAGCGCTATATTGGGACGAACGGGTAAAAATGGCGGAATGGTGGGCAGAGGAAACGCGCTTATGGCGCGAAAACACGGGATAACGCCCAATCTGGAATGGCGCGACTCGTCCGTTATAGCGTTTCAATCGATACTTCTGCAGGCCGAGAATCAGGACCTGCAATATGGACGCTCAGTTACCGCAATGGGAAACCGACCCTATCGGCTTCGTCATCGATCGGCTGTTTCCCGATCAACGAATATTCGCAAATGAAGAATATTGGGAAATCTATCCCGTCCATAAGCAGCGGTATGAAGCGGCGAATGAGGCAGCGACACGCTTCATTGAAACCATCGGCGCCGGTCTTTCGATCGAACAGTTCAATCTGATCCTTGAAAAGGAAATCAACCAATTCATTGAAGAGCAAATTGAAAGCGTGAGGCAGCAGGACGCGACGCGCTTCTTCAATAAGGCCTTTGCGGAGGCGAATTGGGACTATTGGTCAAAGATATCATATTGGACGGCCGAAGAGGCAGCGGCACTTTCGTTCGGCAAAGATCCCAATGTCGTCAATCTGCAAACGTTGCAGCCCTATGCTGGCAAGTCGCTCTTCGTGGGGTCATTTTATGCACAAATGCAGCTCATAAGCCGCGCTATAGAAGCCGGCCACCTGCTTGCGAAAAATACTCCTGCATTCTTCCTCGCCTGGGCATTGCGAACAGGCTTCCATCTGCACCCGAAGGCTATCGAGGGAGTGGAAACCCATGGCGAGCAGATAGCTGACTGGAAAACGGAGTTCGACACTCTGGCACGCTTTCTTGAAAGTCTCGTCGTGGAGCATGGCCGAACCGAGGTGGAATTGCGCGCCCAGACGGAGCAGGCGCAAAATGAACTGGAAATGCTTCGAGACGCAGCTTTCGCCATATTGGAAGAGAACACTGAGCTTCACGCCAAGCTGGCCGAGCTGTCAGCCGATCCTGCGAACCAAAAGCCAACTTCACCGCGCGAGCGCGAAAGCATGCTCAAAATGATTCTGGCGATGGCGATGAAGAAGTATCAATTCGATCCCACGAAACTCAAAAACAGCGCAACAGCCAACATCGCAGGCACCGTCACTGAAATCGGTTTACGGATCGATGAAGATACGGTCCGGAAATTCCTGGGTGAAGCCAAGGTCTTGTTCCAAGACAAAACCGAATAGCCGCCTGCGAAAGCCGAAGTCGGTTTGACGTTCCCGAATTCGGCCACGACCCTTATCGGCCGATCTAGAACCACCTCAGATCAACCAAGACGAGGTGGCACCATGCCGAACCAAACCACTTTCCCTACCACCGGCTTTGTCCGGCTTTCTGCAATCATCGCGCCAAACGGACCGATCCCCGTCAGCAAATCGACCTGGTGGGCCGGTATCAAGGACGGCCGGTTTCCGAAGCCCGTCAAACTGGGCCCACGCATTACCGCGTGGCGGGTGGAAGACATTCGATCACTGATCGACAGCGGAGGCCGGTAAATGGCCGGACGCCGCCCGAACCGGCGGGCGATCAAGCAGCATTACAGCTACACGACCGAAGAAGCGGCCAACGTGCTTGGCGTGGCCAAGGGTAGTGTGCGTCGATGGCTGAAGGCGGGATTGCCGTACCTTGCCGACCAACGGCCCTTTCTGATCCTGGGCGGCGATCTTCGCGCCTTCCTCGACAAGCGGGACAAACCGAAGCAGCGATGCGGGCTGCATGAATTCTACTGCTTCCGGTGCCGCGAACCAAAAGCCGCTGCCGGCGGATTGATCGACTACACCCCGCGCACGGCCCTTAGCGGGCACCTCAGCGCGATCTGTGAGGATTGCGAAACGATCATGCACAAGAACTTCAGCGCCTCGAAGCTGGCTCTTCTGGAGCGTCAAGCAGCGGTTTCATTTCCTCAAGGACATCCACGCCTAAACGAGATGGGCAATCACCGTTGCAATGATCACTTCGAGAAGGAGCTAAAGGCATGAAGAAACACCACCCAAAAAACGAGCGGATCAAGCGTCGCTATTTCGATTACCTGAAGGAAGCGAAGAGGATGGACGTGAGCAGCGTGGATCTTGTGGCGGCATCGATCGCAGCTTTTGAGCAATGGTCGAACTATCGAGATTTAGCGGGTTTCCACATCGAGCAGGCCAAGGGCTTCAAGGCGTGCCTGGCCAAGCAGCGCAATGCCAAAACGGGTGCGCCGCTTTCCAAGGCGACGATCCATTCGCGGTTGATGGCGCTCAAAGCCTTCGTCTTCTGGCTTGCCGGCCAACCGGGCTACAGGTCGCGAATTTCCTATGCCGATGCAGACTATTTCAATCCGAGCGCCAATGACAGCCGCATTGCCACGGCGCGGCGCGACAAGAAGGTGCCTACGGTGGAGCAGGTCCGGCATGTCATCTTCTCCATGCCGGCCGGCAGCGACGTGGAGAAGCGCGACAGGGCGATTGTTGCCTTCACGCTTTTGACAGGCGCGCGCGACAATGCGGTGGCGTCCTTTAGGCTGAAGCATGTCGATCTTGCCGCGCAAAGCGTCTTTCAGGATGCGCGCGACGTCAGGACGAAAAGCCGCAAGACCTTTACCACCTTCTTCTTCCCGGTCGGAGAGGACGTCGAAGCTGTACTTGCCGAATGGGTCGACCATCTGACAAGCAAGCTATGGTTCGGCCCGGATGATCCCCTGTTTCCGGCAACCAAGGTAGCGCTTACCAACGCCGGCCTGTTCGGTGCCGTTGGGCTTTCGCGCGATCATTGGAAGAATGCATCCGCCATCCGGCGCATTTTTAGAACCGCTTTCGAGGCGACTGGCCTGCCCTATGCCAACCCTCACAGCCTGCGCGACACGCTTGCCATGCTGGGCGAACAGCGTTGCCGCACACCGGAGGAGTTTAAAGCCTGGAGTCAAAACCTGGGCCATGAGCAAGTGCTAACGACTTTCACCAGTTATGGCACGGTAGCGACCAATAGGCAGGCGGATATCATTGCCGGACTTAAAGCGGAAGCCGGCGGGACTAGTACATCCCGCGACGAGATCGAACAGATCGCCGCTCTTGTGGAGCGGATGCGGAAGAAGGCCTGATAAGGCTCAATCCTGACCTTCTTCCGTTTTCACCAAATGACCGCTAGAGGTCGAGGATGACCTCTCCTAGCTTCGGAGTTTTGCCTTTCTCGAATTTTGCGGCGAATTCAGCCTCCGCCTTAGCGCCTTTGGGATGACATTGCTTATGCACAAGAGCAGCATTCCCCAAAGTCGTCAGCCCACCTTGGTAATGGGGTTCGATGTGATGGATCTCCGCATCTTGCCAGAGAACCTTGCTCTCGCAGTGGTCACATTGTCGGTTCCGGCTGTAGTAGATTAGCGCTCGATCAAGATCGCCATACACCCTCTTGCTGTCTTTAGGCTGAGGATTGAGCCATGGAAGCATCTTCTCCATGTAGAATTTATGGCGTATCTCGATACGCTCTCCCTTGTCCGAATTCGTCCTTGTCCATTGCCCATATCGGCTCCAGTACTCGTTTGGGCTAGGCGAATCCTTTGACTTCTTTCCTTCGATCAGACCTTTCTGAAAATTGTCGAAGGCTTCCGGCAACTTCTCCCGCCACGACGGGGTGTAGTCATCCCATAGATCATCCGCCAAGGCGATCAGGTGGATCGCGTCATGACCATGGAGCTTAGGGCCGCTCCAGCCCGCTAAGGCGTCGGATATCACGTCCAAGATTTGGACCAAGCGGCGTGCGTCCTCGCCGTTTTTGTCAAAATCTACGTGCTGATAATAGAAGTCCGTGACCGCTTGGGAACTTATGTCCGGGAACTCACGGTATTTGTTCTCACGCCGATAGATCTGAATCAGTGATAGCTGAGCGGCTAGCTGCCGCGTCGAGCCGCGATCCCCGTCAGGTTTCATGCGCAACGTGTGGCGGAAAAATTTGTGTCCTGGATAACGTGGGATGATCGGCTTTCCGCCTAGCCAAAGAATGAAGTCGGTAAACTCGCCCGGCCATGAGTCTCGCGTTTCTTGAGCATTGAGAGGCAACCCGCTCTGGAGTCGCACAAAAAGATCGCGGACTTCATTCTCTTGCTCGCTTTCAACGATGGCGACTGGCAGTTCGATATCAAGAAAGTCCTGCCGCATCACCTCGCTCAAATCAGAGATGGACTTGCCACCCCAAGCGCAGGGCTGCTCCTTCAAAAACTTGGGAAACTTGGCCTTCTTGTCGTCGCCTACCGGATCGAGAAGTGGCCAAGCCCCTTCACCGAAATGGTAAATGGCATCAAGTCGCTGCTGGCCGTCAATGACCTCGTATCGCTGGCTAGTTAGGCCAGCGGCCTCCTGCTTCTTAAAGTGAAAATAAAGAAGCGGGATCGGGTAACCTCGAAGAAGCGAATCCACGAGCTTCTGTTGCTGCACGCGCGACCAAACTTGTCCGCGCTGGTATTCCTGGTTGACGTGCAGCATCCCCGCCTTGCGGAGGTCAATAAGATCACCCACCTTCATAGTTTTAGGTTCGAATTTCATGTGCCCTCCCTGGATACTCAATCGAATATTGCAAAGATGATCTGGATTCACAACCAATAGGCACAAACATCGGAAGCGAGCGGCGGACGATCGTTCGTTGATCGATGACATGCACGAAGGTGACAGCGACGCCAGAGATCAATAGACCTCTACGCTAAGAATCACCGACAGATTGCAGGACCTTCCATGCCCACACTCGACTGGATCGGTAAGAAAGCCGTCGTGAACCATCATCGCGAGGTTCCCTACCGGCTGATCCATTGCGACAAGGATAAGAGCCATGGCGACCCAGACGCGGGCAATCTCCTAGTGCAGGGCGATAACCTGGAAGCGCTGAAGGCGCTGCTACCCTATTACGCCGGCAAGGTGAGATGTATCTATATCGACCCTCCCTACAACACCGGCAATGAAAGCTGGGTCTACAACGACAACGTCAATTCGCCTGAAATCCGAGCCTGGCTCGGTAGCGTGGTGGGCAAGGAAGCAGAAGACCTCTCGCGCCACGATAAATGGCTTTGTATGATGTATCCGCGGCTTAGGTTGCTCAAGGAGTTCTTGAGCAACGATGGATCACTCTGGATTTCGATCGATGACAATGAAGTTCACGGGCTGAAACTTGTACTAGATGAGATCTTTGGGCGTCGGAACTTCATTTCCAATGTGGTTTGGCAAAAAAAGTACGCGCCTGCCAATGACGCTCTTTGGCTTTCAGAAAGCCATGATCACATAGTCGTTTACGCGAAAAACAAGAGTATCTGGCGGCCCAACAAGCTGGCACGATCACAGCAAGCAGACGCCGCCTATAAGAATCCTGACAACGATCCGCGTGGGCCCTGGCGAGCAGATAACTACACCTGCGCCAAGACCGCTGATGAAAGACCGAATCTCTATTATCCAATTGAAAACCCCAACATTGGCGTGGAAATCTGGCCTTCAAGGTCTCGGGTATGGGGATATGGAAAAGAAGAGAATGCCCGCCATATAGCCGAAGGCCTGATTTGGTGGGGTAAGAACGGAAACAATAAAGTTCCGGCCCTTAAACGTTTCCGTGACTCCCTGCGATCTGAAGGTACTAACGCTCAGACAGTTTGGCTTTGGGATGAGGTAAGCCACACACAGGACGGACGAAAGGAACAGCTTTCGCTCATTCCAGAAGATCCTTTCCCTACGCCCAAACCTGAAAAACTGATTCAACGCATCATTGAGTTGGCCACGAATGAAGGGGACCTTGTTCTTGACTCTTTCGCGGGCTCCGGGACTACGGGTTCCGTGGCACACAAGCTTGGCCGCAGGCATATTTGCGTAGAGATGGGCGAACACGCTCGTACCCACATCGTACCTCGGTATCAGAAGGTAATCGCAGGTGAACAAGGCGGCATATCCAGCGCCGCCAACTGGACCGGCGGCGGCGGCTTCCGTTTCTGCACATTGGGCGAACCGCTATTCGATGCCGATGGCAATATCTCGCCGTCTGTCACCTTTCCCGACCTCGCCGCGCATGCGTTCTTCTGCGAAACCGGTTCGCCGATTCCAAAGCGCGCCGACGGCGCCTCTCCGCTAATCGGCACGTTCCAGAAGCGGGCGATCTATCTGCTGCATTCGGCCGAGGCTCTGGGCGTGGCGCGGGAACAGGCGGGGAATGTGCTGACGGTCGCCGCACTTGAAAACTTGCCCCTGCCGGAGGACCGCTTCGACGGCGCGCGGATCGTCTATGCCGAGGGCTGCACCGTGCCTGATGACCGCTTGTCCGCGCTTGGCATCACCTTCAAACAAATCCCTTATCAGATCGAAGGGATTTGACGATGACGTTGCCCGTGTTTTCACTCAAGACCTATCAGCTTCAGACGCTTGCTAGGCTCCGCCGCTTTCTGGAAAAAACGGTGGAACTGAACGATGCCGACACGGCCTTTTATTCACTGACCAAACGGCCCTTCTTTCAACCGCCTGGCTTGCCGGGCCTTCCTTACGTATGCCTTCGTGTGCCGACCGGCGGTGGCAAGACGATCCTCGCTGCCCACAGCATCGCGGTTGCTGCCGATGCTTTTCTTCGCTGCGACAATCCGACCGTGCTGTGGCTAGTGCCATCGGATACGATCCGGGAACAGACGCTGGCCACGCTGTCCGACCGGACGCATCCCAACCGGCGCGCACTTGCAGATCGTTTCGGCGAAAATGTCCGCGTTATGACCATTCAGGATGCGCTATATGCCAAGCGAGCCGATTATGACGGCGGCGCCGTCGTGATCGTAGCAACAATCCAGGCCTTCCGCGTGGAAAAGACGGAAGGACGCAAGGTCTACGAGGCCAATGGCGAGCTGATGGACCATTTCAGCGGCATTGCCAACGAGCAGCGCGCGGTTCTCGAAGCCGGGCCTTCCGGCGATCCTCTGCCTTCGCTCGCCAACGTGCTGCGCATGCGCCGGCCCATGGTGATCGTCGACGAGGCGCATAATGCACGTACCGACCTGTCCTTCGACACGCTAGGAAGGCTTTCGCCTTCGCTGATCGTGGAATTCACGGCAACGCCCGTCACGCCGGAAGAGCACAAGCCGGAAAAAGGCATCTACGCCTCGAATGTTCTGCACCATGTCTCAGCGGCAGAACTGAAAGCCGAAGAGATGATCAAATTGCCGGTCATTCTGCGCGGCCGGGCTGATCCGCGCGACACGATCAGCGACGCCATGGCTTGGCTGGACGAGCTCTCGGCCACGGCGCGCGCGGAAGAGAACATGACAGGCGAATTCGTTCGCCCCGTCATGCTGGTGCAGGCCGAACCGCGCTCGAAGGACCGGTCGACACTGCATGCCGATGAGGTGAAGAAGCTCTTGGTCGAAGACTTTCGCGTACCGGAAGAACACATCGCGATTGCGACCGGTGACAGCAAGGGACTTGATGGCGTCGACCTGTTCGACCGCGATTGCAAGGTGCGCTTCATCATTACCCAACAGGCGTTGAAAGAGGGCTGGGATTGCTCCTTCGCCTATGTGCTGTGTTCGGTCGCCGAGCAAAAGTCGGCGCGGGCTGTTGAACAGCTTCTGGGCCGTGTGCTTCGTCTGCCACATGCCAAGCGTAAGCATCATGAAGACCTGAACCGCGCCTTTGCCTTCGCAACGACAACGAGCTTTCAGAACGCCGCGAACACGCTTCGCGACGGACTAGTGAACAACGGCTTCGAGCGGGTCGAAGCGCAAACGCTTGTTCGGGCCGTTGCCGAGCCCCTACACGGCCTAGAGCCGGGTGGGGTGGCCTATATCCACGAAGAAGCCGTGCCCTTCGGGCTGGATTTCCAGACCTTCGAGAAGAACATTCTTACCCTGACAGGCGGCCGCGTCGAATTTGATGCGGAAAAGCAGGTAATCCGGGCGCGTGGTGCACTGACTGATTACGATAAGACCGCCCTGCTTCTCGCTCTTCCCGATGCGGCTGCCGGGATGGTGGAAGCCCTAGTGCACAAGTCTCGCGGCGCCCGGCTGAAATCCATTGGCGAGGAACAAGAAGCCCTCCGATTTGCTGTGCCGCGCCTCGCGGTGAAGACCTCACACGGTTTGCAGCTCTTTGATCGCGGGCATTTCCTCGATATTCCGTGGAAGCTTGAAAACGACGACCCGACCCAGATCATGGATTTCTTTGTCCCGCCAAGGCAGGCACGCGACGAAGCACATGTGGATGTAGACCAGACAGGCCATGTGAATGTGCAGTTCGTGACGGATCTGCACGTGCAGCTGATGCTCAACCTTCAGGAACGCGGCTGGACAAAGAATGCGCTGGTGAACTGGCTCGACCGGCGGCTTCCCTTCACCGCGCGGCGGGACATTACCCGTGTGTCTTCTACACTGTTCATCTCCAAGGCGCTTGACTACATCTCGATACAAACCGGCATGTCGCTTGAAGCCTTGGCGCGAGCCAAGTTCCGACTCGTCGAAGCACTGGTGCAGGTGATCGCTCAGCACCGGGACGGCCGAGAGGCGCAAGCCTTTCAAATGGCGCTCATTCCGCAAAGCGGCTTGGACTTCCGAACGAGCGCCGACTTCGAACTTGTTTTTGAGGAAAACCGTTATGGCTATCGCGAGCCCTACAAGGGACGCACTGATTTCAGGAAGCATTTGTTCCGCGTGATTGGCGACCTAGAGCCCTCAGGCGAAGAACATGAATGTGCTGTTTATCTGGAGCGCATGCCGGAGGTGAAGGCCTGGGTTCGCAACACGTCTCAGCAGCCACACTCCTTCTGGCTTCAGACGGCAACGGACAAGTTCTATCCCGACTTCGTGGCACTGCTCTTCGACGGGCGCTATCTCGTGATAGAGTATAAGGGTTCGCATATCGCCAGCGCCGACGACGCCAAGGAGAAGCGACTTGTGGGGGAGCTATGGGCGGATCGTTCCGGCGGATCTTGCCTCTTTCTCATGATCGAGGATAAGGGGTTCAGCAGGATTGACGCGGCAATTCGAAAGCTTCCCTGATTTTCTGGGGAAAAGCCGAAGTTCTGAGCAAAAAGCCGTGAGATTTTCAACACGTCTTTTGTTTTGTTGGTCTTTTTGTTGGTCCATCGCTCCATGTACCGATAACTTTGATCTATAAAACAATAACTTAGACGGAGAGTGCGAGTGCTCTTCTGGCACCATTCCATTCGGAACGCATTGATTGCGTTCAACTTCCTGACATAGAAGACAGCCGGCCACACTGCTTCGCGCAGAGTGGCCGGCTGTTTGCGTTTCAGATCCTCCGGCAATTGCCGTGAAGGTTTCGTAGCCTTGAATGGCGGCCGTGCGGGCCCAGTAGGAGCCCGCACGGCATCGAGGTCTACTCCGCTGGAGAGAGAGCGGGGACCTCCTCCGTACCGGATCGCCGCAGGGGACGGCTGCCGGTCAGGATACGGGCAAGCAGGTAGAAGACCGGCGTCATGAAGATGCCGAAGAAGGTCACGCCGATCATGCCGGAGAAGACGGCGACGCCCATGGCGGAGCGCATCTCTGCGCCCGCGCCGGTGGAGATCACCAGCGGCACGACGCCCATGATGAAGGCCAGCGAGGTCATCAGGATCGGCCGCAGGCGCAGCCGGCTTGATTCGACGGCGGCCTCGAAGGGTGTCCTTCCCTCCAGCTCGAGCTCGCGGGCAAACTCCACGATCAGGATCGCGTTCTTTGCCGAAAGCCCGACAAGGACGACGAGACCGATCTGGGTGAAGATGTTGTTGTCCCCGCCCGTCAGCCAGACCCCCGTCAGCGCCGCCAGCACGCCCATCGGCACGATCATGATGATGGCGATCGGCAGCGTCAGGCTTTCATACTGGGCGGCCAGCACCAGATAGACGAGCAGCAGCGCCAGCGGGAAGACGACGATGCTGGAGTTGCCCGCCAGGATCTCCTGATAGGTCAGATCCGTCCATTCGAAGTCGATCCCCTGCGGCACGGTCTCGCGGACGATCTTCTCGATGGCGGCCTGCGCCTGGCCGGAGGAAAAGCCCGGTGCCGGGCCGCCGTTGATATCGGCGGCCAGGAAGCCGTTGTAGCGGGTCGCCCGTTCCGGGCCGGTCGTCTCGTCGACCTTCAGGAGTGCCGAGAGCGGGATCATCTCGCCGGAGCGCGAGCGGACCTTCAGCTCGCCGATATCCTGCGCCTCGGCCCGGAAGTTCGCATCCGCCTGGACGCGAACGCTGTAGGTACGGCCGAAGGCATTGAAGTCGTTGACGTAGAGCGAGCCGAGATAGATCTGAAGCGTCTCGAAGACGTCCGTGACGGCCACGCCCAGCTGCTCGGCCTTGGCGCGATCGACATCGGCATAGAGCTGCGGCACGTTGATCTGGTAGCTTGAGAAGATGCCGGCCAGTTCCGGGGTCTGATAGGCCTTGGCGATGACCGCCTTGGTGGCTTCGTCAAGCGCCTGGGCGCCGTAGCCGGCGCGGTCCTCGAGCTGCAGCTTGAAGCCACCCGTCGAGCCGAGGCCGTTGACCGGCGGCGGCGGGAACATGGCGATGAAGGCTTCCTGGATGCGGGAATACTTCTGGTTCAACGCCATGGCGATGGCACCACCGGAGAGGTCAGGCGTCTTGCGCTCCTCGAAGTCGTCGAGCACGGCGAAGACGATGCCGGCGTTGGAGCCGATCGTGAAGCCGTTGATCGAGAGGCCGGGGAAGGCAATGGCATGGGCGACGCCGGGCTGTTCCAGCGCGATGTCGCTCATCTTGCGGATGACATCCTCCGTACGGTCGAGCGTCGCGCCATCCGGAAGCTGGGCAAAGCCGATCAGATACTGCTTGTCCTGCGCCGGCACGAAGCCGCCCGGAACGGCCGAGAACATGGCATAGGTGGCGCCCACGAGTGCCAGGTAGACGAGCATCACCAGGCTCTTGCGCGACAGGAGGCCGCCGACGGTCCGG
>TARA_R110002020_G_scaffold113252_2_pt1 | contig 17745 bp, 7 predicted proteins | sample TARA_R110002020 | Tara Oceans TARA_R110002020 (sample SAMEA4396489) | marine metagenome | biome: Westerlies Biome; feature: [MES] marine water layer (ENVO:01000295) within the mesopelagic zone...; material: water (ENVO:00002006), including particulate matter (ENVO:01000060) such... | reverse complement strand
CCACTTAAATCAATTGGTTTTGAAGTTTCGCTATCCCTTACATCGTCTGGCACTTTTACCTCCGACCAAGTCGAAACCTCATCTATATGTCCTCCCCAATTCCAACTAGTTCCAGTAGTTCCAATTGCTCCTATCCAAGTGGTCACTGCTGCCGTTCTAATACCCGTACTTCCCGCAGTACCGCTTACTACATTTACACCATCTACCCACAACTTAAGACCATCTGCATTTGTAGTTCCATCGTATGTAAACATTACGTGATGCCAATTGCCATCTTGAATACGTGATGAAACTGGGTCAGTAATTTGAACAAGTGTACCATCTGCATTCCACAACTGAACAATTAGGTCATTGAATACTACAATTAGATTCCAATTTCTTGTAGCTCCTCCGCTTTGATCTTCTGAAATAAGGCTCTTTAATGTCAAAGTTCCAGCAGGCATTTTAGCCCATACCGATACAGAAATAGTTGTTGAAAGTCCGAGAGATGTTACTAATGGACCTAATCTTACTGCATCGTTTACCCCATCAAATTCAAAAGAATAAGTGTTGACAAAGGGACTTCCAAAACGATATGAGTCTATTATAAATGTCATAATTTATCTTGTTCCTATTATCCATATTTTTAATCCAGCTCCAGCAGTACCACTACCTATTTGATCTATATCTATTGTTATTTCTGCATCGTCAGCTAATGAAGCATCTGAAATTACAGGTGCAGTAGCTGCAGTTGTACTTGTTTTTTCACTAGCATCTATTGAAAGCTTAGTACTTAGTATAGTACTTCCACCTTCATTGATATCTACTACAATAGTTGATCCAACAGGTGCAGTAGTAACAGTTGCTCTTACAGCAGTAACAGTTAAAGCATAAGGCATTCTAAATGTAGCTTTAGCAGTTCCTGTAGTTAAGGCTGTTGTTTCATCTGAACATGCTATTCCTAACACTCCATTTGAAGCTGTAGGGATTTCTGGAGCAGATGTATCTTTCTCTCTTAACTTTGCTAATATTGTATCAAATTTTACTGCCATGACTTTTATTTTTTAATTTTTACTGATCGGTTCCAAATACTCCATACTCTACAATTGTACCTGCTGATGTAGCATATACCCTGTATGTCTTATCTGCAATCGTAGGCATCCATGCCCATTCACCTCCAGCTAATTTTAAAATTACTGGATCTCCTGAAGATGTATCATCATATAAGTATAAGTAATCTGTTGGAGTTGCATCAGGGTTTTTAATATATATATAACAAGTTGCTGCATAATCATCTGCAGTATAAATTATTGTAGCAGTTCCACCAGCAGATGTTGCAGCTACATTAGCTCTCATTATACCACCATGAGTACAAGTTATATTATTAGTTACAGTTAGGCTTATTGGATCTGTCAATAAATCACTACTTGTTAATGTTATTTTTGGTGTTACAGTTGCCATTTTATTTTAGTTTTAAGAATAAGACAATGAAGTTCTATTATCCCATATGTTATCATAAGATGTATTTCCGTCTGCCCAAGTAACCGTAGTAGTAATTGGTAATGATGTAGTAACTACTACTCTACTTATTTGCCATACTGCTACAGAAGTAACTGAGCCAGGGTGCGCTTTACCTACATAAGTAGTTCCAGAAACTTGTTCATCTGTCCTTACTGCTTTCTCTTCTTGTAAATTTTGTAGCGTATTAAGAGAATCTACTTGTGCTTTTAATTGTTCATATTGTGACTGTGCCATAATTATCTTTTATTAAGTTCTACTATTAAATATTTTGAAACTATATCATTTGCTGCAGCTACACCATTCTGTCCTTGTGTTTTAATAACAACCGCATTTGCAAGATTTTCTGTACTAGAATCTACATCATAAAATTCTGTTGTTACAGCACCACCACCTGTTGTAGCATAAAATGCTGTAGTAACAGCTATTTGATTTGTAGCTCCTATTCTTGTTAGAATAGATGTCATATGTACTGTTTGATTATTTAATGCAGATGCAATAGTTCCTAATGATTGACTACCAAATAATACAGTTAGAGTTTTAGCATTTGCATTTGCAGCAGTTGTGAAATAGGCATAAATTTTTATCATATCCCCATTTGTAATCATTGTATTAGCTGGCATTGTATATGTATGCAAATCTGTTAAGGAAGTATTAGCCGCAGTTGCAATATCTGAAACTTGACTATGAAGTATTCCACCACTAGAACCAACTCCTGATGTTGCAGATGTTACCAATCCTTGTGCATTTACAGTTAAATTAGCTAATGAATAAGTTCCAGCACTAACTCCTGAATTAGCCAACTTAGCAGCTTGTATTTCTGAATTAGGAATTTTTCCATTTTCTACATAGTTGATAGCTGCATCTACTGCAATTCTAGCTCTCCATACACTTGCAGTTGTATCATAAAAAGCAAATGCTAATACTCCTTGTGTGGCTTGATTTTCACTTAATACTTGTCCAAAAATAGTTACTGTATTTCCCCCTGTTGCTGATACTGGCAAATAGTGTATGTAGAAAGGATCTCCATTGATAGGCGAACCACCAGCAGTTAATACAGCACTTCCTAATAAAGTTACTCCTGTTCCATTCCAAACAACATCTTTTGCATCAGTACCAGGTAATAATGTAGTTGTTCCTCCAGCTGCAAGTATTGTTTTAGTAACGCTTCCTGACTTTCCTACTGAAATTCCAGCAGTTCTTAAACCAGCATCAGTAATATCCTCAACTGATGTTCTAAATATTTCTTCCCATTTATCACTAGATGATCTATAAGTAAACCATATAGATTTATTATCTGCATCTATTACAAAATCTGTAGGAGAACCACTTAAATTTAAATTTCCTGTTGAACGTACAGTCAACGTTTGACCAGCAGTACTTCTCATAAGTACAGCCATATCTCCATCTGCCATTCCTACCGCTTCAATATTAATTATATCATCTGTAGCAGTACCACCTTCTGTAGTTACCCTTACATAACACATTCTTCCTTTCCTATCATAAGTAACTTTATCTGAAACTATAGATATTGTTTGTGATGGTATTCCTGATTGTGCTGATTTTGGAACAACTTCTGAAGTCATTTCTTCTTTTGAAGCAGTAAATGCTGATGCTGTAGCTGCGCTAGTTACATCTACATAATATCTTCTATTAGAAGAATCATTGCCTACACTAAATCCACCCCCAGCTGTAATGCTTGCAAAAGTAACTGTTCCTGTTTTAAGAAGAGCTACAGTATCTCCATTACCTTCTGAGCCTATTGGAGCAATCATTGTTACTACTGCTCCATTAGCTATTGCAGTATAGTCAGGAGCAATTCCACCTGGATCATGACTATTGATACCAGCCGCTATTAATGTGGCTAAACCCGCATTAGTTGTAGCTCCTGTAAAGTTTATTGTAGCTCCTATTTGATTTGAAGCTGCAGCACCCCTAGTTACATTTACTGCGGTTACTGTTCCTGAACCTGATATTCCAGAAACAGTTATTGTCATAAATGCTGAGGTTCCTGTAGATAAAGGTATATCTGAACTTGCTTGTGCTTTAAATTGACTTGCTCCTCCTAAATTATTTTCAAAAGAAGATACGATATTTGCTCCTGTAAAGTCAGTTATATACAGATATCCATTTCCATTTCCTAACTTAGATGCAGCTGTTATTGATGTTAAAGACATAATTTCTAATTTATGCTGTTATTAATAAGTTAAATTCTAACTCTGTGATTCCCGCATTAGTGTAGTCTTGTATACTTACAGCAGATCCATTAACCTTATACATTATTTTCCATGTTAAAGATGAATTTTGCCTATCGTGTATTTCTACGCTATATTGTGATGATTGACTAAATGCTGGTATTGCGCCACTCCATAGCTCTTTCATTTTTGTTATTTGTACTCCATATGTGGCTGGTGTAACAAGAAAATTACTTAATGAGCCTGTTATTAATGTACTTCCTCCCGAAACATCTGTAGTAAAAGTATGTGGAACTGCTTTAAATTTAGTTCCATTTTGTAAAATGTATGATGATTGAAAGTTTCCAGATACTATATTTGTCATACCAACAGTTAATCCATAGTATCTACAATTGATTGACATAATATTCATATCTGCGCCTGCTCCTGTTGCACCTGTTGCTCCTTGCGGTCCTGTTGGTCCAGCTGGTCCAGTAAATCCAGATAAATCTTCTGCTCCTGGTTGTAATACAGTATCTGTTGTTGCCATTAGTTAAGGGGTTTATTTTTGTAATCTATTAATCTTTCGTATAATTTTTGCTCTTGTGCAGTTGTTAAAGTTCTACCTAATACTCTTAATATAGCTTCTATATGAAAAGCTACTGTCCAATACATCCAACTATCACAGCCTACTTGATCTCTTAAGTTTGCTTTGCTTATAAGTTCTATAAACTTTTGCTTAGCTCCTATTCTTATTCCTTCTTTTTCTGTTGTACTATACATCAGCACGCACAAGTTTTAGTTAAACATTTATTGCATAAATCTGTAGTATCTTTTATAGTTTGTTGCGCTCTTGACCATTCTTCTAAAGATACTGCAATTTCTATTGCTCTTATATTGAGTTGTATTTTCCAAATATTAACTGCAGATTCATCAATACTAAATTGTGAATTAACTAAATTGTTAATGCTTTGGTATTTATCATATACTTTTTCATCTTCACATTTGTATATGTTGTACACAAGTGCAATAGTGTTATTTTTTGCATAGTACTCTGTTGGTAGATCTGCTTCAGCTACTACTGCCCATTGAGTTAATAAGCTTGGTAAAACCCCTGGTGTAGTTGCTCCTGTAGCTTTATAAAGAAGTGCTCCATAGTATACGCAATCATTAATTGCATATGCTGTACCACTATGCCATGTAGGTACAGTTACTAATTCTAATTCATATACATCATCTATAGATATAGGTGTACTATACGTATCAGTATTAGCAGCTCCTGTAACACTATTCCAATGTGGTGTACTTGTTATTGTAGTTTTTGTAGTTTCTCCATATTTGTAAATATAAAGTTTTCTATAATCAAAAAATCTATTTGCTCCATGCCCTGTTTCTGTATTAGTAGAATAATTAGAATTATCTACTATAGTAAGTTCTTCTCCATTAGCTGACTGAACTGCATCTACACTATCTTCAGCTAAAATACTCCATGTATCTCCTAAAGTATGTCCTGTTAATGCTCCAAACTTAATTGTAACTCCATCAGAAAGCGTTATGGGAGTTGTAGAGCAATTAACTCCTGTTGTATATGTTCCACTACCTTTTTTCCATTTAAATGTATTAGGTGATGATGATGCATTATCTATTGCTACAGTAAAGAATACGGATGCAGTTCCAGTAAATAGTCCTCCTGGAGTTAAATCATCTAGTCCTGATCCGTTAAATACTGCAGGCCATATTATCTTTTTTCTTAGTGATGCTTGAAAATTAGCCATTGTGTTTGTGTTTAGACAAATTTAATAAAAATTAGTTATTTACTGCAATTTCTTTATAAGCATATTTGTTCAACCTGCTGAATGGTAATAAGCCCATAGTCTTATAAATAAATTTCAAATCTCCTTTTTTACCCCCTTGTGAATCTGATTTATATGTTTCTGCTTGTATAAACGAATCAAATGCTTTCATTAAATCAGTAGCAGTGCTAAATGCTGGTACTGGTGCATTAAGTAAAAATTGTAAATTTTTCATATCGAACATATAAGTAATATCTCCTAATGCTCTTCTTAGATTTTTTCTAGCTTCATTGTCATCTTCATCTAATGATGCTAATAATAACATAAAAATAGAAGTTAATACTAATGATCTAAATCCTCTACCAAAATTATACTTATCTACTTCTGACATTTCAGAATATTGCATTTCTCCTTTTAATATTTTTCTGATATTTATTCTACTTTCTTCTTCAAAAAATGAATTTAATATACCTTTTCTCACTCTACCTGAAGAATCTACCATTTCTTTTTGCCACATTCTTAAAAATGTTTCAGGTAACCATCCTTTAAATTGCATTAATGCCATACCTTCGGCTGTTAAATTCATTTGTCTTTTAAATAAAGGATGATAAGCTCCATGCGTTCTTTGTATATTATCTGTTGCGTAATATATCTCATTATAACTTAATCCTTTTCTACCTGATTTTACATTACCTTCATTATCATAATCATTCCATCTGTCACCCATATATCCAATAAAAGGAATAGCCTGGTTAAAATTTTCAGCCGCTGTAATCATTATAAATGCCATATTCTGAAAACGATTTTTCATAGCTTCTGGTAAACTTAATTCAGCATCAATGGAAGTATTTACTATTTTCATCTTATCCATTATCTTATATGCCTTATATGGATTAGTAAGATATCTCAACATAGACTTTGCCCATGATTTACCTCCCATATCTATAACATTTTGCGTTTGTCCAGCACTTACATTAAATACACTTGCTAATGGATTCAATGCTAGAAATCTGAAAGCTGTCCATCCTGTCATAAACTTTAATGACTTTTCTATACCTGGTTGTTTTGCAAAAGCACTTTTAGGTTTTTTCTTCATAAAAACCATATCATCATAAATAGATAATATTTTTTTAACATGCTCATTTTGATTAGTATCATAATAACTATTAAAAAAATAAGCCATTGGAATCATTTCTTCCATTTTATGCTTATAAAATTTAGCTCTTATGTAATTATCTATAGTTGCTGTAAAATTAGAACTGATCGTTTCTTCTTTTAATTTACTATCTAACTTGAAGTTTATACCACTCATAGGAACTTTTAATCCTGTAGTATTAAATAATGAATGACCTTCTACATCTACTCCTTTTTCCCAATACTGCTCAGCTTGTTTTTGATATTCTTTCCATCTTTTTTTAGCTTCTTTGTTAGTAATCTGATTATTTTTCTTTTTATCTAACAATTCTACTTGTGCAGTATCCAATGTCATAATTTCATTCTCTTCTGTTTTAATAAGCATATCTCCATACCTAGAAGCACCAAAAGTTTTTAATTCAATTGCTCTGAATAAACCATACTTCTTTAATAATTCAAAAAAGTCTCCTTCAATAACTGGTAATTTATATAATACATTTTTTTCGAATGGAGTCCATACTTCTCCTTTTTGTAATCTATCACTTGTCATTGCTGTTGGAGTACTTTCTACAATAGCTTTAACATAAACCTTTAACCATTCTTCATATAGATATTTTCCATCTTTTGACTTAGGAGATCTTTTACGCAATGTTTGCATTTCAGATTCTTTTCTTGGATTTGGAAACCTTTCTATACCATTATCTTGTATAATTAATATATCTACAGCACTTGAACCTGTTTGTTTTTTTATTTCATTGTTTATTCTTTCTAATTGTGTACTGTAATTAGATGATATTATATCTGCAGCTGTTGCATTTAAAGATATCATATAATTTTTTAACTGCATTACTGCTTCAGTATAATCTTTTGGAGAAGCTAACAATCGTTCTGGTAATGATAATTCAAATTGTTTTTTCTCTGTTAATCCTAACATATCAGCAAATGCTACAGCCCATAGTTGATATCCTGAACCAAATGCATCATTTTGTGGATCTTGCATAAACTTAGTAAATACCCTAGTAGCTAATGGAGCTAAAATCATTTGCATATATCCTCTTTGAGAAACAGAGCTACGACCTGAAGCTTTAATTTTAGAAAATATTCTTTGTAATTGTTCAATGTTTTTGTTGTGCAATTGTTCAGCAGAGTTAATGTTTGTTCCACTTTGACCAAAAGCTGCAGGTTGAAACTGTTTGTATAGTGTTGTAAAATCCTCAACATATCCTTTATAATCTTGTAATAATGCAAGTGTTCCTGATTCCTTACCTTCCTTGCTAACTAAATTTATTAATTGCTCATCTGTAATTTGACTAAGATACTCACTCATCTTTTCATAACTATACTCAGCAACAGCATCGTTTTTAATACCACTTAGTTTTAATCCACCTTCTTTTCCATATAAGTTTTGATTTTTTTCTCTTGATGCAAAAAAGAAAGATTTTAAATCTAATGGCAATAAAATAAATGGATCATCTTTTGTAGCTGGTCTAACATCAGTTATTACATATGGATTAGTTAATATTGTTCCTGTAGCTGGTACTTTTTTACCTTCTTCATTTAATGTAGTAACCCATCCTTGTGTTGCACCATAGGATCTTAATTCTAATTGTACATAATTAATGTTTTTATCAGTTGTTTCTACATTTCCTTTCTTATCAACTAATCCTGTATCTTTTAATTGACTTTTTTCATCTTCAGTAAACTTTACATTTTTAACATCTTGATATGTAGTAACTGCATCTGTTTTTACTTGGAACTTATTTACTATATTTTGAAATACAGATACTAATTTTTTATAAGTACTTTCTTCTTCTTTAAGACTTTTAGGTACTTTATTAAGAACTATACCTATATCTTCTAATTGCTTTACCGCTTCTTTTGACATATCTGCAGGCTTTTGTCCTGTTTGATATTGATATTCATCATTAATAAAATCTTCTACTGTAATTTCTTTTTTACCTTTAACAATAGATACATCTTTATACCAAATAGCTTCAGCCATTTTTCTAGCATTTGAATCTTTACCTTTTCCTATTGCTCTTTTAACAGCTCTCCAGAACCGTCTAAGCAACGTTAAGAATCTTTGAGTAGTAAACTTCTTAGACTTGTTTTGCAACTCATTTAGCTTTTCTTTACTTAATTCTAATCCAGCTCTACCTATTGCTGTAATTGCTGACTCAACATCTGTAAATTGTTCAGTCATTTTTTGCTTAATAATATTATCATCAGGTAATGCATCCCAATACATATGAGCAAACTCATGATAATATGTATCTTGTAATGCTTTTGATTCATCTATAAATACAGAATTGCCAATCGTAGCTCCTAATACTGGCATTCCTTTATGCATCCAATTTTTAATATAAGAAACATTAACTCCAGGATAACCTTTTTGTAAATGACTTTCCATAAAGTCTGCTAACTCTGGATCAGCCATTCTTAATCTTTCCCAACTAGCTTCATCTGCAACCATAAAGTCCATTTGACTTTTTGGATATACTTCATAAAATACTAATGTTTTCTTTTTATCTACGATAAATTCTTGTACAGCTGTATCTTTTACTTGCTTTTGCCATTGATCTAATGACTCATAACCCATACCTAAAGCAATATCTTCTAAATTATTAGTTTCAGGATTTAGTTTTCCTATTTGTTTAATATATACTTCTTTAACATCTGAAGGATTTTCTTCTATTACATAAGAATACATACCATTACCCTTCATTTTTTTATTTAAATTATCATCTAATGCTATATATGATTTTTCTTGATTCTCTATCATATTAGACATTTTTTGCGACATAGGTAATTGTAATGGAATAGTATTTGGTAGGTTCTGAAAATCTTCTATTCCTATAGCTAACTTTTGTAATTGTGTTGCATGTTGATCATATACTTTTTTAATATTTGCCTCTTTATCTAAATTAAATACAACATTGTTTCCTTGCAGTGTTCCATTATATATTTTTCCCTTATACTTAACTAATGGTGGGAAAGGAGCTTTTACACTTTGTGGTAAATCTATATAACTAAGCACTTCAGGTATTAATGATTCATCATTTTTAAGAAGTGTACTCATAATAGATCTTACATTGTAATCTTTTAGTATTTTTTGATTTTTTACTTCGTCTTGTGTAAAAGAAAAGTTTTGCCATTTCTTAAGTACTTCACTTAATTTATTGCTTATCTCTTGTTGCTTTTCATTACTAACATACTTAGCATAACTTCCAGACCAAGTTGATTCACCATATTTATTTTGATAAAAACTATATGTAATTAATAAGTTTTGTAGTTTATTAGGCAATTTAGAAAACTCTGATTTGTAATTATTAACATCATCTATTGTTGTATCTAATTTTAAAGCTTCTGATTTTTTTACTCTTAATATGTTATTTTCTATATGTAGAATATTTAACAAATCATTATCTATAATTTCTTTTTTTGCTTTTTTAAATTCTTTAAGAGTTTCTCTTGCATTATATGGCGCACTTTTAAATTCATTTTTATAAAGATCATTTAATGCAGTTGATACCCATATCATATTTAACCCATCATTAATTGCTTGATATTTATCAGCAATCATAAGTAAAGGTTTCTTTTGTGATTTAAAATAAGGTGATATAGAATAATATTTTTTTAATGCATTGATAATTGTCTTTCCTAATTTAGAACCTACTGGCCTATACTTATCATAATAACTTTGAGAATATGTTAATGAAATTTCTGAAGGACTTATATATGAAAGACTTTTTATTGTTCCGCTATTAGTTAAGTTTGTATAATCTATATAATTAGTTTCATTCTCAACAACTTTATTTAAAGAATCTTGCCAAGCTCTTAATTTACCATAATTAGATGCTCCTTTCTCTGTTGCTCCTATTAATTCATTTATGGGTAAAAGTTCTTTAGATATATTATTAACTTTTGTTAGCATTGATAAAATGCTTGTTGGGTTTTTTATATTCTCATTTGTAATATTTGCTAATTCTATTTTAGGTGTTACATATGTATTCATCCACATACCAAATTTCTCATCATTCATTTGGACTGCTTCTTGATTTCTATCATTTATTTGATTATCTAATATTGCTTGTTGTAAAGATTCATTTAAAACAACTCCTGATGTTTTTGTTTTGCCAACACTTAAACCTTCTCTTGCTTTATTTATATATTCTTTAATAGATGGTTGTTTGTAGAAATTTATAATATGTTTAATATTTACTCCTAACATAGCTAATAAAACAAATGAATTAACTGTAGATTCTGTTAATCCCATTAATTCTACATTTTGCAATTTAGGTGCATCTAAATTTTCATTACCTATTATTTTCATTGTATCAGACTTATCTTTTATTGCTATTAATAAATCTTCTTCAACTTCTTTTTTAGGTTTATGAAAATGTTGTAATTCATAATATTCTTTTTGCGGTTTAAACTTTCCTGGCTCAACTTCTTCTATTTTAGGAAATTTAAATGGTGCATATAAAGATACTTCTGAATCTGCTAATATTGCTAACTGTGCGATAGATCGTGCTATTGGACCAATCATACTAGCACTTTCTTTAACGAGCTTATATGCTTGCGTATGACCATTTACAAAGTCATATTTATCTATTAAGCCTTGTTGCTTTTTTTCTTCAACAAGATATTTATTTACTTGTTCTTGTTTAATAGGACTTGTTAATGCTTCAAAATATTTAGGATTAGAATAAGAATCCCATATAGCATCAAACATTTCTGTTATTTCTTTTTTATCTGTTCCCTTATTTAATCTTGCCCATACATGCCTTTCATCCGCATCGTTATCTTCTCCAGCCATTTGTTGCGTTACTGGATCTACTACTATTAAATTATGCATAGAAGCTGGTAAGAATCCAACCACTTCTCCTATAGGATGATTTTGAAATCCATCAGAAGGTGTTCTTGTAGTAATTATTTGCTGTCCTATACTTAATCCAGAATTTAAAGGAACTAAATGTTGAGCTGGTTTAACAGTATATTCTTGTTGTTTTTTTGAAGGTAACTTTTTCCATTCTGCATATGTAATAACTTTATCTTCTTTAGTTATTCTCATTGGTTGTAATGGCTCTTTCAATTTAAATAAATTACCATTTTCATCATATGCATCTGTAAATCCCATATCAGGAAAAGCTCTATAAGAATTTCCTTGCACATTTATTTGTAATACTTTGTTTCCTATTAATCTTCCTATTACACTATCTTCTTTTTCAAAAATATGTGGATGATGATTACTTACAGAATTTGCTAGTTCTTTATGATATTCATCATAATCTTTATCACTTAATGTATTAATAAATTCTTTATGCCAATTTTCATTTGTTTCTCCTAATAGTTTTTCTACTTTTTCTGTTCTTTTTTCTATAATAGTATTTCTAGGCTGATATATTGCATTTTTAGCATCTTTATTTAACAAAGAAAACTGTCTTAATATTTGTACTCTTGCTTTGCTATTTTCTTTTATTTTAACATCTTTTATAGCATCTTGTTGTAATAATAAATAACCTGTATCAATAGGAAGAACTTGATTTTCTTTAGGTGATGGAAGCTCTTTAAGTAATTGATCTGAATCTTCTTCAAACAAGCTCATTACTTCATTCTTTTCTTTTAGTTTAGCTGAAGAATCAAATACTAATACATCTATTTCATTACTATTCATCCATTCATTAAGCTTTTTAAGCTCTGGTGACATAGCTGTAAAATCTTCTGGTAATGCTACCCATTCTGATTTTATTTGATAAGGAATTCCTGTGTCTCTAATCTTACTATAAATAACTTTTAATATAGTATTGGAATCTCTACCTTTAGATAATAATGAACCCCATGATACAGCTGCTTGCTTGGCTACTTTATTACTAAACAATACTACTCCATCAGAAATTTCTTTCAGTATAGATTCTCCTAATAGTTCTATTATTTTTTTAGGATCATTAATTATAACTGATTTTAATTCTTTTGCAAATCCACCTTCTATATTAGATACAGGAATATCTCCATTAGACCATCTTGACTGACTTCTTTTTACTTGTTCTTTAAGATATTGTATTAATCCTTTTTCTACATAAAAACTAGGTGATCCTTGAAAATACATATCTATGTAGTGTTTATTAACAATAAAGTTATACATAAACTCTTCTGCTAATTTTTCTTCAGTATATTTTCCTAATGTAAAATTATCTTGTAAATCGTTTTTAATATATTCAGTTAACTCTTTTATATATTTATTTAACTTATTTTGATTTGGTATTCCTACTTCTTTAATAATTCTTTTATATTCTTTTTTAGCTGTATCTAGAGTCATTTTCATAGCTCCTACGTAGACTTGTTGTTCTTGTGAACCCATTTGCTCAACAGTCATTCCAAACTCTCCTATGAAGCCTTTATTGTTTAATTCTGTACTTAACTCTCTGCTTTTATTTTGATTAAATATATTGTTTCTTAAAAAAGAAGATAGTTGCATTGCTACATAATCTGATGGGCTTATTTTACCTGTAGGTTTACTTTCTTGTGTAAATGTATTTTTAGCTCCATCTATTGCCCATAAAGGCATTGCAGATTTTAATGAGTTTTTGTAATATCTTACAATTAAATTGTTATCAAAAAATTCTCCTGTTCTATTAACTATATCATTAGCTGATATAATTAATTCATTCTTTTCAATTATTGCTGTTTTAGTTGTTCCTTCAGTTGTTCTTAATGATGTTTTAAAATTTGTATCTTTTTGTGTATCAACAATTCCTTTTGACAATTTACTAAACTGACTTATTATGTTTTCTTGAAATTGTTTCCAATTAACATTGCCATTCATTGCATTTGTAGTAATTACAAAATTCATTAATGGGTTAGTAAAATTATTTTGTGGTGTAGATTTAGGTATTTTATTTTCTATATACTCTTGTTTGTAATCCTTAATGTATGTATTTAAAAAAGGTTGCCAATCTAATCCTGTTAGATACTGTAACATATCTAAGTCATATTCAATTAGATTTTTTAATGCATCAGTACGTTCTTGTGTGTTTTGTGGAAAACCAGATGCTAGTACTGCTAATTTGTTTCTATGTACGCCTTTTCCATATTTTTTTACTATAGGCATATTTTCATTGTTAAAACCATTCAAAGAATATTGTGCCATAATAGTTTTAAAAGCATCATCTATAAATTTTCTATTATTTTTTTCAGCTTTATCTTTTTGTTGTTCATAAAGATTTTTATAGTTTACATCTTTAGATTTAACATTCTTATATAAATCTATTATTGTTTCTTCAAAGTCTTTAATATGATTTTGAAAATCATTTTTTAAATTTTCATTTGCTTCATCTCTATTTATTGGTTCATTAGAAATACCTAACTGCCATCCTCCTTTTTTATTTAAGTAGTTTAAAAAAGGTAGTATTTGCTGACTATTAAATGTAGATACTACAGAAGCTATTTCTTTGGAAGTAAATCTTTCTAAAGCAACAGGTATAAACAAACCCATCTGTTCACTATGTGTAACATATGATTTAAACTTATCTACAAAGTCTTTAGTACTAATTACATCTTCTTTACTTTTAACCCAATTATTAATATCTTCTGATATTGCCATTAGATCTAACTGTGCTTTGTTTTTTTCTATACCATCAATATCTTCAAAAATAATTTTAGATATTTCTTTTACAGTTTCTCCATGTATTTTTGCATCTCTTACAAGTTCTTCACCTTGTAATTGTTGGTCGTTTAAATCTTCTTCTAACTCTTGTTCTTTTATTGATTTTTTTAATAAAGAATTTCCTTTATTACTAGCTCTTAATATTTCATTTATATTATTGTCTACTATTTCATCTGCATTTTTAATATTATTTTTTTTAAGATAATTTTTTAGTTTTAGTATTAGTTTTTCTATTGACAAAATACCTTTACGTATTTGTATATCTATATATCTTGCTAATAATGAAACTAATTCTGGATCAATAGGAGTACTACTAAATTTTCCTCTATTTTTAGTTTTGTATTTATCAAAATCTTTACCCCATTGTTTTTCATCTTTTTCTACTTTCTTTTCTTTATCTTTTATTTTTGGTTCTGCTTTTTCTTTCCTTGTTTGTTTAGCAGTAGGCTTAGGAGCTTCTTCTGTTTGGGTTTCTTTTGGTTGAGGTTTTTCTTGTTGAGGTGCAGGTCTTTCTAATGCTTCTTTCTCTTGTTGTTTTTTAATTTGTATACTTTCGCTACTTAGAGCTGCTTCTTCTATTTCTTTTTTGGTTAGTTTTTCAAATGCTTCTTTTGTTACAGGTAATTCTTTTTCTTTAGCTGTCCTTTTTTGCTTATTAATAGATTGTATAGCATACTTCCAAATGGGTTGTCCTTTAGTTGGACTATATCCTTGTTCTTTTGCGTAAGATTCTAATTCAGTTACTGGCTCAACTTTTCTTTTAGGTACTGTTCTGGTAGTAGGTTTTTCTTTTGTTTTTAATGTTTTTCTTTTTTTGGCAATTTTATCTTGTACTTCATTTATCTTTTCAGTTATCTCCTTATAGCTTTGACTATCCTTTTCTAAATCACCTATAATACCGTACAAACTATCAAGCTCTTCTTCTAATGAAACTATGTTTTCAGTAGTAAGTACTGTTTTAGTAGTAGGTTTTTCTGCAGGAGCTGCTGGTTGTTGAGTAGGTTTTAGAAATACTGTAACTACTTGCGCTCCATCTTTAGTAACTATTCTAATATCTACAGAAGTTCCTTTTTCAGATACTCCATTAATCTTAACTATTTTAGTATTTTTCCCTTCTTTATTTCCTTCATCTATCAAATCTCCTAAAAACTCATCATTTATCACAGAATTATCATCTCTAACTATTTTATCTGAAGTAATTATGTCTCCTTTTTTATATTCTGCAGAAGCTGTTGGTTGTTCTTCAGGAACAACTGTAATTGATATGCTTCTATCTGTTTTTGTAGGTAAAATATCAATTGCTTGTTGTATTATTTTTTTCTGTTCTATTGTAGGTTTTTTTTGCCCTAATAGTTCTGTAGCTGATTTAAATATTTTTTGATCATTTTTATTAAGATCTTGATTTTCTAAAGCATTTGTAAATTTTTGTTTTAAATCGTCTTTAACTTCTTGATTTAATGTAGATACTCTTTTTATAGGTTCTTGTATTTCTTCTTCAGCTACTATCTCAGCTTCTTCTACTTCTTGCTCTTGTATTGGCTGTTCTTCTACTTCTTGTTCTTCTTTAACCTCTTCTTCTTTTTTTACTTTTATTCCTGATCCATTTAACCATTCTCTAATCGTTTGTCCTAATGGTGTTTTATCAGTTATAATCTCTTCATTTACTTTAGCATAATCACCTATCTCTGTATCTATTTGTGCTTCTATATCTTTAAACTGTTTTTCTGATAAACCTATTGCAGCTCTTGCCCTTAACAATGCTTTACTTTGATTCTCTATATTTTCTTGTGGAGTTTCTGCTGTTCTTTCACTTAACAACCAATTGTTCCATGCTTCTAAATATTTAATTCCTCCTTGTATTTCTTCTTTACTTTCTAATGATTGTGGTACTTTACTTTGTTTTTTATAGTTGTCTATTTGTACCTCATTAAAATATGCTTGTGTTTTATTACGTTGTTTTTCATTTACAGGTAAATTATTTAACACATCATTTTGTCCTAATGATTGCCATATGTCAGTTCTTTTATTTAACTTTTCAATATAATCATTAGCTACTTTTTTAGATTCTTTTACTCGTTCTTTTTCATCAGTAATAGTTTTATCTGCCATAGATCCCGAATCAGCAGCTCTTAAAATTTGTCCTCTTAATACTGGTTCTTTATTATTAGCTATAGCATTTAAATAAATTTCTTCTCTTTCATTATTTAAATAATCAGATATTTCTACAGGAGTTTTTTTAGCAAGTTCATTAACTTTATTTTGCATAGCAGAATTTAAAGCTCTAAATCCTCCACCCATTACCACACCCATTAATCCACCTGACTTAACATTTTCTATAAAGTCTGGATTATCCCATAATTCACTCCACGATAATCCTTGTTGATATTCAGGATCTTTTATACTATTAATTATATCTTCGTTAATTACATATTGTACACCTTCTTGACCACCTTCAAATATTACGTTACCTGTTAAATATGTTCCTAGTTTAGCTACATTAGCTGTTTTACCATACTTAACTCTTGCTTTTAATAATTGCTCTGCTGTTTTATATCCAGCTCTTGAAGCTGTTGTTAATCCTTTTCCTAATAAATTAACACCTGGTAAAAAAAGGTTTAATGCTAACTGTGGCATTTCAGTCATTATTAAAGCTGCAGTTTGTCTATCAAATGCAGTTTCTGATAATTCAAATGCTTGTCTAACTAAATCTTTTTTATCTGCATTAGGATATTTAGTTTGTAGTTCTTCATATGCTCTATGTACTACATCTCCAGCTTCTGACATAGCTTCTTGATATACACCCATTGCTGAGCCAGCTATACCACCTATTGTCATACCAGCTACACTTGCTCCTAAAGGTCCTCCTACTGCTAATCCTACTCCAGCACCTCCTAATGGTAAAGCTACTAATGGTATAGCTTGTCCCATTATTTCAGGTAAATCATGCGCCCAAAATCTTTCTGGATTATTCCACATGTCTGAAAGCTCTAAATGTTTTTGATCATATTTAGCAGCTAATTGTGTATAGTTTCTTTCTATATCTTTTGCGTTATCTTCTATTCTAGATGGAATCCATTCTTTTCCTAAATATTGTCTTATTATGTTTCCAAATCCAACTCCTTGTTCTGCATCAGCTTCCATTTTATCCCAAAAAGATTTTTCTATCATATCTTTTCCTAAAGCAAATGATGATGAAAAACTTTCTAAAGAACTTTGTACTTCTGGAGCTGGTTGTACTTGTATATCTGTTGTACGTAATAAACCTCCTGGTCTTGCGCTATCAAATCTACGAACAGCTAACGCTTCTCTTAATGATTTTTCTTGTTCTTGTGTTAAATCTGAATTTAATATTGCTTGTTCTTCTTGTTCTGGTGATAACGAATCATCTCCAAAAGGATCTTGTAAATCTGTTTGTGGATTAAAGTTATACTTATCTATCATTTCCTGTTCAGTATAACCTTGTGTTGCATTAAATACTTCA
>TARA_R110002020_G_scaffold29767_11_pt1 | contig 17757 bp, 21 predicted proteins | sample TARA_R110002020 | Tara Oceans TARA_R110002020 (sample SAMEA4396489) | marine metagenome | biome: Westerlies Biome; feature: [MES] marine water layer (ENVO:01000295) within the mesopelagic zone...; material: water (ENVO:00002006), including particulate matter (ENVO:01000060) such... | reverse complement strand
TAATGAGTAAATTTGATTACACCGACGAAATGGTTGCCCGTATGGAGTCAGCCGCCAATTCTGGGGTCACTGAACCAGTGATTCAAGAATTATGTGATGAGTTTGAGTTTCCTCGCCGTTCAGTAACGGCGAAGTTGCGTAAGCTCGGATTTGATGTTCCTAAGAAGCCTGGAGCAGCCCCTGTCTTTTCACCAGAACAGACAGATGCTCTTAGCTCGTTTCTTTCGGACAATTCCGGCACTTATACTGCCGAAGAGATTGCAGAAACCTTTAGTGATGGGGACTTTACCGCCCGCCAGATCAATGGTAAGGCACTCTCGCTTGAAATGACTCAGCACATTAAGCCTGCTGAGAAGAAGGTCACACCTAAGACCTACACCGCTGAGGAAGAGACCACCATCGAAAGCATGGTAACTGAAGGTCGTTTTCTTGAGGAAATTGCAGATTCTGTTGGTAAAACAGTAGCGTCCGTTCGCGGTAAGCTTCTTAGCATGGGTCTTAAGGCTACGCAACGCGATAAGAAAGCGTCTAAGAGCGATCCTTATGAGGGAATCGACGGCATGACAGACCAGTCTGTTGAAGCGCTCGCAGAGCACTTTGGTAAGACAGTACGGGGAGTCAAGACTGTGCTAACACGGCGCGGTTTGAGCTGTGCAGATTACACGCCGAAATCGGCAGAATAATCTTCACTGATTAATCTCTAATCACATAAAAAAGCGGCGGTGAATAACGTCGCTTTTTTTTATACTCAAATTCAAAGAGGAAATAAAATGAATCTTTATGAATTAGAGGAGAACACACTTGATTATGTCCTGTCTCTTTCAGAAGTTGAAAGACTAACATACTATAGTACCCTAATAGACAAATTTTACCCTAAAATCCCAAAAGAAACCACTGAATTTGAAAGACTGCTCAATGCTTATGAAACTAGTTTTGTAGTAGAAAAACTTTATCGTAATAATAAATCCTTTAAAGAAGGGTTTACAAATGTATATACACAAACCGGACTACTTCGAAATATTATATCAGACCTGTACTTCGCTGATGACGACTTAATTACACATTAATCAATAGTTCTTCACAAATTACAACAAATTCTATATTGACTAATTCTTTTTTATAAGGTAGAATATATAATGTCTAGTTTATGAAAATAATTAGCTATGTCTTTTTATAAGCAGACTGATAGTAGTATCAGTCTTTTTTTATTGATTGATCACATTACACATTATTAGGAGCAAACTATGTTATCAAATACTTTCCACCTTGCAGTTCCCGCAGGAGATTTGGATGCTGCTATAGACTTTTACTGTAATATCCTTGGATGTAAAAAAGGAAACTCAGAAATTAATGAAACCGATTCTTGGGCTGATATTGATTTTTGGGGTAATGAACTTACCTTACACGCAACTGACCCAACCCCCAATATTGAGGATTTGGAAATACATAGTGTAGACATGGGTGAGGTACTCATACCTCATTTTGGAGTGCATTTAGAAGCAGAAAATTTTAATAATTTAAAAAAGAGACTAAAAGAAAATAATATACCTTATATATCAGAACCATATGTAAGATTTAAGGACACTGATTTAGAACAAGAAACAATGTTTATCAAAGATACGCATTGTAATATTTTGGAAATAAAAACACTAAAAAACCCAGATAAATTATTTATAACTCAAACATAGGAGTACGCCATGCTTTCCAGTATAGAATACCTTAACTTATCCGGATTAGTACTAGAGTTACAACACATAGAAGTAGGGCTTTTAACAGAAACAAATGCCGATCTTTTAAATGTAAAAGAATATTTAGAAGTACGAATTAAAGATTTACAAGAGAGATATCAGCAAAAACACTAAGCAAGACTGCTACCCATAAATTGATATTCATCTTGACTAATACTCTTTTATAATTTATAATATAAAGAAATAATAAAATAATTATGGCAAAAACAGAAATACCCGAATCAAAAATAAGACAAGCTATCTGGATGTTAAAGACAAATAAGACTAAAAAATCTATTTGTGAACACTTAGGTATTGCATATAACACTAAACGTCTAGACACCATTATTAATGGTTTTCATGAGCGAGAAGCTAGAACTAAAGAGCTTAAGAAGAAAGCTCGTTCTAAGATTTTAAGTGAAAGTGATCAAGATCATATTATTTCTTCATATGAAAATGGAGAAAGTATGTCTGGTATTGCTGCAAGATTATATTTAACTCCACAAAGAGTTAAAAATGTATTGCTATCTCAAGGAGTTCCAATTAGATCCCGTAAAAAACGTGGGTCAGCAGCAGTAGATCATATTGTTCAAGATTTAGAAGTTAAGTTTCAAGTAGGAGATCGAGTTTTTATCTCTGAAACTAGTGAATTTGCTACAATTAAGGATGTTTATGATGAAGAATGGATAGAATATCATAGCGAAAATTATCGTTCTCGATATATTGAACTTCCAGCATTAAAAGAAGCACGAAAAAAATTAGGAGAAGAATTTGAAGGTAAAGAAGATGTTCATTGGAACGTCTACTGGGATTATGAAGGCGGTAAGTCTTGTAAGGCATTTGCCATGAAACATGAAATTTCTAGACATGAAGAAGATATCGCTAAATACGGTAGAGAAACATATTTATTATCGATCTTAGGCGATAGAACTCATTACCTTGAACTTCCTAGACATCAACTTTTTCCAGTACGACAAGAAAATAGCAATTAATGGCACTCGATTTACAAAAAGTTACTCTCCGTAAACTATTAGAAACTCAAAATCATGATTTCTTTACTAAATTAGTTCCTCAGTTCTTTACAGGAGCTAATACAGGATTATATACGAAGATCGAAAACTTCTATAAAGCGCATTTAAAACTGCCATCTGTAGAAGAAATGGTGATGCTTAATAAAGATGAAGCTCTTCAAGAATATTTTGAGAGCCAAATCTTGCATGAAGATAATAATGTTCCAGAAATTGAAAATGATTTCCTAGTAAGTCAATTACAAGACTTTTTTATTCGTGAAGAAACCATTACGTTTTTGGATAAATTTGTTGATGAATTAGAAGATTTAGAAAAGATTGAAATAATTGATAAGTTCCAAGATCACCTCTTAGGAATGAACAATGCTATTCCTACTTCTGAGGAATTATACGATGTTGCTGATTTAGAATTTTTTCCGAAAGCTGACGATATTACCTTATTTCCGTCAGGACTTAGTGCTGAATATGATGCAGTAAATGGTGGATTTGCAACTCAAGAATTAGTTCTTCTCGGTGGAAGAAGAGGATCAGGAAAATCTATTATTAGTTTAAATTGTGCAATTGAAAGATTTATTCAAGGAAGCACTGTTGCGTTTTTTACTATTGAAATGAGATATAAAGAAGTACACGATAGATTATTAAGTATTGTAAGTGAAGTTCCTTTTCTTGATATTTATAAAAATAAACTTTCAGATACTCAAAAATTACAAATTGCAGAAAGTAAATGTGCAACTTTTTATAAAAAGAATGACTTCGTATTAGAAAAACTAACAAAACTTAAAAATGATTATGATTTTGATCATTTTGAAGAATCCTTTAAGATTCAGAAACCAGAAATGTTAGACCGACGGTTCTTTATAATCGATGACGCCGCTATATCACTTAATCGAATTGATCATTATTGTAATATGTTTAATAGTAAATATCCGACATTTACAATGGGTGTAGTAGATTATATTAATATTGTTAAATACGATGATCAAAAAGATTGGAAATCTCAAATAGCTATTGCAGAAGCATTAAAATTGATGAGTCGTAAATACGACATTACTATGTTTAGTCCTTATCAAATTGATGCAGGTGGAGAAGCAAGATTTTCTAAAGGAATTTTAGATAGTGCAGATAGAGGATTTAATTTTTTCCCTCCTAATGAAGCTGACGACCCTAATAGGATTATAGTTCATACAACTAAAATTCGAAATGGTAGAGCCATGAATTTTGATATAGGAATGGATTGGGAATGTACAAAAGTTGTATCAGCAGACAGCAAATTAATTAGTGAAAAGCCTCTTGGAATAGCAAAATATGGCTCAGACAGAACAGAATCGGAAAATGACTTACGGAACACAAAATAAACAATATCAATCTTATAAAGACACGCCGTTTTGCGAAATAGGAAATAATTTTTATAAAGAATTCAACCACTGTGTCGCAATTTGGGATAAATGGCCTGTTTGTGCAGGGCATTTATTATTTGTTCCTAAACTTAATAAAGAACTACATCTTACTATGGCATTTAAATTTGCTATTGCGGAGGGAAAAGACCAAGTAAATAAAGGCGTAATTGACGGCTATCATGTAGGAATAAATATGCATAGAGCAGGGGGACAATCAGTAGAATGGCCTCACGTTCATTTTATACCTAGACTATTACATGATAATGGTGAGACGGAACCCGGCAGCGTAAGATTAGCTCGGGCGGGAGGGAGACTTGCAACATCTTATACAAATCATCCACGATATACGGAAACATAAATTAGTTATATCAAAGCCATTTCTTAAATGGTGGTTAATAATGAGTAGCATTTTTATTGCTACAGCAGGATCAATTTACTTTAACCTGCACCTTCAAGTATGGGAAAATGATAAAACTAAACTTAGTTTCTTAATTTTAGGACTATTTTATATAACTTCAGTTTATATTGGTTGGAAAACTTATTGGAACTTACAAAGATTTAACATAGGTTGGTTTATTGCTGAAGCATGCTTAGCACTTGGTATGATAGGAACCCTCACGGGGTTTCTTCTCATGTTAGGTGCAGCTTTTGGAAATTTGGTTATTAGTGACCCTGCTTCAATTCAATTAGCAATTTCTTCAATGGCTATTGGTATGTCAACTGCCCTTTATACAACTCTAGTAGGATTAATTTGTTCTTTATTATTAAAAGTACAATTAGTAACCTTGGAACATGAATAGGGATAATAATAAATATAAAAGTACTGTTGGATTTACTGATCTTCTTTTTAACTTATTAATAGGATTTGTATTTCTTTTTATTGTGTCTTTTATTCTTATTAATCCAATACCAAAACAAAAAGATATTGAAGCTCACGCTGAAATTATGGTTATTTTAACATGGGACTCAGAACTTGATTATGATATTGACCTATGGATTTTAGACCCAGAAAAAAATATTATGAGTTTTAGAAAAAAAGACTCAGGTATAGTTTATTTAGATCGCGACGATTTGGGACACCGTAATGACACGGTAATTAAAAAAGATGGAGAAATAATTAGAGTTAATCTTAATAGAGAAGTAGCGACCGTAAGAGGAATAATAAGTGGAGAATATATTGTTAACGCACATTTTTATAATGCTAAAGATAAAGAAGGAAATCTATGGCCCAAATTCAGAAAAGCGCCTCCACCACCTCCTGTAATTGTTAATGTAGCTATAATTAAAATTAATCCTTACTCAGAAAAATTTAGTGCTGAACAAACCTTTACGCAAATAGGCTATGAGCACACATTTGCTCGATTTACTGTTAAATCAGATGGAAAGTTAATAAATTTTAATGACCTCCCTTATCCTTTAGCAAATTCTGTAAATGGAAATGATATGGAAATGATGGATAGATAATGTTTTTATTAAATTATGAATTCTTAATTCTTGGATGGGTATTACTGGCAATTTGTTCTTTGCTAGTCTTAATACATACTGTAAAAAAATATAAAGCATTATTATTAATTTTTATACCAATGGTATTATTTTTAACAGGAGCGACCTATTTCTCAGTTAATGGACTACTAGGTTTTCCAACTATTCAATCACTACCTGAAAAATTTTTAATTAAAAGCCATATCATAGATGAAGAAAATAATATAATTTATCTTTGGGTTATTGATATCAAGAATCCCGATCATAAACCACGAGCACATACTATTGATTTTAGTATGAAACTAATGAAACAATTAGAAGAAACCAAACGCAAAAGAGACAAAGGAATTCCTATAATTGGAGAACGAAAAATAAATCAAACAAGTGAAGATCCTAATGAAAATACTATTAGAATATATGTTTTTCCCCACCAAGAAATGATGAAAAAAGATGGCTGAACTACTAGAAATTTTAGATACTCATAGAGTAACATATAAGAAAACAAATAATCCCACTGAAGTTCTAATTAAGTGTACCAGTGGAAATCATGATGACTCAAATCCAAGTCTAAGTTACAATTTAGAAGATAATATTTTCCATTGTTGGAGTTGTGGGTTCAGTGGGGGAAAAAATAAATTTCTTAATAGTATTGGAATTACAACAAAAATACAACTCGATACTAAACAACCTTATAAAATTCAAAAAGTTAAAAGAAAAATTCAAAAACTAATTGAAAAAGACACAATTAATATGCCAGAACCCCGTAGAGCTGCTATTGGAGCCTACAAAAACATATCTGCAAAAGTTTTAAAAGAATTCGACGCTTTTTTCACAGAACAATATGGTTTAAAAGACTATCTATGTGTTCCTATATATCAATTTAATAAATTACGGTTTATTGAAGGCAGATATAGATTTACAGGAACAGATAAACCTAAATATATGCGAAGACCAGCAGGAGCTACAGTATTAAACTTATTATTTCCTATCGATAAGTTACACCCATCAGTAGAAATTATAATAGTTGAAGGACTATTTGATATGATGAACTTATGGCAACACGGATATCATAATGTTGTTTGCACTTTTGGAACCCAAAATTTTGGAGAAAAAAAGATAGAGTTACTAGATAAATTAGGTATTACATCTGTTAAAGTAATGATGGATGGAGATTCTGCAGGAGTAGTAGCTTCACAAAAAATTACCCGCTTATTAGATAAGTATGATTTTCAAACTACAACTATTAAATTACCATCACACATGGACCCAGGAGGGTTGAGCGCAGATGAAATTAAATATTACTTGTCAAATTCTTAATTTAAGAGTATAATAAAATAATGAATAACACAATTGCATTTATATTTGCTTCGGCATCTGAAAAAAATCCAGCTAGAACTCTAGCTGACTATGATAAACAAATTGGGTCGTATGATACCCATTTTCTATGTTCAAAAGAAAAAGAAAAAATACTTAAAAAAGACGTAGATTTGGATTTAACAATTCTTGATGACTATGACGTAGTCTGTCCTGTTGGAGCAGAAGCGTTAAAGTATGTTTGCGGATTAACAGGGATTACAAAATATAATGGGGTTTTTATTGAAAAACGTTATATTCCTGTAATACATCCTAAATTAACTGTTTTTAAACCTCAATATGAAGACGATATTAAAAAAGCCTTCTCAATGATTGAAAAAGTTAAGAAAGGGGTTGTAGATTCAGAAAAATTTGATAAATATCATAAAGTAATAGATACTCAAGCAGAATTTACTCCATATCTTAAAAAATTACAAGAAAGTGATAGAATAGTAGTTGATATTGAAACAACTTCTCTATCTCCCCGTAAAGGTGCAGTTTTAGGTATAGCTTTGAGTACTAAAAGTCATGAAGGTATCTATGTCACTGCAGAAGTAGCTGAATTATTTATTGAAGAACTTGCAGAAGTTTTTCGAGAAAAAACTTGTATCTTTCATAATTCTAAATTTGATATGAGTTTTCTAAAATATGAATTTGGATTTGAATTCCCAAAATTTGAAGATACAATGCTTCTTCACTATTGTTTAGAAGAAGCAGTAGGAACTCATGGGTTAAAACCTTTAGCATTACGATTTACTGACCTGGGAGATTATGAAAAAGAATTAGATGATTATAAAAAGACATTTGCTAGAAAAAATAAAATAAAATTAGAAGATTTTAACTATGGAATGTTACCTGTTGACATTCTAGCACCTTATGCATGTCGAGATGCAGATGGGACTTTTCAATTATACGATAAATTCTATCCGTTAGTTTCTGAAAATGAAAAATTTAGTACGCTATACGAAGAAATTCTTAAGCCTGCAACAGTTGCATTATCTGAATTAGAAAATAATGGCGGTCCAATAAGTATTGACCATGCCAACGACCTTCAAAGTAATTACGAAATTGACATTGAAGAATGTATTAATGAAATATCTATGGATGATGCTGTTAAAAGATTTGAACGTATACATGAAAAGACATTTAATCCAAATAGCACTATGCAACTTAGAGAAGTATTTTTTAGTATCCTTAAACTTCGGTCTACTAAAAAAACTGCTACAGGCGCACAATCTACTGACAAAGAAGTTCTCGCAGAATTAGATCATCCACTTTCCGATGCTATCCTTGATTTACGAGAAAAAACTAAACTAAGTAACACTTATATTCGTAATATTCTGGAAGGATTAGATAAAGATCACCGTCTTAGGTCATCTTTTAATGTACATGGAACAACTAGTGGAAGACTTAGTAGTTCAGGAACTCTGAATTATCAAAATATTCCAAGGGATAATAAAGATATTAAAAAGTTATTTAGAGCTAGAGAAGGATTTCAAATAGTTCAGTGTGACTTAAAAACAGCCGAAGTTTATTATGCAGCAGCATTAAGTAACGACGCATTTCTTCAACGAGCTTTTATTGAAAATCTTGATTTCCATTCTTATGTTGCAAAACAGATATTTAATCTACCATGTGGAATTGATGAAGTTAAAACAACCTATCCTGATCAACGACAATATGCAAAAGCAATTACTTTTGGAATTATGTATCAAGCAGGGCCAGCTAAAGTTGCTGAAACGGCTAATATTTCCTTTCCGCAAGCGAAACAATTTATCTCAAAATACTTTAGAGAAGCATCAAGTTTAAAGACATGGATTGAACGATCTAATATATTTATTGAAAATCATGCTTATATTTATAGTTATTTCGGAAGAAAAAGGCGATTACCTGAAAGTAAAAGTCCTAATAAGGGAGTATCAAAACACGCAGTCAGAAGTGGAGTGAATTTTTTAGTTCAAAGCGTAGCTAGCGACATTAATGTGCTAGGAGTTATTGATACAATTAATTGGATTAAAGAAAATAAATACGAAAAAGTAATGATACCTTTTACAGTAGTTCATGATTCAATTGTAGCTGAAGTACAAGATAATTATGTTGATGAATGGGTAAATACTGTGCAAGGATTCTTACAAAAACCAAGAGGAATAGAAATTCCAAATTGTCCCATAGGAGTAGACTTTGAAGTTGGTCCCAGTTGGGGAGATTTGGATGTCTACAAAATTTGATGCAATAGAATTTCCTTTTTTTGGTCTTAAAGATAGACCTTATAAAATATCGTATTTAGGAACTTCCGTTACTATAAGTAGATTTAAATATGGTAAAGTAAGTATTCTTGATGATATTTCTCTAGAAGGAAACTATTCAGAAAGACTATTACAGCTAGATACACTTCACCCACAAACTCGAATATTATTCGATTTTACTTTTTTATCCTTACAACAAGTAATAAAATCTATTGATGATGTTAAATGGGGATTAGATGCAAAAGGTAGAAGTTTCAAACTACATAAAAAACAAAAATTTAAAGCTAAATTAGCACAAGTCAAAAAGAAAACAGATAATTTACTATGGATTGACGGTATTTCTTATCCATTTGAAATACCGCATATGATTGATAACTTTAAGTCTCATGATTTATACGCGTTATTAGTTAATATAAATAATACATGGTATGTTAAAGAATTTACACATGAACACAAATATATAACGGAAATTAAAATATAATGCAAACATTTTTACCATATGATGATTTTGTTTTATCTTTAGATTGTCTTGACTACAGGCGTCTAGGGAAACAACGAGTAGAAGCTATGCAACTGCTTAATGCCATGAAGAGAGAAAAAGGCGGTTGGATCAACCACCCTGCAACTAAAATGTGGCGTGGTTACGAAAAAGCATTAACAGAATATATGAATCTATCGATTATGTTATGGAAAGCTAGGGGATATAAAAATACAATGAAAATTGTGGATGTAGGTGAATTAAGTGATGAAGATTACCCCCCGTGGTTTGGTAATGAGAAAATTCATGCAAGTCATAGATCAAATTTATTAAGAAAAAACCCCGAGTTTTATGGTAAATATGGATGGACGGAACCTGATAATTTAGAATATGTGTGGCCTGTCTAATGATTAATCATCTGATCTCAATCGACCAATATAGTAAAAGTAAATTAGAAAATTTTTTTAAATTGGTTAATCGAGAACAGTATGGTTATACAGATTCCATATTAATTAATAACCATCAAATAGCAACCTTGTTTTACGAACCTTCGACGCGAACCAGTGCAAGCTTTCATAGTGCAGCTAGTCAATTAGGATATTCAGTACTCCCTATTAATGAAGTTAATTATTCTAGCGTAACTAAAGGTGAAACATTAGAAGATACAATCCGTACTATTGGAAGTTATGTTGATCTTATTGTTTTAAGACACGGAGAAAAAGGGGCCGCGCAACGAGCTGCTAAAGTGTCAACGGTACCGATTATTAACGCGGGAGACGGAAATGGAGAACATCCAACACAAACATTATTGGATGTTTATACTATTTGGAAAACATTTAAAAAATTAAACGGACTAACCATCACTCTAATGGGTGACTTAAAAAATGGCCGAACTGTTCATAGTTTGATTAAAGTTTTAAGACATTATGAAGTTAAAATTAATTTAATTAGCCCACAAAGTCTAAAGTTACCTAGTGAGTATTATAAAAAGTCCGATACGGAATACAGCTTATTACCACAAGATTTGCAAACTGATATTTTATATGTAACAAGAGTTCAAAAAGAGCGAGGATCACAAGAAGATTATAAACTTTCTCTTGAAGAACTTACAAACTTACCAAAAGACACTATTGTTATGCACCCTCTTCCAAGGATGAAAGAAATACCCACCTCATTTGACAGTGATTCTAGAGCAAAATACTTTGAACAAATTGATAATGGATTATTAGTTAGAAAAGCACTTTTAAGAGAGCTATTAGCGTGATAGAAAAAATTAAAATTCGAAATGCTATTTTACAAGATAAAATGTATATCTTTAAAAAAGATATAAGTGACCCTGCACGTTTTGAGTCTAAATTTAGAGAAATTATTGACAAAGACATCTTTGAGTGGTTTGACTATGATAGAGAAAGTGAATTATATACTGTTCCTAGTAATGCCTATCATAAGTTAGATTTACAAAATTATAGTGACCAACGTAATTTTAGAGAAGCAGAAACCGACTTTAAATTTAGTGGTACTCTACGCCCAGAACAACAAAAAGTATCTGATGCGTTCTTTAAACGAAAAGGTAGAGTAACAAGTGGTTTATTTCAAGCACCTTGTGGATGGGGAAAAACTTATGTTGGATGTAATATTATAGCTAGAGCTAATTTACCTACTTTAATTATGGTTCATACAAAATTATTATTTAAACAGTGGCAGGAAGAACTTCATAAACAGCTACCTGGAATTCCTATTGGAACAGTTGGAGATGGAGAGTTTAATCTTCAAGAAATTACGGTTGGAATATATAAAAGTATCTATAATAACTTAGCGTCATTAAATAATAAATTTAGTATGGTAATGGTAGACGAAGCGCATCTTTGCCCTGCAGAATTATTTTCAACTGCTTTAAATAATATTAACTGTAAAGTTAAAATAGCGGTCACAGCCACACCGAAAAGAAAAGATGGAAAACATATCGTTTTAAACGATTATTTTACCCCTTATAAAATTTATGCTCAAGATTTAAGTAGAAAAGACAGTCCATTAGTGGAGTTAGTTAAAACAGATATTCCTTTTAATGTTATTGATCCAAAAAGAGATTGGAGTAGGCAACTAAATAAACTTACTGAAAGAAATGAATACGTAACCCTTATTAGTGAAGTTGCGACTCAAGATATTGCTAATGGAAGATGTCCATTAATACTTTCAGAACGAGTAAATATGCTTAAAAACCTACAAAAAGCTATTAAAGGTAGTGTTTTACTAATTGGGGAAACTAAAGAAGAAGATAGAAAAGACATTTTAAAAAATACAGGAACTAAATATAAAGCTATACTTTCAACTAAAATTTTTGATGAAGGAATAAGCTGTCATAGACTAGACACTTTATATTTAACTTGTCCAAGTAATAATCCTATTAAGTTAGAACAGCGTATAGGAAGAATTTTAAGAGAACACCCAGATAAAAAACATCCATTAATTCGTGATTTTCAACTACGAGGAGCTATTGTACATAAACAGCAACTTAATAGATTAAATTGGTATCAAGAACAAGGATTTACACTATGACTACTAAGTTAGAAAAAGAAATAGTAATTTTATTAGAAAGTAAAGTTAACCCATCAGTAGCTATGCATGGAGGGCATATATCTTTTAGAGAATGGGATGAAGATAATGGTATTTTATATTTATTTTTACAGGGAGCATGTAGTGGATGTGCTATGTCTAGTGCTACTTTAAAAATGGGAGTAGAAAATATGATTAAACATTATTTTCCAGAAGTTAAATTGGTGGAAGGAATTGATGATCCGAATTCGGACGTTGATCCTTACTACTAATTATGTATTATTTTAACTGGAATGAGCTATGGACATACAGTAAGGGCCAACCTGAATCAATCTTGATATTGACATATGCTCTAATAATAGGTTATAATAATATTATTGCTAGTTCGGGAAAGCAGTTAATGAAGAAACTTTTTATTAACTCTATTGATTTACATTTATTCCAAACTAACAAATTAAAGGTATTAAAAAATAATTCTATTTTTAGTACCTACCAATGTAAAGATACACAAAGCTATTTTAAAGATAAGGATTTTCTATTTTCAACTGTGAATTCAAACTCTAAAGTAGAGTACCTTTATATTTTGAGCAAACGCTCAATCGCTAACAAAAACCGATATATTCCAAAGAATTATGTATCGTCCAAACACTGGAACAATACATTCGTCAAAGAACGAACTGATAAACTGGAATTGATACTAGAATAGGAGAAAGAAATAATGGTATCTTGGGACCAAGCCAAAGTTCCGTCACAAGGTGGCGGAGAAAGACGTGAAATTCAACGTCTAACCCTTCCCATTGGGGAAACAAAAATTAGACTAGTTGGGGAAGTAATGCCTCGATATGTTTACTGGATAACTACAACTGAGGGTAAACGTATGCCCCTCGAATGTTTGCGTTTTGTACGTGAACAAGAAAAATTTGTGGATTCAAATGAAGATCCTTTCAAAGAATTAGGAGAGGATGTTTTTAGTGAAAAACCTCAATTTGCGTATATTTGCAATATTATTGACCGTTCTGATGGACAAATTAAGATTTTTGATCTTAAAAGTACTATCTATCGTCAAATTGTTGATTTTGCCACTAATCCAGAGTACGGCAACCCTGCCCATATAGAAACTGGGTATGATATTACAGTCAAAAAGGAAAAAACTGGACCACTACCCCAGAATGTTAAGTATACTTGCCTTCCCGCTAGGGCTAGTACTGCACTTACTGATGAGGAACAAAAAGCCGACCTTTTCGACTTGAGTAGAATTTATAAACGTCAAACATACGACGAGCAAAAGAAATGGATGCTAGATAATACTGCTCTATTTGCTTCCACATCAGGAGACGACTTTGCTCCAAGTGAAACCGCAGAGGATCTGGACTAAATGAAAAAGTATAAACTGAACGAGCTAGTACAAGCTACCGGTCAGGTACAAGAAATTGGGGAGGCAGCGGCCTCCCCAAATACTTCTCCAGCTTTACAAGAAGCAGTAGGAGGAGCTTTCAAAAAAGTTGATGGCGACAATATCGTTATTGATATGGACATAATTAGAAAACATAATATTTTCTTTGCAACGCCTTGTTATGGAGGCCAAATTACTGATCAATATTTTCTAAGTATGTTTAGGTTAACACAAGAACTTATTAAGTATAATATTAACTTTCGTATTACAACCCTTCGAAATGAAAGTTTAGTTCCGAGAGCACGAAATATTTTAACCGCTATGTTCTTGGAAGCTAAAGAATGTACTCATATGATGTTTATTGATGCAGATATTGAGTTCGATCCTGAAGCAGTAATTCGTATGCTAGCAATGGATAAAGAGTTAATTACAGGAGCTTATCCGAAAAAGACTCTCCCAGTTGATTATGCTATTAACTTAAAATTTGCTGATCAAGAAAAGCAACAAGTTAAAGTTGATATGGGTGCAGTTGAAGTTTTAGATGCAAGCACTGGCTTTTGGTTAATGAAACGAGAAGTAGTCGACAAAATGATTGAATCTTATCCAGAATTACATTATCTAAATGATAGTAGTATTGATCCTAAATTTAATCAATATTGTTATTCATTTTTTGATACAATCCATGACCCAGATGATAACAGGTATTTATCTGAAGATTATACTTTCTGCCGTCGTTGGCAAAAGATAGGTGGAGGAATTTGGCTTGATCCAAATACCAAGCTAAACCATGTTGGTAGTTATACATTTGAAGGTGATGTAAATAAAATCTTTAACTGGGGCGAAGTGCAGCACAATGCAGAAGCCGCTTAATAATTTAGATCAATACGAAGCTAAAGGCTTTTCTCAATTTGGTGAGGACGGCATTAGTAAGTATATTTTTGATAAGATTAAAAACGATAATTACTATTTTGTTGAAATTGGGACTCAAGATGGAAGTGAATGTAATACACGTTACTTACGAGAAAATCTAAATTGGCAAGGAATACAATTTGATGCAAAGTATGAAAATTCTTTAATTAACCTTAAAAAGCATATGGTTACCCGAGAAAATATTATAGATATTTTTAAATCATATAATATACCTGCAAAATTTGATTATTTTTCTCTTGATATTGATGGAATCGATTGGTATATTTTATATGAAGTTCTTTCTAATTATGAAGTTAGAGCATTTGTATGTGAATATAATGCCTGTTTAGGTCCAAAACGAGATCAAGTAATAGAATATGATGCAGAATTTTGGGACGCAGGACCATATAATATATATCATGGAGCAAGTTTAAAGGCTTTTTGCAACCTAGCGTCATCTAAAGGGTATTCTCTGGTACATTCTAATGGAGTTAATGCTTTTTTTATTAATAATAAGCATTGGACTAAACAAGAAGATTTCCCAAATATGGGTAATTTAGAAGAATTATGGAAAGATTATCCAGAATTTCTAGGGTATCGTTTTTTACACGACCATCCAACCCACGAACACGCTAATTTTAATACTTCAGAGCTACTTTTAGAGTTATTGAAAAAATGAAAATTTTACTTTCGGCAGATTGGCATATTGCCTTGCATAAGAAAAAAATTCCTAGTGCATGGCAAGCTAATAGATTTAGGCTATTTTATGATAAATTGCACGAATTAGAAAAAAATTGTGATATTCACATTATTGCAGGAGATATATTTGATAAAAAACCAGAACCAGATGAGATATGCTTATTTTTAAGGTATATAAACTCAGTTTCGATACCAACGTATGTAATACCAGGAAATCATGAAGCTACTAAAAAAGGGTACACATTCTTATCTCACTTCCATGAAGATAATGCTATTAAAAATCCGAGTGTGGAAGTTATCACTCAAAATACACGCAAAGAATTTTTGGGACAAGGATTCCAGTTCTTCCCTTATGGAGAAATGCAAACAGACAATCTCCCGACGTATGTGGCTGATGATATACTCGTTACTCATATTCGTGGAGAAGTACCGCCTCACATCACTCCCGAATACGATTTTGAAAAGCTTCGTGCCTGGAAACTCATACTTTTGGGTGACCTACATTTTAATCATCGTTACTTGGATTATCCAGCTTATTATCCTGGTAGTCCTTTAAATGTATCATTTGATAGAGATGAAAATAGACAATATGGAGTTGATATTATAGATTTTAATAGTATCGAAGATTATCAAGTAAACTTTATTAACTTAAAACTACCAAAACTAGTAAGAAAAACTATAAAAGTTGACGAATCTATGGAGAAAGATGACTATCATCATGTAATTTATGAAATTACAGGTAGTATTGATGAGTTATCAAAAATTTCTAATCATGATCAACTAGATAAAAAAATAGCATTTAAACCAGAAGAATCATCTAAACTAGAATTAAAAGACCTATCTTTGATTGAAGAATTAAAAGCCTATCTTCAGTATATAAAAGTTGAAGATACAGACAGTGTAATAACGGAATTTCAAGAGTTAAACGTTCAATGATTACCTTAAAAAATCTTGTCATTAACAATATGTTTAGTTATGGACAAAATAATGAAATCGATCTAAATGCTAATAAAATTACTCAACTTACTGCGCCAAATGGGAGTGGAAAGTCATCAGTTGCTCTTATTTTACAAGAGTTATTGTATAGTAAAAATATTAAAAGTATAAAAAAAGCAGATATTCTTAATAGATATACTAAAAAGGATACTTGGTCAGGTAAAATTGAATTTGCTGTAGATAATCAAGACTATGGAATTGAAGTTAAAAGGACTAAAAATCAAAGTAAAATACAATTCTACCAACAAAATGGTTCAAATACTGTTGATCTAACTGAACATAAAATACCAGATACTTATAAAAAAATACAAGAACTTATTGGTCTTGACTTTGAAATATTTTCTCAACTTACTTATCAAAGTAGTACAGATTTATTAGAATTTCTTAAAGCAACAGACACAAATAGAAAGAAATTTTTAATAAACTTATTTAATCTCGAAAAATACCCGAATATTGGCGAAGTAATTAAAATAAAACTTTCAGAATCGGAAAAATCCTCATATAAACTTGATGGTGAAATGAAGAGTATTAAAGATTTTTTAGATGAAGCCGTTATAGAAGAAAAACAAAAGCTAATAGAAGTTCCAAAAGTGGAGGACTCAAAAAGAACTAATTTAGCTAAAGCTCAAAATGAATTTAATGAATATGAATCTCTATGTAAAAAAATAGATAAAAATAATTTATATATTAAAGATCGTGATAAGTTAGACTTTGATATGTCATTAGCAAAACCTAATGAGAATACTCTACTTTATGACGGGCACGCTAGAATAAAGGAAGAAATAACAGGAGTAAATATTCATCAAAAGAATCTTGAAAAATCTTTAACCAATCTTGATACTTCGGATAAATGTTATGCTTGTGGTCAAACTATTGATAATTCACAGTCAGTTATGCTTCAAGCTAATATTGAAGAAGATTTATTTAAAACTAAAAATAAAGCTATTACACTTTCTACTGATATGGACAAAGTGCAACAAGAAATTAAAGAACATGAAAAGAAAGTTCATGACTGGGAAATTAATACAAAGTCTATAGAAAAATTTGAACAATTAAGTCAATTTATTGATAATGCCATACCCGCTACTTACCCTGATTTTGATATGTTAAAAAATGAAATACAAGTTTTAAAAGATGAATTAAAAAATCAAGAAAATAAAAGAGATGAAGCTATTGAAAGTAATGAAAAAATTAAATCACACAATACAAAAGTTGACACCCTAATTGAACAAAAAAGATATTTTTTAGCTAGACAAGAGCTGTTAAATAATGATATACTGAAACTCAAATCAAAAATTAAAAATCTTAATATATTAAGAAAAGCGTTTAGTACAACAGGAATAGTAGCGTTTAAACTCGAGAACTTAACTAAAGAACTTGAAACTGTCATTAATGAGTACCTATCCGATTTATCTGATGGTCAGTTTCAGGTTATTTTTCGTTTGAATGGAGAAAAACTAAATATCGTTGTTATAAATAACGGTCAAGAATCTCCT
>TARA_R110002020_G_scaffold44957_3_pt1 | contig 17774 bp, 12 predicted proteins | sample TARA_R110002020 | Tara Oceans TARA_R110002020 (sample SAMEA4396489) | marine metagenome | biome: Westerlies Biome; feature: [MES] marine water layer (ENVO:01000295) within the mesopelagic zone...; material: water (ENVO:00002006), including particulate matter (ENVO:01000060) such... | reverse complement strand
TCTAAATTGGCATAGGAACTCATGGCATTAAACATTTGTCCCGAATCAGTAATATCAGCAATCAGATTATCCACTCCTGGAAGATCTAATGGTTTCAAATCCACATTCATCACTTGATGTCCTTGATTCAGCAGGTATTCTACAGCGTACTTTCCTGCTTTTCCAGAACCTCCAGTAAAAAATACTCTCATTTTATTCATCACTTTTTATTTTATATGATTATCCGCTTTTCTACCAGTAAGGTGGCAAAAGCAATGTAAGATATGTTAAACATAAGAGTTGAGGCCACTTCTGCCTGTCCCGCCAGTGCGGGAGTCATCGGTCTTCCAGCCTGATAAGCAAAGAATCTCAAGTGACTGGCATCATTGCGAGTATACATATATTTTATTCAATCAGGCCTTATTCCTCTATAGGAACTGCCATGGTGTGATTTCCTACTAAATAGCATTTCCCGTCTTTTTCAACATAGGTCCGCATAAAGTGATAATTGGTAGGAGAAGGGCCTCTGTCTACAAAAGTAAAACCAGTTACAATTGCTGTGTTTCCAGAGATAGCAACCTTTACCTCACTCTGAGTTCTTGATTTAGTATTGCTAGTCCCGTTTGCTTTTTGGTTGACAGCACGCTTGACAGTGCTTTCTTTTGTATCAATCATGGATGCATGATTGTGAACCCATACAAATTCAGGGGCGAGTGTAGTCTCCATAAACTCTGGATTAGGGTGAAGATTTGCATCTTCCCAGTTTGCGTCAAGCGCCTTGATATTTGCTTCAGTCATGCAGCTTTGTTGAGCATTCGCTGATAGAAAAGTGAACAGGAAAAATGTAAGGAAGAGATAGATGAACTTCATAATGTAGTTTAGTTGCAAGAATTAAGGCTTTAATATAAGAAATTTGTTTTCGTTTAGATGAACTAAAGAAAAGTTCTAACAGCTATCATTTTATACCTTGATGTCTTTTTGAGAGACATTGTAAACGCTGAAATCTTCACGCTGGGATATATGAATATTCTTAGTTGACGCTGTATTTGAATAGGATTGCGATAATGGATATTTAATTTTATATTGAATGAGGCTTTGTTATTGTTTTTATTCAAGGATTTTTTCCGCATTAAAAAAGGTCAAAAATCTTTTCGTGAAAGAAGTAACTGTTTGACCTGGGGGATAATCTTTGAGTCGCCTGAACAGTCTGAGCAATTAGTCATCCTGTGAATGTTCCGCTATTGCAACGTGTTTTTTTAAGTGATTTTTAATTAGAAATAAATTATAGGTTAAAATAATCTATATGAAGCAAAACTCAATTACTATCATTGTTCCTGTCATCCCTGATAAAGTTCAGGAGCTCATAGACGAATTGGCAATAGTTAAAAGGAAATCCAAAGATGGAATCTCCAAAGAATTGGATTCACTTTCCATAATTCATTTTGCCCGTTGGGTGGTGATTGATCACGGTAAATCCTGGATAAACGATGTAAAAAAGCGGGATCCCAAATTACTTTTTGTAGTGGATTTCGATGGGGATAAAAATATCATGCTCGAAAAAGTATGTGAAAATTCAAGTACTATTCTTGACCTGATTTATGTTTTTTGCGAAGATTATCCATCCCTAAATCAAGTGACCACCGCTAGCAGAGTAGCTTATTTGAAACAGCATATTATCAAGGATACTGCGGTGTACATTGGTGCACCTGGAAGATCAGTGGTGCAGATTCAAAATGAGAAAAAGCTGAGAAATTCAATTCGGGATTTTTTGGATTCCAGATCTTGGCAAGGTGTTCCTGCACAAACAGTTCATGAAGCTATCCAGAGGTATTTAGAATCAAGTGACGGCTTTGATTTTTTGGAAGAAGGGAAGGTTATGCCAAGAATCAATTATCCGGTGCTGATTTTGACAGGCCTGGTAGTTCTGTGTTTATTGCCTATCATACTTCCATTTTTGGTCATTTGGCTTTTGATCCTTCATTTTTTCTATGAGAAGAAGGATGTGAATTTCACCAAAAACAGGAGTCAACTCGATAATAAATTTCTAGATGACCTAGAGCAATACGAAGACTGGCTAGATCAAAATCAGTTTACTCAATTGGTAGATATGAAAGTAGGGAAAGTCCGCTTGATATCCATCAAAGCCATGTTTTTACTTTCTAATTTCTTGATCAAGTTTGTGTTTAATCAGGGTAAATTAATGGGGATTCCCACCATTCACTTTGCAAAATGGGTGATGTTTGAAAAGAATTCCAGAGTACTCTTTTTCTCAAATTTTGATGGAAGCTGGCAGCAGTATTTAGGCGATTTTATAGATAATAGTGGCTGGGGACTTACTGGTATCTTCTCAAATACGAAGGTGTTTCCAAAAACAAATTTTTTAATAACTGGAGGAGCTTACAAGGAAGAATATTTTCTGGCATGGAGTCGTAATTCAGAGTTGGTGACCAATTTTTGGTATTCAGCTTATCCAGATCTTTCCATTAAAAACGTCAATAACAATTCCCGAATCCGCGTGCATGTGATGAAGCAACTTTCAGAGCGCAAAGCTGCCAAATTTCTTAAACTTATTTAGACTATGCATACTACAATGCTAGAATTAGAAAATATCCAGGGTTATTTGATCCGTGGATACGCTCATATGTTGTATTCGAGGTTCGTTTACATGCAAATCTCGGATGCGGAAGCTTTCAAAAAATGGCTTTCAAAGTCTTGGCAGGACATGACCTCTGCACGACATATTCATGACAAATCGAAGATTTCGCCTACGCATTTGAATATAGCATTCACCCATGATGGATTGGCAAAATTGGGTTTACATAAGGAGAATCTTGATGCTTTTTCTAGAGAATTTCGTCAAGGAATGGTATCACCACATCGGAGTAGACTTTTAGGTGATTCGGATGAAAGTAATCCTGAGAATTGGAACTGGGGAGCAAATCACAATGAAAAAATCCACCTCTGCTTGATGGTTTTTGGGAATGATAAATCTGGAAGAGACGACCTGGAAAAGGATAAAATAGTATGTCTGGATTATTATAGGCAGTTAGAGTCAGAGTTCAAGCAAAATGGCATAGAGCCAATATTCTATATCGATGGACAAACTCAGCCAGATAACAAAGAGCACTTTGGGTTCAGAGATGGGATTTCACAGCCGATAATAGAAGGTTCGGGCAGAGTAGGGGATAAGGATGATGTAGTGAAAGCTGGTGAGTTTCTGTTTGGGTACAAGAATGAATTTGGTGTATATCCTGACACTCCATTGATCGTGAAAGAACAAGGGAATTTGAACCTTTTATCTCCGGATGCAGGGGGTAGTGGGCAGAAGGATATTGGGAAGGATGGGACTTTTGTGGTGATGAGGCAATTGAAGCAGGATGTCACTAAATTTTGGAGTTTTCTGAATGAAAGCTCCAAAAATCCAGATGGGTCAATCAATGTCGCCGAAAGCCTAAAATTGGGAGCCAGATTTGTTGGAAGATGGCAAAATGGTGCTCCCATTACACTTTTTCCAGATGCTGACCCAGGGACTACAAGTGACGTAAATGATTTTGGATATTCAAAATTTGATAAGGATGGCCTAAAATGTCCTTTTGGATCCCATTTGAGAAGGACAAACCCAAGAGATAATGTAGATGATCACGGGAAAAAGGAATCCCTGAAATTAAGTAAGCAACACAGAATAATCAGACGAGCAAGGCTTTATGGTGAGATCTATGAAGGCTCACCAACTAACCTAACTCCAACTGGAGAGGTGGGACTAATATTTATTTGCTTCAATGCTGACATCAGCCGCCAGTTTGAATTTCTTCAATATACTTGGTCAAATCTTCCTAAAAACAAAGAATTATACAATGATCCAGACCCAATTATTGGTGTTAGGGCAAATGCAGAGCAAGGTGAAGAGCAGAATTTCACCATTCAAGATCTGCCTGTAAATAGAACTATCAAAAACCTACCTCAGGTAATCACAGTAAAAGGTGGGGCTTATTTCTTCTTTCCTTCCATCAATGTATTGCGATATCTTTCTACTATTTAATAGTCAGAAAGTATGAATCGACGAATATTGATTAATCCTCTAAAAGTGCTTTAGCATTATTCAGGCCATTTTGAAGGTATTTTTTGAGGAAAAGGGGAGCGAAAATCGACAGGAAGATTCTTGCCAAAATATTCTTGTAGGTAAACGTATATACCCAGCGAAGTCTGGTCTGATCATCTACCGTATCAAACCACATGTGTCCGTAGGTCTTATTCGTAAAGTGCTTGAATACATCAGAGAATTTGGTGGTTTGATAGGCATAATTTGAATAGCGATGCACAGAGATCAGTTCTTCCACCAAGGTCGCAGAATCTCCTCTTTCCACCAGTCTATTATCTCCCACTTCTGCCCAATTTCCATGGAGTCTCGTCACTTTGATAATTCCATATATCGGACCAGTCTTTAATAACCAGCTAGACAGTTTTTCTACACTCGAGACGAATTCATAAGCTGTTTTTTTGTCGCAATTCACGATGACTTCAGCAGTAGTGAAAATAATGTGCTTGGAAGGGACTTGCTGGTCAAGCGTGACTTTGCTGTTTACTGGAAGTATGTCATTCAGGAAATCTGGCGAATCTTTTGGTTCTGCATTTGGCAATTTGTTTTTATCATGCCTAAACTTCGACATCACTTCATACACTCTTCTTCTTACTCTATTGAATGAGCCTAGTGGTCTATGCTCTGGAAGAGAATGCCACGGATTGAATGATAAATTGTCTCCAAATTCAATCCGATCATTCGAATCGAAAACCTGCGGATAGATAGTCAAAGTCGCCACTTTGATGTTTTGTGAAGTCCAAGCGACCGTAGGATCTTCTATTGGCATTGCATCCGCATCGGTCTGAAATTGTACGAAAAAGTCAAACTTAGCTACATTATCGTGAAGCGTTTGAGCTAGATTATATCTCAAATAATTATAATCAGTCGTGTTTTCCACCACAGTTATATTACTGGGACTTGGGCGAAGGTGGTATTTTACTGCTTTATCGGGTGAGCCAAACTGGTAAGGCTGGGTGCTCCAGTAGGGAATACTCAATGGATTCTTGCATTTCACCTTACTTTTTACCGCTCTTCCAATTATTGGCCAAAGTGTAGGATTGAGGATGAAAAGCTTACTTTTAAGAAAATTAGTAGAGGTCATGGAACCCAGTAATCTGCTCAATTCCTTTACGGATTTGGAGAAAAAAGTCTCCGTGCTCATCAGCAAAAAATCCTGAGTCTCCTCATGCAATTCGTCTTCTAATAGTTTCTCACCGGGGACGCCCAGCAACTTAATCGCAACTCCTCGGATATCTTTTTTCTTGTCTTTTTGAGGAGCTGTATTTCCATTGGAGAAACGGACCCAGGCATGGTAGTCCTTTTCGACTGCAAATACTCCAACTTTCAATTCTTTAGGTAAATTTTTCTCAATAGCAAAAGTGGCTTTTACGCAGCCATGCATTTTAGTATGTACCTGTCGGAGCATTTTTTTGTCCTTGTACATTCTGGTGACTTGAGCTTGAAATTCCTGAATTAATTTATAAGTGATTTGGTCTTCATCATCGGTCACATATTCATGTCCCAGCTTTTTTGAAATTCCGTTTGGAGTTGACATCTTTTTATATAAAATGAGTTCAAAAAAAACCTAAAAATAGATCTGAATGTAGTTAAAAATTTGGTATCTATTAATTTTTCAGATATAGTATTTTGTATTTTTTATTATGAAATTTGTATTAAATTTAGAGTAAAGGTTCTTATGAAAATCCATTTTCTAAGGATTCATTAGGTGATCATTAGTTAAAGCACTCGTTTTTGATGAAATGGCAAATTTTGTACTCAGATAGTACCAGTGATTCCAACATCAAGAATCCTGACTCAAGATTGAGTGGTGGTTTTGTCACCAAAAAAATAACACTCTCTACACTTTCTCAGATAGAAACATTAAAAGCAGGCAATGAAGCTTCCTTTTCAGGAATCAAAGTTTCTGGGTTTCGAAAAGTTATAGCAACTGAGAATAATGGCATTGATCTCAATATCAAATGTGAGTTCATCAAAGGGCGAACACTTAGGGAAATTCTTACCGAGCAATTAAGTATTACCGAGAAAGTTAAAATTTGCCTGGAAGTCACAAAAAAGCTGGCAGAAGTCCATAGCAAGGAATTTGTCCACCTCAACATCAATCCCGATCATATAGTACTGGAGGAGGACAATAATGAGGTCTATTTCATTAGTCTTGGTTTAGCTACCCGAATCAAAAGGAAAATAGGAATTGAGAAGCGATTAGTTTTTTTTGAAGCTGATTATGATTTTATAGCTCCAGAGCAGACTGGCCGAATCAGCACAGACATTGGGTTCTACACTGATATCTACGCCTTAGGAATCGTTTTTTATTGGATTTTTGCAAAGCAACTGCCTTTTGAATCCAAGCAGGGAGCGGCAAAGATTCATGCACATATCGCACTGACTCCTAAGAAGCCATCTGAACTTTTTAAAATCCCCAGAGTTCTTTCTGATTTGATTATGAAAATGATCGAAAAAGACGTTCAATACAGATATCATTCTGCCAAGGGAGTTTTGTATGATCTGGAAATGATTCTTTATGCGCTGCAAAAGGAGCTGGATATTGAGGGATTTTTGCTTGGAACTCAGGATTCTTCTGGGGTACTCATGTTTTCCGATCAACTCTATGCAAGAGATTCTCAGATTAAGCAGCTCAAAGATGCCTTCTCAAAAACAGTTGAAAATGAGAAGAATTTAATCTATGTATTGGGAAATTCTGGAGTAGGGAAATCTGCGCTCGTAGAACGAATGTATCGTCCTGTGGTGCAATCAGGAGGGTTTTTTCTTTCAGGGAAGTTTGACCAGCTCCGAGCGGATGTGCCATATTCTGCCTTTTCGCAGGCTTTGGGGAAGTTGATGAATCAGGTTCTGCTACTGAATGAGACGGAATTGAATAAATGGAAATCAAAGCTTCATCATTTATTGCAGCCAATCGCACGGGTTCTTTTTGAAGTAATTCCAGGGTTGGAGAAGTTGCTTGGTCAGGAACCTGAAATCCCGGTGTTGACGGGCACGGAAGCCCAGCTGAGATTCAATTATGCACTGACTAATTTCTTTAAGGTCTTTTCTGAATTGGGAAGACCAGTTTTTATTTTCATAGACGATCTACAGTGGTCAGATGTGTCTTCTTTGGATTTGATGAAGACCATCTTACTCAATTCTGAGCTAAATAATATTTTAATAGTAGGAGCCTTTCGAGACAACGAAATCACTCCAGGGCATTTATTTCTCCAGTTTAAAATGGAACTGGAGGAGCAAGGGATTCACCCAAAAGAAATTCTTCTGGATAACTTGAAAGAGGAGGATATTAATTTATTGGTTTCTAATGTTCTTGGAAAGTCCAATCGACCTTTAGATGAACTAGCCAGCATCGTCTACAAGAAGTCAGCTGGAAATGCTCTTTTTGCGAATCAATTTTTAAAGGCGATCTACAAAAATGAGATGTTGTTTTTTGACAACGAAGAAGGCTCATGGAACTGGAAAATAGATAAATTGATCAGTTACAATGTAGAGGGGAATATTTTAAATCTCTTTCTCGAAACTATCAACGACCTTCAGGCAGACACCATTGCCATTTTAAAGCTTGCTTCTTGCATTGGGAATAAATTCTGGTTGGACTCTCTGGTAAAAATCTCAGCGCAGGAAAAGGGAAAAGCGGTTAAGGATTTTAATCTGGCTTTAGATCTTGATTTAGTAATTGAAAGCTTAGATGGTAGCTTTTATTTTGTACATGATCGAGTGCAGCAAGCGATTTATTCCTTGATAGAGGAACAGGGTAAAAAGGAAAATCACTTAGAAATCGCTCGAATTCTGCTTAAAACTACCGAAGAAAAAGACCTCAGAGATGCGATTTTTGATATTGTAAATCAATATAATTTCGGGAAGGACTTGATCTCTGATGCAGCTGAGATCAAGAAACTCTGTCAACTGAATAGTATTGCAGGTCAGCGGGCGCAAAACTCTACGGCCTATGTGCTAGCACAGCAATATTTCGAGAATGCGCTCAATTTACTCGCTCCTGACGCATGGCAAACTGACCGAGAATTCGCTTACGATTTATACTTAAAATCTGCTGTAGCAGCTTACCAGTGCAATAATCAAGAGTTGTTTGGTAAGTTCACTAAGCTGCTTGACACAAATGCATCTACAGTTTTAGAAAAACTAAAATTGGCTGATCTCAAGATTCAGAATGCGAATGTTGAGAATGATCAAAAGCAAGTAATTGAGATTGGATTAGCGATCCTTAAGTTGGTTCATATTGACTTGAAGCGTTATCCCAGCCAGCTGAATGTGCTTTTTGGGTTTTTGAGAACCAATTTTAGATTGGCCACTAATTCCGAAGAAAAGATCCTTCAGCTCCCTGAAATCAAAGATGAGAAGCTAGTGATAGCCATGTCTATCATGCATCACATGTCTCTAGCAGCTTACCTGACAGAGCCTAACATGCTTCCTCTAATCATGTTTGAGCTGATTAGATTGACGCTGAAATCCGGATTGGGTCCCAAGACTCCTGTAGCCTTTGTTGTCTTTGGTTACATCAACATTGCCTTCATGGGTAATATGTCGAAAGGGCTCAGAATGGGGCAATTGGGGAATAGCGTTTTTGAAATTCTGCAGAAGGAAAACGAATTCGTCTCTTTTAAGCAGGTCTATGTGATGTTTATTTCGCATTGGTTGAAGCATCTGGCAGACAGTATTCCTGAATTGGAAGAAGCTTTAAAGAAGGGACTTGAAACTGGGGATTTTGAATTCACTTCCATTATAGGCCAGTTGATTATTTACTGGAATTTCTATGGAGGCGAACCCATCCCTAAGATTTTGCAGCGGGGAGAATTGCTCAGCAAGCAAATCGCTCCATTAAATCAAATCATGCAAATCAAGAGAATAGACTTGTTTCGACAGTCTGCACTTGGTTTGCTGGAAGGTGTTGAAGACTTTGACATATTGAAAGGAGAGATTTTTAACGAACAAAAAATTGATTTCGCAGACGAGCCCGCTTTCAGTCTTTATTTCCATAACCTGTATTCTCAAAAGAAGTTTTTGAGCCTAATTTTCAATCAAAATGAAACAGCTTGGAAATATTGTTGCTTGGAAAAATTACACCTCATTCCTGTCAAAGGATCCATTACTGAGATGCTGTTTTATTACTATGAAAACCTTAGTATCACACCAATTTTTGCTTCCAGGTCAGCTGATGAGCAAAAGAAACTATTGAAAATCTGTGGTAAAAACATCAAGTTGATAGGTGGATTGGTTAAGCATTCCGAAGTCAATTTCCAACACCGCCATGAGTTTATGAAAGCAGAGTATGAAGCCCTAAAAGGTAATTTTGACAAGGCCATCAAATCATTTACTTATGCGATCAGATATGCAAGAATTCACAAATACATTCAGGATGAAGCACTGATGTGGGAAAGGGCTGGGGCTTATTTTGCTTCTAAGGAGCAACCTGAGGCAGCGCAATTTTACTTGACGAATGCTTATAAGTCCTATCAGAAATGGGGTGCAGATGCCAAATTGGATCAGATGAAAGAACATTATGCTGGGATGATTTCTTCTGAAGATATTGGACTGAATGCCAATAATCTAGATCTGGATACCATTCTGAAAACTATAAATCTGATTTCAGGGGAAATGAAACTGGAGAATATTCTCACCGGGTTGATGCAATTGGTATGTGAAAATGCAGGAGCAGATCGGGCATTTCTAATTACCATAGAAAAGGAAAGTAAGCTGATCAAAGCCTCCATTGACAATTCAACCAATGAAATTCAGGTGTTACAAAATATCCCTTACGAGCAGTTCGACGATATTAGCCACTCGGTGATAAATTATGTGTTGAGAACTGGTGAAACATTGGTTTTGGAGGATGCATCCAAGACTTTGCCTTACTCTGACGAAGAATATATCAGTGACAATAAAATCAAGTCTATTCTGTGTATTCCTCAAAGGCATTCCGGAGTAGGCTTCTCTTTATTGTATCTAGAAAACAGCCTACTATCAGGTGCCTTTACAAAAGAAAGAATAGAAATCCTTCAGGTAATGGCTACGCAAACTGCAATTTCCCTTCAAAATGCAATGCTTTTGGACAGTACCAATCAGCTGAACGAGCAATTGATCAAAGAAGTGGAAGTGAGGAAAGAGGTGGAAGAAAATCTTAGACTGAACGAGAAAAGACTGGAGGAGTACAGTGCAAATCTTGAATCGAAAGTGAAAGAGAGAACTCTGGACCTTCAGATAGAAAAGGAAAAGTCTGACGAGTTATTGCTGAACATTTTACCTTTTGATATTGCGAGAGAATTGAAGGAAAAGGGATCCGCTGAGTCCAAGAAATATGAAAGTGCTACAGTCTTATTTACAGATTTCAAGGGATTCTCACTTATAGCCGAGAAAATGTCAGCCGTAGACTTGGTTTCCGAAATCGATTATTGCTTCAAGGAATTTGACAGAATCATAAAAAAACATGGAATAGAAAAAATAAAAACCATAGGTGATTCTTACATGGCTGCTGGCGGAATTCCCGTAGAAAATAGCACCCATCCGATCGACGTAATCAATGCTGCTTTTGATATTCGGGATTTTATCGAAACACATAAAGAGAAAAGTATTCAGGAGAACAAGCCAGTTTTCGAGTTGAGGATTGGAATTCATACGGGAAATGTCGTCGCTGGAATCGTTGGCCTGAATAAATTCGCCTACGATATCTGGGGTGATACTGTAAATCTAGCTTCCAGAATGGAAAGCAGTGGAGAACCTGGGAAGATCAATATTTCGGGGTCGACCTATGAACTAGTCAATGCTCATTTTGCCTGCAGGTATAGAGGAAAAGTTCAAGCCAAGAATAAAGGCGAGGTTGATATGTATTTTGTGGAGAGGAAATAGAAGGGTATTTTCTCTTTTATGATTTGCCAAACATGGTTCAGTAAGTACGCTACGACTTTTTATTGAGGGGAGGTTCAGGAAAATTGATTTAACCACAAAGCAATTAGATCCTCATAGTTTGTTGTGTTTCTGAATTGGTAGAGTTAACGCTATTCAACAATATCCGAATGATTATAAGTAATCATTTCAATTTTAAGGAATTTAATCAGTAAGATACGTATTGAAAAATGGTAGCAATTCGTTGAAAATCCTTCCTTCGAAACCATCCAGCATATTGCCATGATCTCCTATGTATTCCTCAGCAAAATGTTTGATGCTGTAGGATTCCAATTTCTTGCTGAACTCCAAACTGGTGTAGGGGATATGAGAAAAATCCTCATTCCTACCCCAATCTATTTTCAAAGCTGTAAGGCTTCTCAACTGGGGGAGATAGTCATCAATCATGTAATAGGGGAATTCTGCTTCCCATTTGCTGATTACTTCCGAATTGTAAACCGCACTGTCACCCTGGTATGATACTGGAAAATCTGCTCCAAGATCCGTATTTGTAATATTCGGTGAATAGACCCGTGCCATCGCAGTAAAAACAGCAGCAAAAAAACCATTGAATTCACCTGTTTGACCTGACTCTTCCAATCCTTTCAATAGTGCTTCTTCATTATTCAGTTGGCTGATTCGCTTGAACCCAGGGTTGGATAGCATAAAATCCCCATGCCAATTAAGAACTGCTGGGCTCAGCGCATAAACTGCACTAAATGTATCCGCATAAAGCATCCCTACTTTAAGCGCCCCATTTCCTCCCATCGAATGACCACACAATCCTCTGCTGCCACGATTAGGAATAGTTCTGAAATTCTCATCCATGTATTGGACTACATCTTTACCAATATAATCTGCCCAATTTCCTGATTCTGCTGAGTTGGTATAAAAACTGCCCTGCATCCGAGTGGTACTGTTTGGAGCCACCACTATCATAGGGCGCATCTTACCAGACTTGATAGCTTCATCGAGCAAAAGCTTAAAATCAATCCAAACTTTCATCATCTCTTGGTCAGTTCCTCCATAACCATGCAATACATAAATTACCGGATACCGCTGATTTTCGTTTTCATAATCTTGAGGCAAGTAGATTGATAATTGGCGCAAAGGATCTTCTCCTGCACGGTTTTTTTGTAGCGAGGCCGCCAAAAACTCCCGCCTTTCTAATTTTCCCTGAGCAATACCTGCGAAAGAAGTGCTGAATAGCAAAAGGCTGAATACTATCTTTTTCATAGGATTATGTGGGGGGAGAAGTACTGTGTATAATCTAAGATCAGAATTAAATTTCTTATGCTATATGGTTTTTTTAACTTCTTAGAAAAAGGTTAAAATAAAATTATCCGCAATGATGCCAGTCACCTTAGATTCCTTGCTTATCTGGTCGGAAGACCGATGACTCCCGCACTGGCGGGACAGGCAGAAGCGGCCTCAATGCTTAAGTTTAACATATCCTTTTTTACTCCATACTGGCACAAAGGCGGATATGCAAGAAATATAAAGTGTTGAAGCGGTCAAAAAATGGAGCTAAGCGATTCTCTATGTTAGAATATTTTTCGAAATCGGTTAATTATCAGGTTATTGTAATTTATTTCGCACGAAACCAATCCATACCGTCAGGGTTCTGAAGGTCGTGTATTTCTTTGATTATGGTCATCGTATTGGTGTCAATTACCACAAGCTTGTTTCCAGCGCTTACCGCATAATATGCTATTGGACGTACGGGATCGATGAAGATGCCTTCACCACCAGCACCCACGTCAATTCGTTTAAACTCCTTTCGGGTAGCAACATCCCAAACTCGTAGCTCATTACCCTGAAGCTCATTCATCAATACATACTTTCCGTCCTTGGTAAACTTGATACGGTTGTTCAATCCACCTTCAAACGAAATTGTACACACCAGTTTTTTCTCAGGCATATTGATGATAGATAGTTGCTTTGCATTCATATTAAGAGTCCAAAACTCCTTTCCATCAGGCGAAAGAGCCATACCTTCCATGCGGGTATCTCCGGGAAAAGTAGTGAATAGAAGTTTTTTCTGACCTCTTTCATTGCTTACCCGATCGATAATGGCAATCAGGCTACCATTGCTGCTAGCTGTGAAAATTCGCTGCTCGTCAGGAGTGATAAGGAGCATGTGCGAACCACCCGGCAAGCCGATCACCTCGTCAAACTTCTTCGTTTCTGGATCATAGCGGGTGATCAGGCGCTGGATCTCATGACCGATATATAGATGGGTTCCTGCAAAAGTTATGGCATGAGGGTTTCCAAATGCGCTGATGTCAATGGGCTCCACCCGCTGTTGCTCGATCACATCCACAACGGTGATTCCGGGAAGATTCGAACCGATGTACACATATCGCCCGTCGGTAGCCAGTTCATGAAGGTTTCCTCCTGCCGGAATACGTGCCACTATTTCAAGTGTTTCGGGATCGATGATCACCAAGCGGCCCGCATCCTTCTCACCTACGAGTAATGCCTCCCTGGGAGTGGGGCCAAAGCTCACAACAGGGCTGTCCGGATCGACTGCCTTACTTTCCCCTTGTGCAAAAAGTGGTTCTACATCAAATAAAAAAACGATAGTTAAGAGGAGTAAAAAACCTGTTGCTTTTGCCATGAGGAAATTATTGGATAATTGTATTTAGGAATATCACCTGAAGGAATTGTCCTGTGCTGTCTTGAATCTTGCGAATTCAACTTCCCCTTTCCCCGTCTTGTGTCAAAAAAATCTCGGTTCGGGAACAACCTATGTATTTATTGATTCTGAGATTTCGGGGGAAGTTCAAATTCGATAGGATAGTCGTGCTGATTTGACCTTAGGAAATGCTTTTAAAAGGGATTTTATGGGAAAGGAAAGGGTGAAAGCTACCCAAATAACGCCTAGTCTACCAATAAACTACTTGTAGACGGAAGTATACAATATCATTTTAGATATGCTTGCTTACCACCTTGGATCAATATAGGCTGTTCAGCTTATCCTCACTGGCATGATTGTGGAAATCATGGAACTTTAAACTATCAATCTTATGAATTTGAAAAGAATTTTCGGAGCCTTACTTACTATTTTGGGTATTGCAGGACTTATTTATTCCGCTGTCACCTTTGCAAATGGATCAGCAAGTACAAAACAGATGATTGTCTTTGGTTCATTGGGTCTATTATTTTTTATAGCTGGCATCGGCTTAGTGAAAACTACCAAGGATGAAGGCTGATCAGTAGTTGTGGGAGTAAGGCAAAAAAGGAATATTGCTTTGCGGGGAGAAAGTATAAATGAATGGCGCTATTGGGGGCAGAATATGAAACAAAGATCCAACCGATTGGAAGTCCGGGGTCGTTATAATTCGGGGATAATTCTTGATTTGTAATGGGTAGAATAAATTTTCTCTGTAGCGCTTGATCACCAACTTCTTAGCCTCTGATGTACTAGAACAAATCTCTATAATACCTATTCTTAGGTTTGAGCTATTCTAGCTTGCTAATATCAGAATGCCTAGCAACCATCAGACAAAAGACACCAAAACCCAACATACCCAATGCTACTGTCCCCATAAGAAAACTACCATAGGGTAGGCTTAATAAATAATGGAAAGCCCCCTCTGTTCCTTTAAGTTCATTAGCATTTTGAGCAAGGCAAACTTGTACTAAAAAAAAGGAAATAACTCCAAAAACCACTCCTCTTGCAATGTAGCCATATCTTCCACTTCGCTTAACTACGCTGTACTCATTTTTACTATCTGGGTTGTCATCAATCTGTTTCATGAATTTTTCGCTAATTCCTAGATAGAACTGCCATATCGCATTCAAGGCCATTCCTATAGCAATTGCCCAAACAGCCCAAATTCCCCAATCCTTTTCCAGCAACATGCCCAGTGCTGCTTTTTGGGATTCACCTTCAGAGGAGTCTGCATTGCTAAAAAGTGGTTTAGAAAATGAATAGGCTATGACTGCATAGAATATTCCTGAGTATGCAAATTGGATGCGTGGGCCAATTCGAGTTTTTCCTTTTTCTCCATGGGGATCAACTACTGCTTCATAAAAGCGCCATAAGCCATGAGCAAATAAGCCCAATGCTACAATCGCTGTGAGGAAGATACCTCCTGGCAAATCATGAAGAAATTGGGCAATGCCAGATTTTCCTTTTATGTCTCCGCCTAATCCAACCGCAACCAATGCTGCTAAAACCCCAATTAGCCCATACACCAGACCTTTGCTGTAGTAGCCAAATTGCTTCAGCCTTTTAATTTTCTCTTTTTTTGATTTCTCCATTTACTGAACCTAACTAAAGTGCTTCCTATTTCAGCGATCTAAGACTACATCTATATTGCCAAAAAATTTTAAATCCTGAGCTATTTTATTTATCAAAGAATCTGGCAGTCAACTTTACTACTTGTAAATTTTAGTATAGACTATTTCCATTACCTAAATAAATATCATCCTATTTTCTAAGCAGCGTGAACTCTCTGAATCTTTTTCATCCTTCTTCCGTTATCCTGATCCTTGCCTTTCAAATTACCCCAATGTGAAATTGAACTTTCATATTTGGCAATGGCGACCGGCAAAAGTATCTTTGTTAGCAATTCATTTAAACCGATCTATTTTGGCAAATAAAACTGTAAAAGTGGGCTTGGTCCAGTTGGCCTGCTCATCTAATGTGGAGGAAAATCTTGAGAAAACTATCGCAGGAGTGCGAGAGGTTGCTGCCCAAGGCGCTCAGGTAGTTGTACTTCAGGAGCTATTCCGTTCCCTTTATTTTTGTGATGTAGAAGATTACGAGAACTTTAAGTTGGCTGAGGCTATTCCTGGTCCATCTACAGACACTTTTGGAGCTTTGGCAAAAGAACTTGGTGTTGTCATAGTCGCTTCTCTTTTTGAGAAAAGAGCGGAAGGCCTTTATCATAATACCACTGCAGTTTTGGACGCGGATGGTACTTACCTAGGTAAATACAGAAAAATGCATATTCCGGATGATCCGGGATATTACGAAAAATTTTATTTCACTCCCGGAGATTTGGGATACAAGGTGTTTCCGACCAAATTCGGAAATATTGGCGTCCTTATTTGTTGGGATCAGTGGTATCCAGAAGCAGCTAGAATCACAGCACTGAAAGGAGCTGATTTCTTAGTTTATCCTACGGCTATAGGTTGGGCAGGTACTCAGGACGAAGCTACCAACGACGAGCAATATGGTGCTTGGCAAACAATCCAGCGATCTCATGCAGTAGCCAATGGTATTCCAGTGGTTTCGGTGAATAGAACAGGAGTGGAAGGACCTATGCAGTTTTGGGGTGGGAGTTTTGTTGCCAATGCTTTTGGTCGGGTCACCTATAAAGCCTCGCATTTGGAAGAAGAAGTACATGTAGAAACCCTTGATTTGACTGGTTCTGATCGTTACAGGACGCACTGGCCATTTCTTCGCGACAGAAGAATTGACTCGTACCAACCTATCACTCAGCGCTACCTCGACGAAGAATAATCCATGCAAGATATTTTTGAACTCGCCAAGACTGGTGCAGCGACTCCGGCTGAATTAGGGTATTATTTCCCAGCTGAATTTGCTCCTCAAGAATCCATGTGGCTTAGTTGGCCACATAAGGAAGGTTCTTGGCCGGGCAAAATTGATACGATTTATGCCCCATACTCCCTTTTTATCAAGGAAGTTTCAAAGGGTCAAAAGGTAAATATCAACGTAGCGGATGAGGCGATGAAAACTTTTGCATTGTCACATTTGGAAAAGGCTGGAGTGAATTTGGAGAAAATCAAATTTCACTTTTTCCCTACAAATGATGCTTGGTGCAGAGATCATGGACCTGCGTTCCTAATCAATCCTAAAGCCGAGCAAAAGAAGGTTTTGGTGAAATGGAACTACAATGCCTGGGGTGAAAAGTATCCACCGCATGATCTGGATAATCAGATTCCGATTAAGATTGCCGAGGAATTGGGGATACCATGCTTCAAACCAGGAATGGTCATGGAAGGTGGTTCAGTTGAATTTAATGGTCAAGGAACGCTTTTGACTTCGGAAGCTTGTCTCCTGAATGTAAACCGAAACCCTCATCTGAATCGAGAGCAAATTGAAAAATACCTTTGTGACTTTTATGGTGTGAATCACATCCTTTGGGTAGGAGATGGAATCGTCGGAGATGATACCGATGGGCATATTGATGACATTACCCGATTTGTCAATAAGGATACCGTGGTGACTGCGGTGGAGGAGAATAAAGCCGATGAAAACCACCACTTGCTTCAGGAAAATCTTGATCGCTTGAAAAAAATGCGATTGGAAGATGGAAAGCAATTAAACATCGTTGAGCTGCCTATGCCAAGTGCGGTGATTTATGATGATCAGCGATTGCCTGCCTCTTACGCCAATTTCTACATAGCAAATGAATCCGTGATTGTGCCGACTTTCAGAGACAAGAAAGATCAGCAGGCGCTGGATATCATTTCAGGTTGCTTTCCAGAACGAAATGTAGTTGGGATTGATAGCACGGATATTATTTGGGGACTGGGCAGTTTTCATTGCTTGAGTCAGCAGGAACCGTCGGTATAGTGACCTTACGAGGATCGAAGCAATCTCCTTTTAAAATCTTTGGTGATATTACCGTCATTGCGAGCGACGTAGGAGCGCGGCAATCCATATAATTATGAGATTGCTTCGTCGTTTTTCCTCGCAATGACGTTCGCTTTGGAGCAATCTGAATTCATGATTTGCTACGTTTCTAAAGAAAACCACTAAATATGCTTAGACTTTTTCCCTTATTTATTTTTACTTTTTTGATAAGCTCCTGTGCTTTTA
>TARA_R110002020_G_scaffold417673_2_pt1 | contig 17776 bp, 21 predicted proteins | sample TARA_R110002020 | Tara Oceans TARA_R110002020 (sample SAMEA4396489) | marine metagenome | biome: Westerlies Biome; feature: [MES] marine water layer (ENVO:01000295) within the mesopelagic zone...; material: water (ENVO:00002006), including particulate matter (ENVO:01000060) such... | reverse complement strand
TAAAGGTCCTCTAGGTTATTTAGGTAGAGGTTTTCAAGCATATGAAGGAACACAAGTTGTTGATAATCTAAGAAAAGGAAACTATGGGCAAGCTGCAATGAATACAGCATTAATGTTCCCTGGCAAAACATTTAGTGCTGTAAGAGGACTATTACCTGTAGGAGGACTAGGTGTTGCAGGTATGACTGGTTTAGGTTTAACCGCACTTGAATTAGGAGCACCAGCTTCTGTGGCTGATGGGACACTAAATTCTCCTGAGGCAAAAAGAGCAAATGAAATATATAACAGACTAAGAAAAGATACACGGCCAGAACAAGGAGAAGCTGTTGATATAGAAGCAATTAAAAATTTACCAGGAGGATTATATAATCCCAACCAAGATCTTCCTTCTTCTGCTGAACAATCTATTGATAGGAATCCAATAGAATATGGAATGGCACGTTATGAACAAGGACGTGGTGCTGCCACTACACAAACAGAACGTAATCAAGTTCGTGATTTAGGGTTAGCTATTCATAAAGCACATAACCCTCATTTATATAGTGATTTCCGACCGCCTATGGTATCGGACCAGGCTTTTAATCCGCAAATGACTGGGCTTCAAACCAGTATGTTTCCTGAAGGCTATCCACAAACTATGGAGGCGTTTGTTAAAGAAGGAGGTGTGCAAATGCCTTTTACAATGACAGATAAAGATGCTCGTAATGAAGTTATTGCAGGTAACAAAAAACAAGGTCTTGCACAGCTAGCTGAAGCAACTCAAATGTTAGAAGAACAAGCGTTTATGCAAGAGTTTATTGAAAATCTAAGAAAGAAAAAGAAATGACGTCACCTTTTTTGGTCACTAAAAAACAAATAGCTGAATCATTATTAAAAGCAGGTTTTTCTCCACAAGACCTTCCAACAATGATTGAAATTGCCAGAAGAGAATCTGGTTTCAATCGACTTGCATTAAATCCAGACGCAAGTACAGGTGATTTAAGTTATGGTACTTTTCAAATTAATATGCTTGGGGACATGGGTCCAGAGCGTCGTAAACAATTTGGAATCGAAAAAAACGAACAATTATATGATTTAGATACAAGTGCAAGAGCTGCAAAAATTATAAAAGATCAACAAGGTTTTAAAGCCTGGTCTGTATATGATCCAAGTGATCCTGCTTTCACTGGTTTAAATTTAGATGATACTACTGGAAAAAAAACAGGAGACACATACAATATTACTGTTGAAGCCAAGAAAGAAACTCCTAAAAATCCGGAAAAGGAGTTTGAACAATATATGCTAGGGCGACTTCTTAATAATTCTCTTAAATCTTCTTCTTCTGATTATGGTTTTAGTCAGCTATTGCAAGAGCTTACTAATCAAAGCGAAAAAGATGCAGCAAGACTAATCCAAAGTTATGATACGTTTTATCCATAGTACGATAAAATAGATGAATAAGAATCGCAATTAAATGACAGCAACCAATACCAATAAGCAACCTGTTTTTGTTGATCGCCCACTATTAGCTCGCACAAGATTAACTAATCAAGTTGTAGGTAATAACACAGACCTTACAGTTCAAGGTGGACAAAGTCCAGGCTTGTTAGTTGACATGGATGCAACTTTAAGTTCTGATAACAATAGTGGTGGTGTAATTGATTCAATTACTATTGTTCGAGACAACACGTCAGACGCTGTTCATATTGATCACACAATCAATGCAGATACATCAGGAACATTTATTGGCTTAACAAAAGGTCAAGTAGTTTATGTAGAAAACACAGGAGTTTTGACAACACCAGCAGAAAGCGGTCAAGGCTACTACACCTACACAGGTAATACTGAATTAAACGTTCTTAATACGGCTATTCATTTTTCAGGTGTAGCTAGTCCTACTCCATCTGGTTTTACATTTAACTCTTTAAGTTCTACAAATCTTCCTGCAGTTACTTTTGTTGTTTACCATACTCGCGGTACTACTGTACCAATTCCGGGAGATGGTGATTATGTTCCTGTATTTAGTAAAACAGTTCCCACTAATTCTGGTTTTGTTGATTGTTCAGACGTTATGCCTGAACTAGCTACTCCTGTTCCCCAACAAGGAAATACTACTGGATTAGGACCAAAAACACCTTTAAAAAATCGTGGCATTTATTTGCAACGTGGTGACCGGTTATACATTGGTGTTCTTCAAAGAGGTGTGTATAACACAGCTTCTGGTTATATTCCGGGTGCGCATATTGTTGCCCAAGGTGGGTTTTATTGATAAATGTCTACTAAGAAATCAAATCCTTTTGGTGGCTCTAGTGGATTTAGTAATTTTAAAAACCAGTCATTTGACAGAAACGGACCAAAACTTGAAAGATATCGTATTGAACCAATAGAAGGAGCTTTTGGTGGCTCTATTCCAAACTCTTTATATACTATTGATCGAGAATCAACATGGTCTCGTTGGAGACGAGGCTATGAATTAGGCACAGCTAATTTAAAAAATACAGCATATGAATATAATTTTGCTTATATTATTCCAACAACTTCAGGTGCTATTGATCAAATAGGTGCAAGAGAACCACAACTTTCAGGTGTGTTTAGAGGATTCCCAACTAAAAACAAAGAATTAGGTATTCATTGGGCAGGGAAAATACATCCAGGAAACTTGCGTTTTGATCGTCTTGATGATAATCCAACAGGGTCTGGAACGTTATTAGCTATATCAGGAGAAGTTTCAAAAGGTACTTTGTTCCTTGGTGTCGAACAAGATAATCGAAATTATTGGTACGTTCAATTAAGTGGTACATTTAGTACGATTAATCCAGTCCCTCCCCCTTTATTTGTTACCTTCTCAGGAACAACAAAAACATTAAAACCAATTAATGGTGACATTTTAGAAGACAAAATATTAACTGCTTCTGGTGTAGCTATTGATATTGATAGTCGAGACCCGTCTACAAACCGTCGTTTTGGATTTGTTCAAGCTGTTTTAATTGATGTAGACCAGTATCAAGGCATTTTAAAACTTGAAAAATTAGGTTCTGTACAAGGAACAATTGATGGAATTCTGGCTACACCATCAAGAATTGCACCAGAATCAGGACGTTTTTTTCAAACAGGACCACGTTATTGCTGCTCTTGTCAAGATTTTACACGTCGTGATTATGCTTATCTTTCAGGTTTAGGGATTAGAAAAAAACCTTTATTCCCAAGAACTAATGTAGCAACATTAAAACCTGGGCGAACAGAAGAAATATATGAAGCAGGTCAGTTATCAAATGCAATGATGACAGAAGTTAATAATAAAATAATACAAAATAGAAGTTTAACAATTGTCGCCCCAAGTGGATATCAATTAGTTGGTATTAGCCAAAGTGGTGAAACTAAAGATGTAAGAGATCCTAAAACTTTGTATAGAGATGTCCCTGGACAGTTTGCTGATTTTGGAAAAATTTATAGACGTGGTTTTGGAGACAACCCTTCATTAACTCAGGTTGCAGAAGGAATGCCAAAATATGGTGATTACAAACAAAGTGGATTAGATATTACAGAAATATCAGATGATTGGACTTATGTATTAGATCAATATCGTTATTGCAAACATATCTATGCAATGAAATATATTGCAGATGAGTTCCCTACAGAACCATCTGATTTTCCTATTGATGCAGGTTTAATGACAGAATGGGAAAATAATTTAATTGATAAGACAATTAAAGAACAAAAAAACTCTTTTAATTCCTTTACTGAATATGGTGTAAGTCATATGGACATACCACCTTACAATTGTCAATCACCCATAATGATACCTATGTTACAAAAGTTGTTTAATTTTCCTACTGAATTTATCGAGCTACAGCAGTTTATTATGTTTGATAAAAATGGAATAGCATATATCCCAGCCTCTGGCCAAAAACCTGACGCAGGTGGTCAGTCATAAGTAAATCTTAATAATATAGAATACTTACATCAAGTTTCCCGAAGGTTTCTTGAGTTAACAGGTTTCACTCACAACAGAATAACCCTTATGGGTATAGTTAGATCACTAGCGACATGAGCCATGAATCTTCGTAGCGTGCCTCGCGATCAAGAAATTTTAGATGAATTTTTTTCCTTATCATCCAAGCCTGGATTTGAAAAGCTTGCTTGGTTATACGGAATGATTGCTGTATATGGCAAAGATCCAAACGAGCTAAAACACTTTGTCTGGAATAAAGACAACAGTATTAGCCTTGAAAACAAAAAACGACCTCTACACCCACTCCATCCTCAGTGGGTTTTCTTGTTTGAACTCAAAGAAAAACAGCCCTCCAAAATAAAGAGCTGTTGGGAGTCTCTTTCTCAAACACTAGCCGTAGCGCAAGACACAGGTCTGGTGTCAAGGATTGACGATGTCCTCTTAGCGCATAAAGTACGTAAAATTTATTACACGCCGTCTAAGCAGCCTCAACCAAAGAGTTGTCAAAAGAAACAGAAATTACTTTTGTGTCCTGCATAGCTTGTTCCCTTAAAATTTTTTTCATCTTAGGAACGTTCCAGCGGTAGTTATCTCTTGATCTAGTCTCGGGGAATGCGGCATAATGTGTGCCAAGTTTACAGGTCCCATCATCACGCATACAAAAAAGCTGCTTACGGTCAATCTGTAGCTCTTCTAGGGTTTCCTTGACAGAAAACCAGACTTTGTTTTGCATGATCGTGCAGAAACTTCATACACAGATTAAGTTCAATACACAAAACGTCAACCGTGTTTACTTTAATTTAAGGTGGGTTATTTTTTATGAAGTTTAGTTCACTTAAAATAACATAACGGCTAATAAAACATGTTCAGAACGGAGCACGAACCTCTCGCCCTCCTCGTTGAACTGACACCACGATTAGCCAAAAAAAGATTTAGAGAAGAAATATACAAAGATTGGGAACATAAATGTGCTTATTGTGGCGCAAATGCAACATCGTTAGATCATATTGTGCCTAAATATAAATCAGGATGTAGTAATAGATATAATTTAGTACCTGCTTGTACTAGCTGTAATGCAAATAAAGGTTCAGAAGAAATGAAATCCTGGTATGAAAAACAAGATTTTTTTCTTAAAGAAAAATATGAAGCAATTAAGAAATGGATACAAGAAAATACATTAGACTTTATAAATGATAATTTAGAAACAAATAAGGTTATTGCATAATGTCTAACGCATATGCTGATTACGTAGATTATTACGAAGATCTTAGTAATGAATGGAACAACAATCCAGCAGCTTCATGGGAAGACTATGGAAACTATCATGGGGAAGTTAAAACTATTTGGGACAATTTAGGTACAAATAATTTACAAAATTCACGTGCTAATTATCAATTTGAGGACCAAAATACAGTCAATAAACTTCTTGAGGCATTAAATCTTTCAGGCCAAGTTGATGGTATAACTGTAAGAAATTTTGGCAGCGGCACTATAGAAAATACTCCAATTGGTACTCTAAATAATTTTAATGAAGTTAGTTTTCAGCGTACCCCTGGAGGACAGCTTGTTGCAATAGTTAATTATCAAGTTAGCGAACAAAATAATTATGAAGTAAATGCACAAAGAGCCGGTCGTACAGGATACGATTTATTTTCTCAACAACACCATGACGGCACTGGTTTTTGGAATAGCGATGGTATTGATAACTATAGACAAGTTCCTGGAATTGGCTCAGACTTTGTAAGTGGAGAAACTCAAGGCAAAAGAATACCTTTTAAATTTATAAATGACTCAGGAGAACCACAATATTTTAGTAAAGATATAGGTAAGGAACAGAAGTCTTCCTTTGGATACGCACATTGGAATAAAGAAAATACACAAAAAAATGAAGGAAGAATAATACCTGTTGATGAAATTCTTAGTGTTGGTGCCGACGGTAAATTAAAAGCAAATGAAGATTATATTACAACGGGATACAAAACTAATTTTACTGATTTAACAAATGCTGTAAATAATGGAATATATGCTGACGACTATAAAAGTCTTGTAGATAGTTTTTCAGATCGTTTTAATGAAAATGATATTAATTTTCTTACTGAAAATATAGTATCAAAACCAAACAATGCTTTTGAAGCTGCTTATATAGCAAATAATATTTCAAATGAGGAAAGATGGGATATAGAAAAAGATGGAGCTAAAGCTGTTTTAATGGATGGTCAGGGAAGGACTTTTGATGCAGATTATTATGCGACTACACGTTATGGACTAAACGCAGCTGATGAATATAGAAGTAATGCAAGCTTTACGACCTCTGATGGTACGTTAATTAATAACCCAGATTATACAGTTAAATATAGTGCAAATGGTGTTGATAATAATGGAATACCTTATGGTTATTATTCAAAATACTATACAGAAAAGTCGCAAGAAGTTGGCTTTGATCCATTTGAACATAGAGCAACAGCTGAGGCAGAAGAAATAGCAGCTGAAAAATATAAAGAAACAGTAACAGATTCTCAGAAAGAAATGTTACGTTCATATGCTTTAGGACTAGGTGGAGGAGCTTTTGATCCAGCAACTCAATCATATCAACAGTTTAAAAATAGTTTAAGTTTTGCACTTGATCCAGCAGATAATTCTTCTGCTTTTTTTGAAACAGATGAAGATGGAAATATTCTTTATCGAACAGATCCAGAGACAGGTGCACAAACACCAATACCTAAACAAATTGATATTTTTACTTATGAAACTATAAAAGATGATGATGGTAATCCAATACTTGATGAAAATGGTGATGTTCAATATGTTTCTGAAACAGATGAAGAAGGAAATATTATCTATGAAACAGATGAAGAAGGAAATATTATCTATGAAACAGATTTAGAAACAGGAGAAAATATTTTAGATGCAGAAGGTAATCCTATACCTATACCTGTACGTAAAATTGCATATGAATATGAATATGAATACGAAACAGATGACGAAGGTAATGAAATTTTAGATGATGATGGAAAACCTATTTTAATTTATGAACCAGAAAGAGATGAAAATGGTAATCTTGTTTATCAAACTAAAGTAGATGCTGAAGGAAGGCCTGTTCCACGGGAAGATCAACAAGGTAATCCTTTAAAAGATTCAAATGGAAATATTCTTTATCAACAAGAAATAAAAAGAACAGAACAACCCAGGATTTTATCTGAAACACCTATTTATAATGAAAACTTTTATCAAAACCCAACAAATAGTCTTTATGGTGCAAGTGTATTTAATATATACGGAGCAAAAGATTTAGCTTATCAAGATCAATTTCAACAACTTGCCTTAGATGCTTTTAAAACTTCATACGACAAATTAAAAGAAGTTAAAAAAGAAGAGAGTGAGCTTGCGATGCTCAGCGGACTCCCTGGTTACGATGAAATTTATTCTGCTAATGAAAGCATTGCAAATTCTATTTTAGGTGATTCAGGAATAGGAGGTTATTTATCTATGGTTGGAGTCGATGTACAAGAGATGCAAGAAAATTTAGAAAACCAGTTATCTGGTGTAACAGGTATATCAAATAATAGTGTTATTTTTAATTGGGAAAAATGGTTTGAAGAAGAATTTACTCAACGCTATGAAGATTTAAATACAATTGAAAGTAATGCTAGAGCAACAATAGAAGAGTTAGACCCTGAAAAAGCTGTTAGCAATTATGCAGAATTTCAAGAAAAAATTGAAAGTACACCGCGATTAAATGACAACGGAATAGTAAGAGTTAGATGGCAAAACCTAATGAAAGAATATGGTTTTGAGCCATTATTAAGCGAAGAAGAAGCTTTACGACAAGCCAATCCTGAAAGCTGGACCAATCTAATGGAGCGTTATGGGTTAAGTCCAGATACAACCAAAGAAGAAGCTCTTGCAGCTTTTTCTGAAATGACTCCAGTATTAGATGATGATGGTTTAACAATACAAGATGAAGACGGAAATCTTCAAATGGAAAATAAATATAATCTTATTTATGAATTAGAAGAAGATTTTAAAAATAGTTTCATTGAAGATTATTTGCAACCTAGGTTTGATAATTCAAAATCTATGGATGAATTTATTTCATATTTAGATTCTTTAGATCCAGACGAACAAAATATCTTACAAACAGAAACTGGTTTAACAGCAATTAAAGACGTTGCTGAAAAAAATGCAAAGAAAAAATTAAATGATATTTATCATGCAGAAGATCAAGCATTTGATTATCAGTTTTATATGAATCCTTTAGGTATAGATGAAGAAGGAAATGTTATTAACGCTCCAGGATGGGCAGAAGACGATGCAAAATATAAAGATTATGAGTTACAAGCACAAAAAGTTAATGAAGACTGGGAACAAGCTAAAGCAAATGGTAATACTGTAGTTGACGGAACTGTAGTTGAGGGTTTGTATCCCAATGGAATTACTTGGAATGAGTATGCCTATTATTATGGTGTTGATTTAACTGATAAAGCTCAATTTGCTCGGCTTCATTATGATGCTGTAGGTCAAAATTATGCTTTTGATGGAGCGCGAGATGCTATTACATATCAAGATATTGCAGACTATGCAAATGAAACTTTAACACCTCTTTTAGAACAAGAAAAATTAGCTTTAGATGGTAATGTTTTTTCAGAATTTACAACTCCTGAAGAGCTAACAGATGCTTTATTAACAGGAATTAATCCCGATGAAAATGATCCTGCTTGGCAAGAAGTATTGAATCTTTTTGGAATTGAAGATTTAACATTAGAACTTGAAGAAGTAAGAGAATTAATTCTTGAAGTTGTAACCGATGACAATGCAAAAGCTTTTAGAGAAGGAATTAAATATTTAAATGAAAAAGGCATTACACCAACACAAAAAGAATTAGGAGTTAGTTATATTCAAAGAGAAGAAGACATAGAAGATCTAGAAGACCCAGATGATGATGTACTATTTAGTTTATTTAAATCATATGGATATGCAGGTACTTCTGATGAATTTTATAACGATTTTATGCCTGAAGATACTGACCGTAGCGAATTAGATTTTCTTAGTCAAGCTTTGTCGGGTGATCTTGATTTAAAAGAATTATCAACAGATCCTTTTGAGCTTTTAACAGAAGTAAGTGCTTATCTTGGGGACACGCCAGATAACATTTTTGACTCTGCTATTGAACAAGAACAAGAAGAAAGAGAAGATTTTGGAAACTATTTTGATCTTTTTGAGGATGAAGATGAGGATGACGGCGAGTATATTGGGGATATGGATTATAGTGTATTTTTTAAATAATGGCTGAAAAACATAAAAAAGCTGCTACAGCAGCTAAGCTAAATAAAGATAAAATGGCTTGTAATAAACCTAAAAAAACACCAAGTCATAAAACTAAATCACATGTTGTAAAAGCTTGCGAAAACGGCAAAGAAAAGATAATTCGTTTTGGTCAACAGGGTGTAAAGGGCGCTGGCAAAAATCCGAAGACAGCCAAAGACAAAGCACGTAAGAAGTCATATTATGCAAGACACAATGCTCAGGATAGCAAACCAAGTAAAATGAGTGCTCGATATTGGAGTCATAAAGTTAAATGGTAACTGTAAAAATAGAATTACCCCTTGAAGATGTAAGAGCATTATATGAAGCGGTTTGTGAAGCTTTAAAATATTGGCCAGGGGGTGTACCTGAAGAACAAGAAAAATACCAACAACTAAAATTATTTTTATTTAGTATACTGTGTGAAGCTTCTTTAGATACATGAACAAAGGTGGTAGCTACGTTGTTGGAAAACCTAAGAAAACAAAACAAGGAAATGGTAAACATTCTCGTCCGAATCATGGACGCAAAAAACTCCACGGACAAGGAAAGTAATATATAGTATAAAGATATGCAAAGTTCTAATGTATCTTTATCAGGATGCTATTTCTATAATTAAAACATTTGAAGGTTTTAATGAAAAAGCTTATCCTGATCCAGGTACAGGAGAAGGTCCTTATACCTTTGGTTATGGAACACAATTTTATCCTGATGGTTCTCAAGTAAAACAAGGGCATTGTTGTACTAAAGAAAAAGCATTAGAGTATTTATTTTACGAAGTAAATATTATTGCAACAGAAGTTGATAAATTAAATCTTGAAATTGACCTTAACATGAAACAAGGTTTAATTTCTTTTATTCATTCTGTTGGTTGGGATTCTTTTTTATACAGTTCTATTATTGATTTATGTGAAAGTGAAAATTACATACAAGCTGCTCAAGAGTTTGGTAAATGGATTTTTAATGAAGAGCATGAAGTAATTGGTGGGTTACTAGATCGTAGAAGACAAGAATCAGCTTTATTTTTAGACACAGAAAATACACCTGGAAATTTGTTGTTAAAAGCTTTTAGAAACTATTCAGCTTCACCAGAGCAAGTAGCCGCTATTAGACAGCTCGAAACAGAAATAAATCCTTATGTTTTATCTGCGTTTGCTAACAAATTTAATGTTACGTACAGCGGTGATTTTGATTTATCTGAAGAGGATTTACGTTTTATTTTTGAATTCCAAAAATAAATCTATACACTAGAATGAATGGAGTAAAAGTTAATCGAATGGGTGACTCAACATCTACTAAAGAGTTTGAATTGCCATTACATCTGCAGCTTGCTATGCGCAAGGCAGAATTAGAAGCACAAGAACTAACCTGGGATCAACTTTATATCGCTTTATTAAACTTATATCACCAACGTCTTCTGGAAATACAGGCTGTTAAAGATATGCTACAAGCCGAAGACATTGAATTAGAATTTGATATTCCTAGTGATATAGAGCTAGCACAGCTAGCTCTGACTATGATGGCTAATCAAGACGAAGATGAAGACGATAATGACTTGACACCGTTTTTTGGATAAATTAAAAACCTATTAATCTAGTTAAATACCACTGAGCTTTTTTCAGTGATTCAATACCCCCTTTATGCTTTTCGCGCCAAACATATTTTGCTACGTTACCTTTTAGGTAGCCTCTATATTCTTCTGGCGTTAACTGCGCTTCGATGGCTTCAATACATTCAAGTCCCCCATCGTTGTAGTGAGAAGGGTGATTAACATTATCAACAAAAATTTCTTCGTGTTTTTTTACATAGTTATCCCATACTTTTTTATCGTACTTTATTTCTTCATCTCCACTTGTATCAACAGCCCAAGGTACAGGACAAATACCTCCAGGGCAATCTGATATTTCTTCTTCTGTATTTACCGGTTCAAACCAGCTTTCATTTTTCTTTGTGTCTTCTCGTCCATTTCCATTTCCTCCGGCGCGTAATCGCCCATATCCACCATCAATTGCCGTGGTTGAGGCATTGCCCCCATCGCCATGCCCTGTTCTGCGCTTGGAATTGTCCCCGTTACTCCGCATCGTGGTTGTGCCTCTGGATCGATAGATAAATTCATACGAGGACGTGACTCTTGGGTCACAGCAATTCCTCGATTAAATTGATCATACACCGGAACGTCATTATTTTCATTATCTAATTCTTGACCAAAATCACTTACAGTTGCTAAACGTTCTTTTAATTCATCATTATTAGAAATGAAAGAGGATAAAAAATCCATAATTAACAACGTACCTTTATTAACCCCAATTATAATTCAAGTATGGTAATTCCCACTCCTGAAAACAGAAGAGGCTCTTCAGGAGGTTTCGTAACAGATCTTACTCCTGAAAGGGCGTACGACGTGGATTTGCGGAATCTAGATGAGACCGAAAGAAAGACGGCATATGCTGGGGACACTCGCAACGAGAAACAGCAAAATCGTGTTGAAAAGTTTTTGAGATCAGCGAGATCAGCCGGGAAGTTTCGACAGAAGAAAGGTTACGATCAACCATATACAGATAGACAAGGACAAACTCCTGCTTTTATAGAAGGAGATAGGTTTGGGAAAGCTGGAAGCACAAACTACGCAGACAAACCCAAGCTTTATACAGGAAAAGGTTTTGGTTAAACCTTAGATAAGACTACTTCATATGGTTGTTTTTGATATTTTCCTTTACGCATTTGATAGTCAACTTCGCAAGGTTCTCCTTGGAAAAATAACAACTGGCAGATTCCTTCATTAGCATAAATTTTATTAAACAAAGGAGTACAGTTGCTAATTTCCAAGGTTAAATGACCTTCCCAACCAGCTTCAGCTGGTGTAATGTTTGCCATAATTCCAGCTCTTGCATATGTGCTTTTACCTACAGCAACTACAGTGACGTCGCGGGGTAAAGCCAAGCGTTCAACAGCAACGCCGAGGCAATAGCCAAAAGGAGGAATAATAAAATACTGTCCGTGGTCATCTTCATGGAGTTCAGTTTCCTTTAGGATTTCAGGATCAAAGTTTTTAGCATCGCACATACCGTGCTGAACACCACCAAATAAGAGACATTGATTAGGCGACAACCGAATATCATAACCATAGGAGCTAAGACCATAACTAAGAATAGGAACTTCATTTTCCTTATTAATTAAAGAAGAATGAAAAGGAGTAATCATTCCTTCGTCAGCAAATACACAAATTTCTTTATCGCTTAAAACCGTCATAATTAGAACTCAGTTTAAATATTTTACACAATAATTCTGCCTTTTTCAGAATAAATATCAATAAATTCTTGAGTTGCTTTTTCTATATTATTTCTAGGTTGTAAATAAATTATTAAACTACATCCGGTATTTCTTGACATTACTTTATCGTCAGCATAGTAATGACGAATTAACGTTGGTCTTGATTTCATAATACAGATAGGATGATCAAAAATATCTTGACAGTACATTGTCATATCAATAAAGTTAGAAAAAAATATGCCTTGTTCAATTTCACCAGACAACCATTTACGTTTTAACGTGGTCCACCAAAGGGCATGACCAGACGTTAATGTAGGAGATAATCCTCTTGTTGTTTTCCAACGTTGGCTTTTCTTATGCCAAAAATAAGATTGGCTAGGCGGAAACAAATAAACATTTCCAAACCATTTTTCTTCATTTAAGCCGTCTTCCTTTGGAGTGTAGTAATGGTTTGCTCCGACGTATTCGTTAGCAAATGCAGAGCTAGCTGGATCGAGGTCAATTTGACCCATAAGGAGATGGGCAGAGTCAACCAAATCACGATTAGTAATCCATTCAAACTCTTCTGATCGTAGGTTGCCTCGTTTAAGACCCATTACTCAGATTCTTTATTGTAATCAATATAAAAATAACGCATACCCTGGTGATCATTGAGAATGTACCCAGCTCCTGAAGTAGGATTAATTTTTTGTACAGATTCTAAAATTCTTCTAAAAGACTCAGAAAGATCTCCATCGTTAGATGTTTCAGCTTCTTCTTTAGCATTATTTAATTCTTCCAATGTCAACCAAAACATTGTGCGTTCAGCATTATTTGGTTGAAAGCACATGGCGCCAGGACCCTCAAGCTCCCAAAATTTTATATACTTTTTACCCATGTCACCTAAAATAAGTTTAATAGTTGCATCAGCATATCGAGCACTGTTGCCATCAAAGTCTTTACCGCAAAGAGCGGCAAGTAATTTTTCTCTTCTATCCATCTTTTAAAAGTTTTTGTTTCTGTAGAATAGTTAACATTTTAGGTAATGGCTGATAAATAACAACCATTTTTCCTAAGATACCACGTTTTTTTATTAGTTTTCCGTTTTCATCTTTCAACTTATCAAATTCTTCTGATCGAATTAAATACTCAGCTACACAACGTAAACGACGTTTTAAAGGAAGATCGGCATTTGGAAAACGGCTACAAATAGTTTCTGGTTGCATATCTTGAAAAGCTAAACGCAACCGGTTAGCTAATGTCATACTGCTATTAGGATCTTCTAATTCAAAATCACGAATTGATTGTACATAACGTCGCATAATGGTTTCATCAAAAGATCCTTCAGGAGGTAAAAATTTTTTAACTTGAAGCGCTAAGTCTTTTGGCAAATTTTTAGCATAATTTTCTAATGTAAGTTCAAGTATATTTATATTGTCGAATCGATGAGACATATCAATCTAAGCAATTGGGTACAGCGGGATTTGGAACGTTGTCTAATTCTTTTCGCGAACTTGTTTTGTAAAGATCAGTTGTATTAGGAGAATCAAATGTTCTTAAATTAACATCTTCTCCTTTTCTATAAGACAAAATTAATTGATTCCAAGGAATTCTAATCATTTTTTTGTGCGTTCCGACAGGCATAACAATATAATGAATGCCTTGTTGCCATCCAAAATCTTTTTTCTTTTTACCTTGTAATATCCAATTACGAATTGTTTGATCTGTAACATTTAAACGTCGCGCACATTCTTCTGTTGAGATATATTCATCAGAATAAACCTCAGGCGAAACTAGGTCGGTTTCTTCATTTTGATACCTACTGTGCCACATTGAAGACAAAATGTTTCGAATGCCACGCAATTCAGCAGTGATTAGACCAAGGGCTTTCACCATACCTGGTGATTCATTTTTATTCATCGCAAAAAGTTTTGATTAATGCTACACTTTCAATGAACAATAACCCAGTACTAATGGAAGATCAAGTCCCTTCCAGTAAACAATATGTAACTCCTGGGCAAATGCCGCAAGAAAATAATTATTTTTCAGACCCAGCTGGTCCACGCTATCAAAATCCAGCTGAATTTGATCAGGCCATGTATGAACAAACAATGACGGCACAAACTCCTCAACCACAGCAACCAGGAGTAAAATTTAATGTGCCTGATTTTGAGGCAATGAGAAAAGAAGCTTTACAACAGGCTATTCAACAAGTGACTCAAACACCCACACCTCCTGTTCAAGTACCACAACAACAACAACAACAACAGCCAATTCAAACACAACAAACAATTCAAAAAGAACCTAGAATTGTTTATGTAAAAAGAAATTTAACATTAGCAGAAATTTTAATTATATTTGCTCTTGCTACTGGTGTTGTTTTAGGTGTTCAAGGTGTTTGGACATTTACAACGGATATTTTGCCTCGAATTGAAATTCGTGATAAATAAGCAGTCCTATAATATCAGTTAGGATTTGACTTTATAGATAGGTGGCAAATAGAAAGATCTCACAATTTCCGACAATTGAATCGGTAGATATTGCCAATGCAGATCTTCTGACCCTGGTTCATGTCTTTGAAGTTGACCCTGCTTTAAGAAATAAAAAAATTACTTTCAGTGGTTTTAGAACTTATTTAGATGAATATTATATCAATGTAGGAGAAGATCCAACATATAACAACATTACGATTACAGGTAATTTAGGTGTAAGTGGTGACACTAGTCTTAATAACCTTACTGTAAGTGGTGACTCAGATTTTCAAGCGGTTATTATTGGCGGTGATTTAACAACTAGCGGAAGTTTTTCTGTAACAGGAACGATTACTGGCAGTCAAATTGAAGTCAATAATGTCATTGCAGATTTTGTTGAAATTAGTTCTGGTAATTTTACAACTATTACGGGAACAACTATTGATTTTGGTAGTGGTTTCTTTGACACCATGTCAGGTGCAACCCTGACAGGAGAAAGTTTTGGTGTTATTTCTGGCGTTATTGTTGATGCTGATATTAACGATTTATACGCACAAGTAGCTCAAATAGATACTCTTAATGTAAACAATGCAACATTTACAGGAGTTTTAACTCATAGTGGCACTATTAATAGCAATGACATTAATGCAACAGGTACTATTTCTGGTGCGACGATTACAGGTGACATCGGAAAATATACGACACTTACAGGTCAAACAGCCGTATTTACAACGCAAGTCTCTGGTACAACCATTACCGGTGACTCAGCTTTCTTTGAAAGAACAACAGGAACATTCATTGATGTAACAAATTTATCGGGTACAACAATCACTGGTGACAATGGTCAGTTTTTAAATATTACTGGTTTTAGTTCACATTTTACTTCTTTATCTGGTACAACAATTACAGGTGATACTGCAAATTTAGCAGCTACCTACGGAACATCAGGATTCTTTACTTATCTTTCTGGCACTACTGTTACTGGTGCTTCTGGTTTATTTACTTCATTACAAGCACAAACATTAACTGCAGCAAACTTACAATTTAGTGGTGACCAAACTGTTAGCGGTAGTTTCACTGTATTAGAAAATTTATTTGTTAGTGGCTCAGGTTACTTTGCTTCTGGTGTAACAATTACAGGAGAAGTAAGCGGTGAAATAATTACAGCACAGTCAGGTAATTTTGATACTATTATTACCTCTCCTTTAATTACCGGAACTTTATCAGGTGACAATGTATATGTAAGTGGAACAATTACAGGAACAACTGTTTCTACGACAAGTGGACACTTTGTAACTGCTACTGGTACTACTGCTTCCTTTACAACATTTACAGGAGTAAGTGGAGTCTTTACTAACGTAACAGGTACTTCATTCTCAGGCACAACAATTCATGCACAGACTGGTGTATTTGCTTCTGGAACTGCATTAAGACCTTCTATTAGTTTTGAAGGACAAGATGATACAGGTATCTTTGTTACCAGTGGAACTATTGATGGCAACCCAGCACAAGAAAAATATCTAGGCTTTACTACCAGTGGTCAGGAACGTTTCCGTATTAGTCGGTATGGCGCCCTGGGAATCTCGGGAGAAAACTACGGTGCTCATGGACAAGTTTTAGTTTCACAAGGAGCAGGTGAAGCACCTATTTGGACAAGCACGATTAGTGGCATTGTTATTAGTGGTGGTGAAATATCAATTACTGGTGATTTATTTGTTAGTAATACAATTACTGGTTATCGCATTTCAGGTGAATTTATTGATGCAGTACAAGAAATAACAGCAGCCAGCGGAGCTTTTGCAGGTACTGTTACAGGTTTAACTGTTCTTGCAAATACTATTTCAGGCGCAACAATTTCGGGTCAAACGATTACAGGTGTTAGAGCATTATTTGCCACAGGTACTTTCAAAGATTTATTTGTCGATGATGACTTTGTTATTGGAGACAACCTTACTATTAGTGGTGATCTAGAAGTCAGTGGTAATTCAGTCTTTGATAGTGGCATTGTTGTCAGTGGCTCTAGTGTATTCCGTGAAGGTATTACAGTTACCGGCACAAGTAATTTTGTTAGCGGTATTCTTATTGGACAAAATCTAACAGTAACCGGAACTATTTCCGGAACTACTGTTACTGGAGAAACAGCAACATTTACAACAGGTCAATTCAATGATCTCTATATTGATGATATTTTTATTGTCGGAGACAATTTAATTGTTAGTGGAGATTTAAATGTAAGTGGAGAAGCTTACTTCCAAAGTGGATTATTAAGTAGAGATCAAGCTTTCTTCCCTTCAGGAACGCAAATCAATCCTGGAATTACTTTTATTGACGATGCCAATACAGGCTTATATACCAGCTCAGGAGATGCGATTGAATTTACTGCAGGTGCAAGCAGAAAAGCAACAATCTCTTCTGGCGTCTACGGTGCCGTCCTAACAATTTGGGGTAACTGAGTTAGAATGTATTTAAAAGTAGTAGCTGAGATCTTTTAATCATGCCACAGTTTGGCGAAGTTCGCGTTGATTTTATAACGTTTACTACAGGCGTTTCACCAAATGAGGCAAGTGTTACCGTACCTGTCTCAGGACTTCTTCGCAATCCTACTTTTAGTGGCAATGTCATCATTAATGGTGACCTAGATGTTCAAGGTGATATTACAAATAGTGGTAACTACAATACCGTAACAGGAAATATTACAACAACTAGTGGCACTATTTCAGGTGCTATTGGACGTTTTACAACAGGCATTGTTGGAGACTTAACAGTCACTGGAACACTGTCTGGTGTTGACCGGATTTATTTTGAAAGTGGCAGTGTATCTGAA
>TARA_R110002020_G_scaffold182547_1_pt1 | contig 17788 bp, 11 predicted proteins | sample TARA_R110002020 | Tara Oceans TARA_R110002020 (sample SAMEA4396489) | marine metagenome | biome: Westerlies Biome; feature: [MES] marine water layer (ENVO:01000295) within the mesopelagic zone...; material: water (ENVO:00002006), including particulate matter (ENVO:01000060) such... | reverse complement strand
ATGTAGGTATTCTTGGCACATTTATCTGACTAGCTTCTATTGAATTAGAACCATTAATAGGTGTAATTCCAGAAGATTCTAGTGAACTTGCTGGTTTTACTTTTGTTCGTTGTTGATTGAACCATTGTAAAGGCCACTCATGTACTTCATCATCACCAAAGTTATACTCAACATAAGGTATACCCTGATCATATAAAATTTTAGGATTAGTTATTTGAGCTTTATTTATATCCTTACCCAGATAAGTCCCATCCCCTTGTCCCTCTGCTAGTTTAAAAAGTTGTTCTTTTATAATATCTACATCTATAACTGGAGTCAATCTCCCTTCTCCTTCTTCTGTAGTCCAGGAACTATCTAAACTATTTCTTCCTAGTACTGTTCCACCTTCTTGTAACTGACTTGCTTTAGAACCTTTGTTTATTGCTTTAGCTGCCAACTTGGCCTGTATAGGAGTTACACCTTTAATTGCTTTAAGAGGTTTAGCAAAAGGTATTATACTTAATGCATTTATTGCTGCGTTACTATAATCACCACTATCTAAACTATCAGCTGATTTATACGCAGCATTAATTGGATTAAAAAAATCTATTGCACTTGTAAAAGAATCTTTATCAACTTGTCCAGAATCTATACCCTTATCAAAATTATATGGTACATTTCCAGTATTAAATTTTTCTTTAATAGTTGCAAAAGGATATCTAACAAATGATCTTAGATCACTTTTTATATTATCAAACGTACTGGGTGCCTGTGATATTGTACCTCCTTGTTGAAATTGTTCTGGTTGTTCTAACTCAGGTTGCATCCTATAGTTAGTAGTAAGCTCTTCTCCTTCTTTTAAATCTTTCAATGCATATACAAATCTTTGATCACCTATCTTTTTACTAATCATAGTTGGTGATTCTTCATTATGATTATGCATCTTACCTAACTGGGTAGCAGGTTGACCACCTTTATGTGCTAAACCTATTAGCTCACCCTGTTTAAAAGATCTTCCTGCAAACATCCCATCTCCCTCTATATCAGAAGGGGCTTGAAATATATCACTCATGGGTGCATCAGAACTGAATACACCAGTTACATAGGTAAACATTTCATTAGGTCCACCAGGTAATCCTCGTCTTTCTTTCTCTTCAAAATATTCTTTCATTAGCGTTTAGATAATAATAGTTTAGTATTGTTTAATCTTAGTAACATTTTTCTATCTCCTGATTTGTTTTTTCTCAATATTAATTGATTAGAATAATGTCTGAATTTTTTGCGTTGTGTAGGGGACTTATCATAATTAAGATTAAGTGCATTTAAAGGTCTAATATAACCATTACACTCAGTATTAAATATAGGTTGTTCAGCATTAGTAAATTCACCTCTATCATTTGTTATATCAAAAAATTGATTAAATCTAAATTTATGTTCTACTTTAGATGATAGTATATCTATGCTGCTATTATTTATTATTGGATAATTTAGCTCACCCCACGGATCATTATAAGGTTGCATGTTAAGATTTAATAATCCAGATACTTGATCATTATTATAAACTATAGCATGATCAAAATTAAATTCTAAATCTTCCCATTTATCTTCTCCACAACCATTACCAAGAGTATTATTTTTATAGACATATGTCTCTAGTTGATATTCAATACTTCTAACTGTATTAACAATCTGACCTGTATTTTCTATCAGATCTATTTCCCAAGGATAATCTACCTTATAGAAATTCACATATGAATCACACCTTGCATTATGTCTCCATATAGAACCTACTTCAAAGTTAGCATTTTCTTGCTCAAATATTTGATAGTTACAAACTCTATTACTTGTAAACGTTGGAGTATCTACTTGATAAATTAATGGTGCTGAATCAGGACAATCACCTGTAACAGTAGTAGTATAACCAGGTTGAGAAGTTGGACAATCACAAAGAACTCGTCTGCATATAGGTGGATTAACAGGATCACATGTACCCGTTGCTTGTGTAAAATCTCCGTTAGCATCTGGATAAACTATTGTATATCCTGCAGGACAACTACAAGTAGGTGTAGAAGTACATATTTGGCCAAGAAATTCAGTAGCAATCATATTCCAGTTTGTGATTGGATATGTTGCATCAATTGTAGATTGTATACCAAATTGATATCTATCAGTTGAAATACCAGCTGTACCTGGTGATATAGTTGGTGGTCCTCCTGTACTAGTAATAGCATTTAAAACCAATGGGTCAACTGGTGCTGGACTATTTACACCACAATAAAGTGCATATACAAATTGAAATGCAGGAGCAGCACTTCCTGGAACTATTGTACTAGATTGAAAATTAGAATTACCTCCCGTTGGTGATGTAGTATCTGTAATTAATAATATAATTTGTGTAAAGTTTCCTTGTCCTGATCTATCTCCTAATGCAGAAGCTGCTTTATTATTAAGTAGTGCTTGTCCACCTGTTAAACCTCTAGTTATATTAGTACCTGTCCCAACAGTAGTTCCTGGTGGCCAAGCTCTAGCTGCTAATGTTTGAGCATACCAATTAAGAACATTTGCACGTGCTTGAGGTGTTGTAATATCATTAACCATACTTTGTGTAGAAGCTGCTGGTGAACCAGTATTATTCACATCCCAACTTTGTGATTGGTTTGCCCATGCAGTAAATCCTATTTGCATTGTTCCAGCTTGTTGAGCATTTATAACTAAAGGATTTTGTAGAAATGCCTGTATCCATTGTTGTTGTGCAAATGCTCTAGTTCCTGGGTTATTAGGGTTTTGCCCTAATCCTATAGTACTTGTAGACATGTCTGTAGCAATAACTATGTCTAATAAACATGCTTGTGTTCCACCTGTTAGGGTCATTGTTCCTCCATTGTCTACAGTAATTGTTGCAGGTTCAGTAATTGTATCTGCTCTTTCACATTTGAAAGATGTTGGATTGTAATTAAATCCTGGAGGACATTGAGGTACATCAGTGGTTAAAGTCTTAGTAGTAAAGAAATGATTTATACTAGGTAAAGTTAATTCTGGGTGCCAATCATGGAATGATATCCAAGCTTTAGCTTTTGGATCATAACTTACTGTCCAAGAACAATCATCAAAGTAAATTGGATCTCCAATACTAATATCTATTATTGTTGAACCAGTACCTAGACTACCTAATGCAGCTGTTACATTAAATTTAAATCCTCCTTCTTCAGTATAAGTTACATTGCTTATATATTCTTTTTTTACTTTATAATCTCTTTTACAGAAGTATACTATATCATTATTAGTATCATACACTGTTTGACAACCTACACCTGCTATAGGATTATCAGATAATACAGAATGTTCTAACTCTGGAAATTGTCTTATTAATGAAGAAGGTAAGTATTTATTAAACCACCACTTCATACCTTTATTAGATATAGGATCTAGCCCTTTACCAGCATATTGAAATATTTTTCCTTGTGCTTGTGATATAAAAAATAATCCCATTGGTGTATTCATCACACCTCTCAAACTTTCAGATGAACCATATTCATTAGATAAATCAGAATTAGCAACATTCTGCATTGGTTGAGAAAAAAGACCACCATCACCAATAGTTACCTTTGTATCTAATTGAGTTTTTAAAACATCAACACCTTGAAACAATTGAGGTGATAAGTATGGGAAAAACACTAGTGCACCATTTTTACTAAAAGGTTTTATTACACTTACTTCACCTTTAAAATCTTTATAATTAAAGTTTAAGAATACTCTCCAGAAATCTTTTTTAGATTCTTCTTGAGCTCTTAAAGAATATATAAGTCTTTTAGGGTAACTTGTAAAACATGTAGCAGCAACTAAAGGATCATAATCCAATGGCTGTACTTGACCAAAGCTACCTATCTGAGTAACAAACTTTGATGGACTTAATGACTCATCATATTTATAGAAGTTATCTGCCTTTTCTATTCTTGCATGAAATAACTCATCAATATCATTATAATCATACACACTATATATTCTTCTTGCTGGTGATTCTTCCCAATCTCTATAATCTAAATTAATTTCTGACTCTACATAAAAATCTAATATACCATTATTATGAGTATATATGTAAGCAAACCTCATAGCTAATGCAGGGTTCGGATCATTTGCGTTTCCAAATATTGCACTTAATCCATTATTACATGAATCATTTCCTCTATCTAAATAATATAGATCATCTGGAAATTTAGCATCTAATGCATTTTCACTTTGCAATCCTAATGTTGCAATTTCTCCTGCCAAAGGAGTTAAGTCAAATCTTTGAGAATTCAACCAGTATCGTGGGTAAGGAATATTAACATACAAAGAATAATCAAATGTATAACCATCAGGTTGTCCTTGTAAGTAATTACTAAATATAGGCATTATTGTTTTTTCCGTATATCTACCTATAAATGTATCACCAGAAAAAATTGGCTGGCTTGTATATTTAAATTGATTGGGTTTTGTTGGATCTAATAACTCTACACAACCTCTCATTTGTATTTGTTTAATACCTGCCAGCTGTCCGTACTGATTATCCATATTAAACTTTAATGCTCCATAATAAGCTGATATCTGTCTTTTCTTTGCTGATCCAGGATCTAATAAATAGTCATCAGAAAATGCTGCTGGCGTAGTACTTACATATTCTCCTTGTGCATTTAAATTTAATTCTAGTTCACCACCTACTACATATCTAGATTTATCTTTATAATCTGGATCTGATATTGGTTTATCTATAGCTACTGCTACGGTACTTGGTCTAAATAAATTATTAACTTTATATTCACCTTTATTAAATGTTTGAAAAGAAGAACCTAAATAATTTGAGTCAGTACATTTAATTCTCCATAAACCATTTGTTTGATTTCTATATGTATCAAAGAATCCAGCTGAATTGTGCTTCCATGCAAAATCAGAATCATTGACCATTGCATATATTAAATCTATAATTTCATTTCCACCTATTGCAACATTTGCTTTAGCAACAGCCATACCTGCAAAAACTCTAACTACAAAAGGAAGATTAGAAACACTAGTATCTTTTGTAGTTGAATTACTTTTCATTGCACCAATTACTCCTGGAACACCACCTGCAGCAGACTGTGCACCTTCACTAACAGCAGTTACAATTTGACTAGCTGCTCCCCCACTATAAAAATCTCCAACTGCTATTAAATCATCTATTAAAAATTGTTCAACTATTTGTGCTACTGTAGAAGCTGTCCCTGCAGCAGCCGCTATAGGTGCATTAACTACAAGCCATGCCCCTGGCATTGTACCACCACCAGCACCTGCAGGTCCTACAAAACCCCAATTCCCATTTGCAGAACTCATAGCAGCCCTTGCTCCTTCAAAACTACTAGTATCAGTACCTCTCACTTGATGAAATGCATAACCTAAACCAATAAGGGAAGCAATTACTGCACCACCATTTCTTAATAATTTAAATTGTGGATGGTCTTCTGATGGTTTAAAATATCCAAATGCACTACCTGTCAACTGACCATACATTCTAGCTTCAAATGCATTTAAAAATGGTTTTGTAAACATAAGCTCAGGAGAAGAAAATGTAAAAACTTTTCTTGAATATCCAGCAGGTTCACCATTTACATCTGGTCTATCACCTAATGCTCTATATCCATTTGAACCTAATGACTGAGTAAAACTATCACAACCACTAGTTCTATTTAATGAACCTCCTTTAATGCCATCATGAAAATATATATCTGGTCTTAAATCATTATATGGATAGTTAGGATACAAACCTTGAACTCCGTCACCTATAAGATCTTGTGAGTTTGGTACAGTATACTTACGCATATTTCTAAATAAACCTTTTGCAAGTATGGATCTTGCACCAAGCCTTGAACCTCTTAAAATTTCATAACCAACTACATTTTCAATAAATGTACCATCATTATTTGTTGGTCTTCCTATATTTTCAAATTCAACTCCTAATATCTGTATAGTATCACCATTGTCTTTAGTAATATGTAATGGGCCCGTATTACCTATTTCTTCTGTTGGCATCTTATGATGTCTAATTGGTAAGCCGCATAAATCTCCCCAAATATCAGGTCTATTACTAGGATATTTTTCAGTTGATTCCCAGTATCCCATTTTACCTCTTGCCGTAATAATATCACCATTTGATGATAGTTCTTGTAATCCTTGTTGAGTGATATACCCTGTGTTATATACTTGGTATACTGGATCCCCATCAAGACCTATAACATTTTCTCCATAAATAATTTCATTTTCTAAAACAGTATTTCCATTATCTAATGTAAAATTTTCAGGTGCTCTACCTGGTATATGATATGAAGAAGATCTTTCACCCGTGTTGTATATCCAACGTATAAAAAATGCATATTGTTCATCACGCATAAAACCCATATTATTCCCACCTAAAGAATAATAAGTTGAATCTTGTTGATTAATTACCCAATTAACTTGTATTTGATTGGCAATAGGTTGATAATTAAAATCAAATTGTTCTACTGGTCCTTGTCTAATTAAGTAATCATTGACAACAAACATAGACTCTGATTTTTCATAAGCAGGACTACGTAGAGGTATTAAATCCAAAGCTACAGAAGTTAACGCTGGGTCAATATAATCTATATTAATATTAACTTGTTGAGTACTATATAACCCAATTTTTTTAGTAAATGTCTGTCCTTGGTTTCTCACTAATAATACTAATTCAAAAAACTCATAGTCTTCATCTAGATTACTTATTGATACGTCTAATGATCCTTGTGAACCTGCATGAGACCAAAGTGTTTGAATATTAGATACTCCAATATAATCAGTTACTCTTTGTTCATTTTCTGTATAAGCAATAAATGCTTGATAAGAACCATTTGATAATAATCCTCCGTCAGTATTTTTATTTAGTTTTACGCAAGGTGTATCTAATAAAGGAGCCAATCTTATTTGTTCACAATCTAATTGTAAGGGTAATATGTTTTCATATATTACACATGGATCACCAGGAGCAGAAGTTATTTCTTGTTTATATGGTATATCATCTATGTTCATTGCACGTGATGGGTTATTACCATCATCCCAATAAACTTCCCATGTACAATCAAAATTTTCTTTTGATGCACCTGTAATAAGAAACTTAGTATTAAAATTTAGACAAGGATCATTTACTAATGTAATATATTTACATTCACTATCATCAAATGTACCTATCTCTGAGTTTGTATTGTCAGTAGAATATATAATCCATTCATCTCCGTATCTATGTATAGCACCAATTATTGTATATGGTATAACACCACATTGTAAATTAGCTGGTTCATTTCCTAATAAACCTACATCACCATCATTAGAGTTATTAACTGCATTACGTGCATGCCACCAACTCATGTTGTTTTCCATGGAAGGAGCAATGTCCTTATTCATACCCTTTACAAAAGAGTTAGAAACTACAGATGAACTGCTTTTAGGTCGTGTTCTAGCCGGTCTACCTTTAGATTTAGAAGATGTCTTTTTTTTTGCCATAATATATTACCCTTTATTTAACAGGTTGCACTGGTTGATGATTGACTTGTTGTAGAGTCATTAGGATTTACAGTAAATTTTTCTGGCAAAGGAGCAACTGGATTATTAGGGGCATAGCTTAAGAACATATTATAATAGTTATGATATTGTGCTCTTCTATTTACTTCCCACATTTTTCTCATTTCTGCAAAGTTTGGTGTATTAACAAATGTTAATGCATTGTTTCTTGCTCCTCTTAGTTTCTGTGATACTAAATTTAATTGCTGAGAAACGTTCTCACCGTTCCATACCATATTTTCAAGTATTCTTTCTTTAACTGCATATTCATAATATTCATTGCAATAAGGATGATCTAATACTAATAAATCTCCATAAGCATCTTCCATAGCACCCTGATAACTTATATAAACTTTTCCTGTTCTAAATGTTGTAACTAAGAATCCATCTCTAACTTCAGCTATATCTAAAGCTTGTGCACCTAATGTAGGGCAAAAACAAACAGCATCATTTACATCTTGAATTCTTAATTGTGTCCAACTATCAAATTGTCTATATTGATGAGGTCCTACTCTTTGAACTAACTGATAGCTATTTTTATCATCACAAGTTTTAATAACACATACATCTTTACAAGTATCATCTTTACTACATGGTGACATTTCTCCTGGAGAAGGAACATAGGGTACTTCATTAAATGTTTCAATATGTGTACCTGATGGCATTGTTGCATTGACTGTATAGCTACCACATCTAAATGCATAATTTATATATTTAAAATCCATAGGTAATTGTCCTCTACCATGTTCTATATCAATTATAACTTGCTTAGTTCTATGAATTCTCAAACCTAAATCATAATTAACTCTTTGAGCAACTTTAATTAATTGCTGTGGCTCAATCATTCCTTCCAATGCATAGGTTGAAAAATCAATGGAAACATCTTCCATTAATTGACTGAATGTTCTATATTTTTGTGATACTCCCATTATCTATTAATATTTATTTTATTATCAGAATCCTCTGGCGGAACTTGCATAGTATTCATCATAGTCTGTATTACTTGAGCTTCTATTTCTGCAAATAATGCTTCCGGTATATATATTTCTTGATCATACCTAGGTATACAATTATTTGTATCATCACAGTCCCAATTAGTTATATCTGAATCAAATACCCCTTCTAGTTTTAAAGCATCCCATTCAATATTTGGTGCATATATATAACCATCTAACCACCAAAAATATAATGTTTTATTATATTTAAAAGTTGTAGTTTTAGTCATAGAAGTAAAAGTGCCCGGCTGTGTAGCTTGAAGTTCTTTTGATCCATCTATAGAGCTTACAGTACGTATTAGAGGTCCCCAGTATCCTTCAAACATAGAAGGTAGTTTCTTTTTAGATCTTTTAATTGTACATCCACTTGTTATACCTGCACAGTGTGCCTCTACTTTATCTACATCAATTAATTCAATATATGGTAATGTTTTCCAAACTGAATTAAATTTCATTAGTTTGTTGGCATAATCTTGTCTTCTCATTAATACTTGAGCGTACTTCTCTATTAGACTGTATATATATCTATCAGTTACAAATGCATCTTGTACTTCTGCTTTTACTTGACCTCTGATTCTAGATATTGCTTCTGATATTTTTGACATGTTATTTACTTTTCAAATTCATTATAATGCTTTAACTCTTCTTTATTCTTATCAGCATTGTGATCATATAAATGAGCCACTCTGTATTTATTTTTCATAACTACATACTTGGTCCAATTTGCAGGATATTCTTTAGCTACAGTTCTTTTAAAATCTCTGCATGCTACAAATCTCCATAGATCCCTATTTTTAAATCTATATTTGGTTGACCAATTAGTATAAAATATTTTACCTAAGTTACCATCAGTTTCCCAATTTTTATTTTGTAAGACTTTACCATATTGATTAGAGAGGGCATAATTTGTATTAACTGATTTTGATGAAGGACATGTACCTATAAATAAATATCCTAATGAATCAGGTAATTCTACACCATCTCTATTTTTTACAACAGCCTTCCATAACTCTATATTGTATAACTTAATTATACTTTTTAATTTCTTATTATCTATATCAGAATATAAAGGTTTTTTCTCTTTAAATTCTTTTATTGTTTCTCCATTTAATAACCCTAATCTTTTTTCTCTATACCTTGGAGCTTTTAAATTAGGTTTTTTAAAATTATTAATCATATAGTTATATTTATAATTTACAAAAAAAACCCCACTTTATGAAATTTAAGTGAGGTCTTTATAAAGCTTGATAAGTTAATTCGCAGATGTTACCCATTATAGGGTGTTGTATTTCTAATTTACCAGATCTTCTATTACCTACATATTTGTTACTATAATGATAGTAATCTGTCTTTCCTAAACTAGGTAATGTTTTTTCTATAAAACCTGCTGTCTCATTAGATGTCATATATTCAACCTTTCTATCAGTATGGATATGACCTTTAAATAAAGTTCTATTTATAGTAGCTCCCCATTCCCTAGGGTATTCAGTAGCAAATATTAAAGGATTATTTTTACTACGTTTATCTCCATGCTCAAATGCATTAAAATTACTATGCCAAACATGAACTTTTCTTTCTTCATAATTTATATCCCATTCTATTTCTTCACTTTCTATTGACTTTGCAAGTGCATGAACTAAATGAAAAGAAGATAATCTATCATGATTACCTGGAACATAAACAACAACTAATTCTTTACAAAAAGCTTTTATATAATTAATAGCCCAATGCATTGCATCAAATGCTTGCATATAAGCGTCTGTAGCTTTCATACAGTTGTCTAACCCTGTTCCACTAGTAGTAGTGCCCTCAAACGTATCCATGTTGATTAAATCACCTCCTACAACAAAATACATTTTTTCTATATAATGTACAGGAGCAGCCTTACTCATAAGATATATAATAGTATCTTCAAAATCTTTATCTATAGTATCATTACCTTCTTTACCAAAGTGTATATCTTGTAAAGAGATAACACCACATACTGGGTCAGACTTATCTGCTGATTTTAGACTATATTTTGGAAGCTTGTGTTTTTTTGGTTTCCAAACCTCAAGAAGATTTTTAAATAAATTTTCTTCTTGATTTTTCAATTGAGTAACTAATGCTGACACTCTCCAATGATCACCCATTTGTTTATTCCAATACTGTGATAGTCTCCATTTGTTAGTATCTATCTTAAGTAAATTTATAATCTCTTCTGCACTTTTAGGTTCATGATCAAATGTACCAGATATTTTACCTTCACCTTTATCTAAATCAATAGACTCTACTAATTGTGCTTTGTCAGCAGCTTTAGAAAAAAAGTTTGTTTTCTTTCTTTGTTTACTTCTATCTGCTAATATTTCTTTTTTAATTTTTCTATATTCTTCTTCTGTAATTCCTATTCTCTCAGCACTTATTTTAGGATGCTTTTTCCATTTTAATGAGTCAATTACTTTTTGTTTTATATAGTTCATTTGTTTTATGTTTTTTTATAAAGATAAGAAAAAAAAAGAGACTGGCTATTTTAACCAGTCTCTCCAACGTTTGTAGTAGAAAACCAACAAACCACCACTCTGTTGTTTTTTATGCTGCTATAGTAGAAACTAACAATTCAATAGGTACACATGCTCCACCTATTTGTGAATCTTGTATCTTAATTTTGTAAGCTGTACTAGCAGTTAAATTAGTTATTGTATAGTTTGAAATTGTTGTTGCTATTGGGGCAGAGTTTACTAATACCCAACCGCTTGGTGCAACTTGTGTATCTATGTATATATTAATACCAGTACTAGAACTCCATATACCATCCCACAGTACATTTATAGAAGAACTAGTTACTACTCCTGCATATTGATTATAAGGATTATGTGCTAAATCATTAGATGAACAAGCCCCATTACCATTTATTTGTAATAGACAAAGTTTTTGAATTATCTGATCTAATCTAGTACCAGAAGTAATTACTATCTGTCCGCCAGCTGGTCCAATCTGAAATGATGTACCACAATAACTTACACATGCAGCACACTGTACATCATCACACCTTTCACTTCCCGTACTACAATCTGTATACGTACATGGATTGGTCAAAGCTGTATCAGCACAGCTACATTTTTCACTACATTTTGTACAATTACATGCCATTTTTTAATTTTTTATATTTTATGAGCAACCTGCTATTAATTCATTTTGTATAGTTGCAGGAGTTTCATCTACATTCCAACTACCTCCAGTATTATCTGCTAACTCTCTCCAAGGATATACTGTTGAAGCACCTGGTGGAGTATATATTCTACTTGTTCCTACTCCAAGTACAATTATTTTAACTCCTGCTAGTAAAGCAAGTTGTGTTAAAGCACCAATTTGTGCATAATCAGTTGCATCAAATGCATCATCTGATCCACCTGGTAGGTTATCTGTTATTACAACTATAAATTTAGCCACATTACTTCTAAATGCACCTACAAAGTTACCTGTTAATATTTGTGCAATTGCCATATCAGTTGGATCCGGATCTCCGTCTCCTTGTCCTAATGGTACACCTGCTGTTGGTGCTCCAGTATTAAGTTTATTCAACTGAGTAGTAAATGTTGCTCCATTATCATTTTGGAACATTTCCCATGCTGTTAAGAATTGTCTGTGTCCTCCTCCAGTATTTATAATTCTTTGTGCTGCAGGTAATGCAACATAATCACTTGATGTATTATAATTAGGGGTTGCTGTTGAACCTTGTGCTTCATCTGCTGTTACAAATGCCATTCTATATGCATTAGATCCAGAGTTAGTATCTATAGTACCTATAACTCCAGCAATACCAGATTGTAGAGTTCCTATTTCAGTACCCATAGTTGCAGTATAATCAATTACAAATGCTACATCCATACCGGCAGAACATGCTGCTGTTGCAGATTGCATAGTAAATGCCTGTAAAGTAGGACATACATGATTTACTTTTCCATTAAATGATACTGTTACCCTAGCATTATATGTTGTGCCAGCTACTAAACCTGAAGTAAATTGATGACTTACTGCAGTACCTGGATTATTAATTGTTTGTGTTGCCACAACTATTCCACCTGCATCTAAAATATCTATTATGTATATTGCAGTGGTTCCTAATGTATTAGCAAAGCTTACTGTCACATTTGTTTCTGTTATACCGCTAGTTGTTATTGATGGTGGACAAGGTATTATACCTGTTACCACACTACTTTGTTTTGCCTCACAAGTATCTACTCCATCTGTAACACTAAAATCTACTTCTACAGATATGTTTTGAGCAGTATTTAATGTAGAAGTTGGAAAAATATATCCACTTGATGAATTTTGTAATGTAGATACGCTAACGGTTGTTTGTAATGATGCACCTAATGCATCTGTTAATGTTATTATACTATACCCTGATGTATCATTAAAGTTATTAGGTATAGAAGAAGATTGAAAATCAAATATTATTGCATCAATTAAATTTGATGAACTATTGATTCTATTTGTTGTAGTATATCCAAATGTTACTGCACTACAACCACTTGGACAACAATTAGTTTGTATTGAACTTATAGCAGCATACATATCATCTATAACTACCCATGCATTTTGTACACTCTGTGCTAAAGTGCTTGCAGAATTATTCCATCCTGTTATAGCACCATAAGTTGCACTAGAACTTAATGAAGCATAACTTCCAGTAATAACACTTTGTGCAACAGCAGCGTTAATTGCTGCTGGTAAACCTACTGCATTTCTTAAAGCACAAAAAGCACTCTCAAGTGCTAATACTACTACAGATACATTTGTTAAGGTACCTACATTACTTACACAAGTTGGTACAATTTGTACTTCTGATACAGCACCTGAACATGGTAATACGCATGCTTCTAAAACATCTAATCTACTACTGTAGCTAGTTAGAGTACTATTTATAAGTTGTATACTTGATAAATTTGTACATACTTGATCTGCTATAAGTGTTGCAAATAAATCTAAACGTAATTGAGTTACTGGATTTCCTGCTGCATCATTATATTGCATGCATGCAGGTAATGTCATTATAGGAAGATTGTCAGTTACATATGTACTAGATGGTAAATTACTCCCGGTATTATTAGCACAAATTTCAGTAACCATAGCCTGTAATACAGGAACTAAAGTTGTTGGTGTTGTACCACGTATATTTAAACATGTAAGATCTAATCCTACTAAACTTGGATTTGCACTTACACCATTAGTAATAAGATCACACACCTTTGTAGCAAGCTTTGATGTAACTTCACTAATTGTATCTCCACTGCATAAATTAATACAGGAAATATCAGGTCCTTGCCATATTACACAATTAGAAGAAATGTTGTCACATCCGTTTGTGCTACCACTTGAATTTGTTGGGATCATAAATAATTATTTTACTATAACGTACTGTGTTGTAAACTCTACAATTATAATATACAAAAATTTTTAAAAGCAAACAAGAAGTCTGCTCTTAAAAATTTTTGTTAAGATTTATGATTATGTGAGTTTACTTGTCTTCTGAACTTTCCAGAGGTGTTAAAGTACCATCTTCAAGATTAACATTTACCTGACCATATTTTTTTTCAAGATCAGTTGTAAAAGACTTCCATTCACTATTTAAATCAGAATGTTGTTTTACTATTGTTGCTTTAGCTAATTCAGCAGAACCTAAACTCATTACAACATTTTGGATCTTTGCCTGTAGTTGTCTTATGTTATCTAGTTCTTCTTCTGATAATTTTTTAGCTACTTTTGCTTTTGAAGGTTTTTTTGATTTTGCCATTGTATAAATATTTATTTAAAACAAATATATAAAAATTATTTATTCCAAGAAAATTCTGTTACTGTTTTTTTTTCTGGTGATAATTCTTGACTTATAATATCTACCATAGCTTCTAAGTGTCTATCAGCTACTTGCTTTTGTACATAATCTAATAACTCTTTTTTAGAAAATTGTTTATAGTCTACAGTAGAAAATAAATTTTTAGTATCATAATGTACAGCTATTGCACCCATTGTAGATGCACTTCTAGTAATAGAGTTTTCAGTTACATTACCTGTTACCTCATATACTATTTGATTTATAAGATCTTTACCTTTATCAGGATGATCATAAGCATCTATTGATTTAATATCCCAAGTATATTTTATTACAGGTTTTACTTCTACAGGTTTCTTAACAACTGCTTTTTTAACAGCTGGTTTTTTTCCTACTGCTTTTTTGCTAGTAGTTTTTTTAATTACTTTTTTTTTCTTTTTCATTGTTAATTTATTTGTTGTGCATCTTTTGTATATTCTCTACCTTCTTTTGGTTCAAACAAACCAGACATATGAAATAAACCATTTTTCTTCCATTTACCACTCCACTGTTCACCTAATTTAGTCCATCTATCATGTGCTTTAGCAAACTCCCAAACTTCTATACCATTGTCTTTACCTTTAAATATTTTATCATAAGTTTTAACCCAGTACATATCAAAAGGTCCCATAGCTCTAGCTTGTAACATTAACTCTCTAGTTCTATGATCAGCTTTACCAGTAACACATATATCTATATCTGTTGTTGGCCAACCTTCTAGTATACCACCAACTACATATAACTTATGATGTAACCAGTCTAGCTTTAATAATTCTTTTATATAACTTTTATATATAGGATCTTCAAATCCATGCATATAAGGTATAAACATAAAACTACCGTTTACATTTTTAACTTCACCTTCTAAGTTATCTTCATGCTCATTCCAAAAAGTTTTGAAATCCATATATTATTTTATACTTTTACAAAGTCCATCTTCAAAACTAAGTGTAACCGTACTACCTTTAGAGTTTACCATTACCACTTGACTACCTTCAAAACCACTAACTGATGCATTACTACCAGCTGCACCAGTGGCACCTTGTGGACCAGTGGCACCTTGAGGGCCAGTAGCTCCAGTAGATCCAGTATCACCCTTGTCACCTTTATCTCCTTTTGCTCCAGTAGAACCTGTATCTCCTTTATTACCTTTAGCTCCTTGTGAAGCTGCAGATGAAGAATCTTTTCCAAATGCAGATTTTATAAATGCATGTAATTCCTCTACGTCTTCTCTTAAGTCTTCTATTTGTTTTATTAAAAATCTATTATACTGATATAAACCATCATCATTAAATAGCTCACTCATATCTGTTAAAGCAGCTAAATCAGTAGCTACTTCACTAGATACAGTTATTTCACCATCACTACCTTTAACTGCCCTTTGATTAGAGCTGCCTGATTTAAATAGTTTCTTACCTCTTATGTTATCATTTATATTTGCCATTATATTTTTGTAAATTCTATAATTATTGATGCACTTACTCCTCTAAGATATTTACCAGTAGCACTTTTTCTATAACCAATTTGTATTTCATCACCTTTTGAAAAAGTAAGATTAGGATCATATTCTACTACACCACCTGTTGCAACACTTATTGCACTTGAAGATTGTGTTGGTGTACCACTAGTACTTCTCCATATATCAAATGTAATTGTAAAACTAGTACTTGCTGATCCGCTAGTATTATTTAATCTAATTCTTTTTATAGTACCACCTGATGGACAATCAAAATGATTATAGTATTGATTTGATGTTGTTTCAGCTAAAGTGTTAAAAGGTATTCTTAATGAAGAAGTTGTACTAGTGTCGTCTGAAAAATTACAAAACAATATAGTTTGAGTAGTAGTACTAGATGGAAGGCTTTCCCAGTATACACCATTACCATTCCCCATTGATTTTAAATATTGTCCACTTGAACCAGGATCTCCATCTATCTCTATTTGTGTATTAGCACCTAATAATAAATTAGTAGATGATTCAAAGTCTATCTCACTACCTTGAACTTGTAAGTTGTCAGTTATTTGATGAGCACCAGTAGTCTTTGTACCTCCACTAAGAGTTTCAAATTTCTTGCCACCATTATAATAAAGCTCTATTGAACCATTTCCAGTAAATAAAGCATATGTTTCACCTAAAACTCCAGCTGCTATTCTAACATCAGTTGAAGCATATATTTCTAATCCATTAGAACTAGTGTCTTGTATTATACCATTATTTTGTATACTATTATGATAAATACGTAAATCTGAAGAAGCTCCCCAAACTGATTGTACATTGTCATTGTGGTTTGTAGTCCCAGTCATTGTGCCACCAGAAAGTGCCAAGTAACCACTCATAGTTCCAGAAATACTACCTGTTACTGTTAAATTTCCTGTTACTTTTGCACCATCACTTTTAGTTTCAAACTTAAGAGCATTATCATAATTTAAAGTTACTGCACCATCAGGTATAAATGTTGCCATAGTTTCTGATGAACTTTTCATTAAAGCAAGCTCACCAGCAGAACGTATTTGCATTGCTCCAGCTCTATTATCTATAATACCTTTACTACCATCATAATACATTTCCATATCACTACCGGTACCAAATACTGCTTTTGTATTATCTGGAAATGTAATATTACCATCCATTGTACCCCCGGTAAGCGGTAAATATCTACCATCTAAATCTACAGTTAGTGCACTTAATCCTTGTCTGTTTAGTGTAAGAACACCTGTTCCAGTAGCAAATGATATAGAACTTACATAGCTATCAATTGCACTTTTAAGATCAGTTAACTCCAATGATTGATTTATATTATTTACATCATCACTATTATGAATTATCATAGTAACAGAACCAGTGTCCATACCACTTGCAGTACCTGTATAATTAGGTAAACTACTTGGATCAAGACCAACGGTAGCTGTACCACCTGAGTAAGAAAGTCTTAAACCATCATATGTTCCTGCACCATTCACAGCAACATTACCTGCACCTATTGCAGATGCAGTTGCTGTAGTAATACTTATTGTTCCAGATCCTGTAATTGTGCCACCTAGTATTGGAGAAGTTGTTGCAATAGAAGTTACTCCTGAACTACTTGATGTACCAGCACCTATTAAGGTTCTAACTTCAGAAGCAGATATACCTGAATTCAATGTTGGTGAAGAACCATTACTTAGTATTGCTGGGGTACCAGTATCATTGACAACTCCTAAGTTAGATCTAGCTCCTGATGCTGTACTTGAACCAGTACCACCATTTGCTACAGAAAGATCAGTACCTGACCAATCAGAATTACTAATACTAAGTGTACCACCTAAAGTTATTGTACCTGTAGATGTAATGGTCCCACCTGTTAGTGTTAAACCATTTACTGATCCTGATGTAGCAACA
>TARA_R110002020_G_scaffold421418_2_pt1 | contig 17794 bp, 10 predicted proteins | sample TARA_R110002020 | Tara Oceans TARA_R110002020 (sample SAMEA4396489) | marine metagenome | biome: Westerlies Biome; feature: [MES] marine water layer (ENVO:01000295) within the mesopelagic zone...; material: water (ENVO:00002006), including particulate matter (ENVO:01000060) such... | reverse complement strand
GCTCGGCGTGACCCTCGAAGATGACGAAGCCCCATATGCCCCGGCCGGCGGTTCCCGTGCAAGCAGTTCGGTCTGGGTTAACAGCTTTATACAGACAAAAACCACAGCCTCCTATAAAAAGGCACCGCCGGCTCTCTGCGCTCAGGGGACCTACGGAGCGAGGGGCCTCAAGCGCGGATGGGTTGATATCAGCTCGTCGGCACCGCAAAACGGATTTAATTTCCGCCACCGTCTCAATAATTGGTGGAAACCTAACACAAACGGGACAGAACTTATCGATCATGGCCCCCAAGGCGGCAACCTGGAGTTTGGCCACCAAGCCGGCGCAGCCGTCTCAGAATCTGCAATAATCAATTATGGGCGTGTGAGCTTTTCTCCATCCGAGCAAGCTGCCTATGGCGGCGGCCAGTGGATGGCGGCGTATAGTGGGTATACCGCCAACTGTGAGGGCAATCTAGACTACCTAATACCTCAGCGCACAGGTTCCGATTCCAATCAAACCATTATCGTCAACCGCTATGCGGGATCCGGCTATGAAGTTATGTCTTTGGGATATATGGACCCGGCGCACGAAGAACTCTCAGTCTATAACGCCCTGCCTTATCATAACCTGGCAATCCGTAATCACGGCCTCTCGGGCAATGTACCCCCAGACCCGATCGCGGCGGAGACCATTACAGTAGTTGACCAGATTGGAAAGAATCGAGGCCTCGACCAACGCGCCAGTCTTCACTGCGGACCTTTTGGGGCGGATGCTGCGTTTGGTCCTGGCGTTCAGCCTTCCTCTTCTTACCCCGCACTCCCGTCCTGGCACAAGACCAACAGGAACGCTGTTCATGGCCTGAAAGAAGTAACTAGCTGTGCCGGTGAGTTTGACGGGGCAGATACCCTCGTGGATATCGGAACCCCGGCAACCTGGGAAGCACTCGTTGGGGGGGCCGGCACTGCCGCCAAGCCCTTCACTCTATCGGCGTGGGTGTATCCAAAAAGTGCTGGTGAGGGCAGTACTGGAAATATCTTAAACCTCGGCAGCAATGACCGCTACATCTTCTGGAGCACGGCCGGCGGCTTCGAAGCATACATGCCGGGTGGTACGCCGGGTGTTCTTCGAAGTGCTGTCGCAAGTTTCAATAAGTGGTACCATGTAACTGCTACCTATACGGGAGGCAACTCCGGCGATTTCACGTTGTACATTAATGGTAGTAAAGATCACTCACTGCTCGACACGCAACCTGTTGCGCCGATCGACATTACGACCAACAACAGCACCATTGGTAATAATCCCGCCCTCAGCGCCACATGGGACGGCTATATTCAAAACTGTGGAATCTGGGACCGCGCTCTTGGCTCTGGCGAAGTTGCTGCTCTTTATAATGGTGGCTTCATCGCCCCACTAGATATTACTGAAAAGTCTCTCTATAGCGCCCCCATGTTAACTAAAGGGCTCGTTGGATATTATCGTCTGGATAGCGGAGTAGGAGACAGCACCACCAGTATTCTAAATCGTGCGCCCGTCCCTGCAGCCGGCACCACCGGCGCCGGTACCGCGCTAGCACTTGTGACCGGGGTCGGTCCCACCACGGTTGCTGCAGCGAAGACCTACGACAACCTCTTTGTACAACATCAGATTCCTCGCTCTGCTCAACAATATAGTTGGGTTACGTCTTCTATTAATTACGGGGAACGAATTTATGGCTTCCCGTCACCTAGCGCGCTGCTCCCCGCGCCCATGAGTCAGCTTGTGACCTCGTCGAACTTCCCTTATTTTGGTAATGAGTTTAAGAATAACTTTTCGCAATTCAGCGGCCCCTCAATGCAAACTCCTTCGGTGGATATTCAGTCGAGAACGAGCACACCACACCTCACCACCTATAGCGGGATGTTTAAAAAACAGCCCAACTCTGAGGTAGGATCTAAATTAAATGTGGGCACCGTTGCCACCTGGGATGCCCTTATTGGTGGCGCTGCAGGAGCTGCTCGATCGTTTACTCTGTCGTCATGGGTATATCTAACCGAATATCCGGTTGGGGGTGAAGCTGCCGTCTTTTGGCTTTCCTATATCAACGGGACCAACGGAACACGCGCAATGTGGATAAGTTCGAACCCGGGCCATGAAGTATACTTTTTTATCGATGGGTCTGTCACCAACGGCCAGATGTACTCAGATGCAACTATTCCCCTCAACACATGGACTCATATAGCATGCACATATTCGGGTGGCACAGCCGGCACGATGGCAATTTATATAAATGGCCGCCGCGTGTCGACATCAGGTACTACTGTTTCTGCTCCCGTTGCCGGATCCGACCCCTCCGACGATTATGGAGCTAATATCGGAGCATCCTCCAATATACTCAACTATCATCCACTCACCGGCTTTCTGTCCGATGTTGCGGTTTGGGGCGACACTGCCGCCGGCGACGGAGCATTGACGGACAGACAGATAAGCCTCCTGTATAACAATGGCTCTCCCATCAATATCTCGACAAAGCTCAGTGACAATCTTGTGGCTTGGTATCGGTTTAATCCTTGGGAAGGCAGTTCCATAAGCCTGAACAATTACTCCGAGTGGGACACACCGGGAATAAACGTTGCATCCAATGGATATGTGAAAAATGCTGTAGGAACTGCAAACACTGATGGAACGGCCTATCGATTGCGACTAAGGAGATTTAGCCCCCTCCACAATGATCAACTAAATAACTATCTCAACAACCAGAACGGCCCTTACGGCTGGCCCACGTGGAAACAAATTCGTGCGGGAGAATCAGCGGTGGGTCGAGCGCTCTCCAAGAATAATTATATTGGGCAGGTGATCCCACCGGGGAGCGTAGAAAAGCTGATACGCAATCCTCAAGGTAGCATGGTTAAAGTGGGGTCCGTCGCGGCCTTGCGCCCCAATGCGGCCACTTTATATTATGAGCCGCCAATCAATAGTAAGATGGGCATGGTGGAGTTTTATTTAGAAGATAATACCGACAAACCTAATCCCAACAATAACATGAAGATTGCCATTCCTTATGGTAATAATCTAGAATATTTCAATCATGATGGTCTCAACAATCGTCTAGGCCTTACAATTGATCTTTCTAAGCCCATGATCTTCGATACAATTAGAGATTTCGTTGTGGGGGGCAGCCTAAGTACCGTTATTCGTTATTCCGAGAGCATGTATCCTTCAACCGATAATATGTACCGCGCACGTATTCGAGGCCGCACACACTATAATATCGACAAGATCTGGAATCCTGTGCGCAAAGTACGGAGCGCCGATGGCGGCCTAACTGGCTCGTTTGGCCAGGTTAAGGGCAAGCTCTACACCACAATGACGGGTAGCAATTCTAGTGTATGGCCTCTCGATGGTCATATGAACTTTACTACTACGTCGTCGGTTCGCCCATGGGATGGAGCTGGCCAGCTAATGAACTCCTATTCCCGATATTCGGCCTCAGTCTCCCCCAATGCACCGGCTAGTTATAGTGGTTCAGCGTACGAGCACGGCGTAAGATTGGGCTTGCAGGCCGCATCCCCGACCTATGCGTGGCGCACCCCCACTGGTTATACGTCGACGAGTGGGGAAAGTTTTCCTGTTTTGGCTGGAGATGTTAAGTGGACTGCTGGGGAGGAGGCAGGCAAGGATCCTTATGAGAACTATAGCACCTGGGCCGAGCACAGCCGGACAGCTCTGAAAGATGGATCTGTGGTGCCTGAATTCCGAATAAGCCAACATTTGCGTCGTTATTATGACGAATTTGCCGGCAATTTCCTCACTGATCAAATAACTGGCCTTTATGAGGTTTCCGGCGCCTCAGGGCCTGCTAATAGCGCAGTAAACGGCTTCTTCAAGACCTATAGTAACTCTGACTTTATGAAGTACTTTCGTGTAGTTGACGATTCCTTGAACGATCAGCGATCAGAGGACTTAAAGATCGAGCGCGACCGCATTAAGCTTACGGCCAAGGGTTTAATTAAGTTCTTACCCTATAAAGGCTTCTATCCTGCCGAGCGTACTTTAGAAATTGCCACAATGTTTTCGCAATCATATGGTGCAGAAATTTTCAAAGGCGCTAATCTCTCCTCTACCAGCAAATTACCGCCGGCGCAGGGATATAATCGTAATGCATATTTTAGAATTTTTGCTGAACCGTTTATGTCTCCGGGAATCCTGTATAACACGATCAAGTCGGGCCTAGCGGTTAATAGTTGTGTTTTGGTGCAGACCGGAAGCTGGGCCATCAAACAGCCGTTAAGCGCGAGCATGGACTCCACAGGGGTTGGCTATGGACCATATCAAGAGGGAAAACTCTATTATCCCAAACTTATGCAGCTCGGTACTGGTTCCGGCGATAGTAAGGGATTCCATATTGCGAAAGTGCCCTTTGAGACGATTCAAGACCCCGGCACTTACTTTAATGTGGGGAATCTACTAGGCGTCGCTAACGCAAACACCAATGTGGGGGGCGGCACCGTTCCCGTGATTCACGCCGGCGGCCGCGTGGTTCCTGCAGCTGCTATCTATGATACAGCTCTTCCTGTGGCGACGGATGCGCTTAAGGGAGCGGCGAACTCGGTGGGATATATGGACGGCTTTTTCTATTATAAAACTGGCGCTAGTCTTCCTAAGATTCGCTTCAATGTAGCCCCCGTTCTCGGCAGCCCTTATGTGGCTCCGAAGGCTCTTGTTAAGCTGACGGATCCTGAAGGGGGGTATCGCTATGCAATTGATAATTTCTTATGTGAAACCACAAACTTCTTTATGAATGGAATTACAAGTTTACGCTCTAATCGAGAAGATCAGTTTAAATCTGTTACGGAAGGGTCGGTGTATACTTCTACCTTAAGATTGTATCGATCCGCTTATGATGCCGATGATGAGTCGCGATGGGATATGTACTCTCGCGCTAGCGCATTCGGATTCCCTTTGGCTACGCCCTTTCAGAATAGTGTCCACCCCACAGCCAAGAATCTCCCCACCTTTTCTCACCATCTGCCTCCTTATTATGCCGGTGAAGCGACCGCTACTTTTATCTATACTGCATCATATGACGGAAAACCCACTATAGATGAAATTTTTAGTAAGATGAAAATAAGCTATCACCGGGATGAGATAGTCCCCAATACCTATGCTGCGGAGGCAGTCCCAAATCCCGGGATCGATCCCATTATTCCCGCCGATAAAACAGCCGGCCGTCTTAATGATCCGCGCATTCAGATAGATAGCAGTTTCAATCTGAAAGAAAAAATTCAAGAAGTGCCGCAGGATACCAATACACAAGAAAATTACTGGCTAATTCAATCTAAGTTTGAGACCCCTATTCTTAATTTTGCTAATCTGACTCAGTCTTCCCCTCCTGGGGCAGTTAATTTGATAACGAACCAAACATCTCCAGCTAATTTAATAACCCGCGGTATGTGGCACCAGTATGGCTCCCCTATTACTGCCTCCACAGCCGGCGTTTTTGCCGAGATAATTGATCAAGGCTCCACAGGAAACTCGCTCGCGGACATCGTTGGATTCCAGAAGGGAGTTACTGTTCGCGTAGGGGACCCCAAGAAGAACGCGGTGCTTGAAGAAGCCATTGTTGCGGTGCCCTTTATGGTGAAAGACAACACCCGCCAGTTCTTCAGCTATACCGGCACCTCCACCAATACCAGCAACTTTGCTAATGTTGAGACGGCCATGCAGAAGTATGTATTCCCGCCGCGGTTTGACTTTGTGCGTGTCCAAGAAGATGTTGAAAAAGCCGAAGCAGCCTTAGAGGCCGCAACTAGCCGGGCTATGAAGCGACGGCCGTCTGCAAAGCGCGTGAAATCCCTGGAATGGGCCCTAGCCAAGGCACTTCGGAATTCTGCAGCGGTCCAGCCGGCCCTCATGTATGTATTTGAATTCTCTGCGAAAATTGATGAAACCGACATTGCAGATATGTGGCAGAACTTGCCCCCCGATATTGAAGAAAAGATGCAGATACAAGAGAACGTTGTGGAAGACAGGGAGTTATTGAGGGTTATGGCCGCGAACTCTGAAGATGTCCAGTGGATGGTTTTCAAGGTTAAGAAACGCGCCAAGAGAGATTATGATGTGTATAGACGCTCATTAGTTACTACAGATACTACAGCTCTTGCGCCCAAATTGCGTGGAGCGTATAGTTATAACTGGCCCTATGACTATTTCTCCTTAGTTGAATTGGCCCAGATTGATGCGACGGTACAGTGGACTTCTGGTGATATGCAATATGAAATTGATGACGATGATATGATTGTTCTCGACGGGCGTCCACCCCTCCGTGGTACGGCGGGCGCACCCCCTCGTGTGGGGCAAGCAACAGCGATGCTTCCAGGGGGCCTCCAGCCTCCGGGCAGCTTCACTGCCGAACAGCAAACGCACGATCCCCGGGGCGACTACCGCGCTCAGCACGCTAAGCGCCGGGGTATGCGCGCGGACCTCCAGGCCGCTGCACAAGGTACCACGCAGAGCATCAAGCGACGGGATTCGCGCAAACGCCGTGCTAGCAAAAAGGCTTTGAAGAACGGTGGCGGCTCCAAGGGAGGGAGTAGTTACTAATGGAATTCTTTAACAAAAAAGAAGAAGTCCTAGACTTTAAGCTTACTGAGTATGGTAAATACTTGCTGGCAATTGGGCGCCTAAGTCCCTCATATTATGCGTTTTTTGATGATGATATTTTATATGATGTCTCGGGATCGGGAATGGTAGAAACTCCCAGCCAAGCGGAGGGACGAATTCAAAGCGAAACTCCCAGTATCAAAGTGATCCCTACGAGAACCTCGGCAGAGGAACGGGTTAATTCTTTTGTGCAACAGGTTACCGAACTCTTGGGGCCCAATTCTGACCCTGCCGACAAGGTTGACATATTTAGTCAAGTGGAGGCTTTCGAAGATAAGGGAAAGATCAACTCCCACCCTATTGGAAGATCGTCACTAGACTCTCGCTACTACCCAGCGTGGGCCATCGAGCTTCTTTCTCATGCCCAGATTTCTTCATCGGTTGCTTACTTAAACGATCAGGGGAGAATAGAAAACACGCCACAAGTTAATATTGATATAGATTATAAAATGTTTTTCTCTGCCCCAGGTTCCCCTCAAAGTAGTACCGGCACTGGCGGCGTAGAGATTCAGAACATTGGATTAAATGATTCTAGCTTATTTTTGTCGGTAGAAAATAATTACCTTATGTTAGAGATTATGGAAAAAAACACTGATTTTGAAAAGGAAAACTTTGAAATAGAGATTTTTAATTCTGGTTCAGACGGAAAGTATATGCAACTATCCTATACTCCCGACAGCGCCACACAATTTATGGCCCCCCTCCCTATTGAAAATGATCTAAACATTCCAGGTAATATAGAGTACTACTTTAATGTGATGGTGGACGAAGAGATCCCGGATAATATCTACGACCGCGCACTAGTAAATCCCAAAGCGGTCAGCACCAATGCGCAGCGCCTGAAACTTAACCGCGATATTTATACCACTGAGCCTGAGGAGCCCTGCTGATGCCTCTTTCTCCTGCGCTTTACCAGTCATCGCAGATTCCTTTTGTTCACGTAGAGGGCATACGCCTCATTGAAAATGTGAATAGAGAGCTAGCTGTGGAGGTGCAAATTTCTAATGAAGTAAAAGAGATACTAACCGACGATCCCCTGTCTTTCGGCAACTTTATATATCTTTCCAGCGACCAAAATACTATTCTAGATCTCGCGGAAAACCCCTCTGCCCTAAAGGCCCTAATACTTAACAGCCAAAGTGACCACAGTCGTTTGCATAATTACCAGTTATCATTAACCAGGGATGATTTTAGTTTTAAGGGACACCTTGCTGTAGCTGGCGCAACACCAAATACTCCCCAAAACGGCGAGAACATATATGGACACACCACCCAGAAGTCTTTTGTTCTCAATAAAGTGAAAGGGGGGAATATCATGACCGGGTTGATAGCTGATGCACATATCGAGCGGATCTGGGCTGATATTGCTTATGGCTGGGCCGCTATCGGGCGCCTACAACAAGGCGAGCGCGCCACCATAAGGGGAGATGGAAGTGTTGAGTTTCAACGAGAAATAGATATCGCCTCACAGAGCACCGCCGCAATCAGTAAACGTGTTACTGATCTTTATCTATTGGCGGCCTCTTATCGTCTCCACAAAAGAAAGTGCTTTCTTGGAAACGTTACCAAAGAAGTCGTAATTCGACATTCTGTTAGCCCGCCCACAACTAAATTATGGTCCATTAGTCAAAATATTGGGGCTTATGGCCCCGTTGGTTCCACTTGGCCAGGTGACATTCATCAAGTAGCCGGCCAGAACAACCAACCGCAAGCCATGGTGGGAACGTTGCATACCACTGCCCCGCACCCTAATGTTACTTCTCTTAGTTTACCAAACATTAAAATAAAAGATATGAGATTTTTAGCGACAGCTCGGAATCTCAAGTTTGATTATGCTTCGCCCACGGAGGTAGAGCGACCTTATTTTTCCCCCATCACTCTATCCCGAGACGATTCGGGACAAATTCATGGCGCGTTTGCTTTTGATTTACAGTCTTATGCTAAGCAGAATGCTAAGTTTGGGCTTTTAATCAAAAACACTCCTGCTCTCCTTAGTTGCGTGGGAATCCCCGACATACGCATCATGCGCCGCGTTATTAAAAGAGACGCCGCGGGCAACAAACTAACACCTGGCGCTGATACCAATAACGAAATTCCTGGCCAGAATGGATGGAAGCCTATAAGTGCCGAGCTTGGTGCTGGAAACCTGAAGATGATGGATTTACCGCGCGTCGACGAACAGGGCAGCACAAACATTATTTTTGTTGATAAAGGCGCAGGAGAGCATAAGACCGGAACGGTAGAGTATAAAGCAGAGGTGATGGTTGACGATAAAACCCACGACGTGATAACCTTATTACGGGACCAACTACAAAATCTTATAACTCAAAATACTAATAGTGCGGCCCCCGGTCAAGCTCCCCAGAATTTTGGGCATCTTATTTTGGGGTATCTCAAGACTATCAATTTTATTTTTGGTACCACCCCCTTTAATATATATTCTCTAGAAGCGTGGAAGAAAAACTTAGAGGCTCTCACATCTGAGCATAATTCAAGCGAGTACGACAGAGTGCTAGTAGTTTCGCTTATACAAAATTTTATTGATCAGATATCCAAACAGCTAGCGACACCGCAAAGTATCTCCGCTGGTTCTTTTCAAGTATATTCCCATATTACCAGCCCGAAGCCACCCGGCGTTTTGGTAGCAGAACACGAGTTCCGAAATCGCTATAAAATATCTAATGGCCGCGGAGTTGGAATGGACTATTCTTATGGTTTTCTTGCGAATCGGTTCGGCACAATTCCCACATTTAGTTACGGAGAATATCAACAGCGGGTTAATAATGAGCTAGCAAAGTATGAGCTAGCAAATACCAGTGCTGAGGGCATCAATCCATATGGATATTTCTCTCCTAATTCTTTTTTCTTCGGCCCCGATGGCGCTATGATAAAGCGCATACCTACCGTGGATTTTAAACTAGACCCTACTAATTTTACGCCCCTTTTTCGGAACAATGCACTGCAGACTTATCAATACTCAGAAGGCTCACAAAAAAGTGTGGCCACGAATATGGCAGAAATTTTTAGTGCTGGCGGCGCGAACGTAATACATTTAAAAGAGTCCCTCCGGGAGGTCCTTTTTCCTGAAGATGACCCAGTTGCTCCCCCGGTACCTCCCCAGCTTTATATGGCTATGATGAGCCCCTTTAACTTCGATAATAGCTCAGGACCCAATCTGCTTTCTGGATCGACTCAAAGTATCCAAATAGGAATACAGCAATTACCGGGCGATGCAGTATATGGAGCACCTGCCAGTCAGTGGCTGCTTAATAGTCAAATTGCCTCTTTTCACCCGCCCTCTTTAATTCGTAACCCCGGCAGCATTGCGGGCTCTGTTGCGCTCGTGAAGTATCTTCAAGATGAAACGAGCATTTCGGATTCTAATGCTCTTTCTAATATTGTGAATTTTGAGTCGCTTACCCGCGTGGAATATTTAGAAGCATATGATGCGACACTAGGCGCCTCCGCCCCTGTTTGGAAAATTCTAGATGCTAATGCCTTTCAAACTGCGCAGGCTAACTCCGACGCGCTCTTATGTCGACTCGTTTCTATCAATGGCGTGGTGGACGCCGATGTTGATTTGGGCCTGCAGCCTCTAAATACTCTTTTTGTCCTAGGAAGCGCTAAGGTGGTCTCGCGCGTAACAAACTATGTTTCTGCGCTCACACAAATTGTGTCTTACATTCAGACCGCTTCACCAGGTGCCAATGGAAGTATTTTATCTTCGCAGATACCCTATTCTAAAAATATTCCCACTCGCCCACCGACCGGAGGGCCCTAAAAAATGATACAAGATAAAGTTTATAAGACTCGCATGGTGATGGTCAATACGGATACTGTTGGGCCCAAAGAGCGCCTCAATAACCCCGACGGCTTCCACCCCATGATCCGCACTTCCTGGCCCGGCACTGATCAGCTTCGTTCAGCCCTCGGATATTATTATACGGTTTATCAAAGTTCTAAGGGCGCAACCCTTTTGAATTATGCGACGATTATGAGACAGTTGGCTGCTGGCCAGAGCCCGGGATATTATGACCATGCAGGCGCCCCTGGTGGTCGCCTACAGCCCCATCGAGTTCGTAATCAATTATACAATATTGCCTTAGGAATTGCACCGGGCAGCCAACTTGGGATTGGGCTTTTTGGTAATGATCTAAAAAGAGAACAGCTTTACTCTCCGGTTTTCGAGCTTCGGGGTGACATTAACGAGTGGAATGCCTTTGAAAATAAAGATACTGCGGCTCAAGGTTGGCTAGAGGGGGAAAAATTTAAGTCTTTTATAATGGGGTCTTACACGGCTGGGAGTACTTCCTTCACCGGGCTTCTTAATACAATCATGAGCAGCAGCGCCATGGGCGCCCCTGCTACCATTACCCACGATTATACCGCTATTGTTTATAGTTTATCTTCGGACAAGGCGATGCGCGCGGCGTCGGGCATGATGTTGGATGTGAGTGGAGAATATAACTATTATGCTGATACCACCCCCAACTATGAAACTGTAGTTGGTCAACCGGCCGTAACGGAAAATATGTTGCCCAATGCGTATATAATGTATTCGGAACTCCAAAATACTGGGAGCCTACTGTTGGCAAATTATCATGAGAGCGCTCTGGACATCCCTACACAGGGCCCGGGCTACTTTAGACAATCGGCACAAACCCAAGGAGGCGTGACGGAGAGGAATACAGTCGAGGCCTATCAACTTTGGGCCAGCGGCCTGGAAAGCCCCGCGGAGCCAGGTGCCCCCTCCTTTTCCCCCATGATCGAAAATAATACTAATTTTGTTATTCTACATTCGGATGAAGCCCTTACTAATTCCGAATATATTAAAAACGAGATGATTCCTTATTGCACGGTCATCACTATTCCTCCGGATGCCGACGCGAGTACAGGCATTCGAGCCCCAGCTAACATGTTGCTTAATATAGCCAACGATAAAGATACCAAAGGGTTTATTGACGTACTTCAGATGGCCTGTATCAATCGATTGGTGCAGCGAGGACCATGGAGGTTTCCCCCTACTCCACAAATTACCACGACTACCAAGACGCCTCTGAGTCCTACAGATGGCAGTAGTTTTCAACTTGCCACCACATATGATCCTGTGGAGGTCTTGTGTGACGTTAATACTGAGCTTGGCGCCTATCTGGAAGAGCTGGAAAAGCCGGGAGTTATTGATCCCTCCAACACTATGTTTGGGTTTGCTTTAGAGAGTATTAATCAATATGGTGCCCCGGCCTCTAGCTTGGCCGACGTTCCGTATAGATTCTTAAAAGACTATGGGCGCAACGGCTATAATCCAGATGTACCCATACAGGCCAAAGAAGAAGACATTTCTAATGCTTATGTAGACCTGTCTTCCTCTCTACAGGCATGGTCCCGTACCTACCCAGAGATCTTAAATGGTACCGGCTGTCATACCGATACTCTAATGTACGTTGTGAGTAAATACTTAATCAATGAGGATGGGTCACAACCAACCACCCCGGTACAAACTTTTTATATTAGTAATAAACTAGACTATCAGAATCTAGGCGCTAACGAGAGCATTCCTATCACGTTTTATGATTCTCAAGTAAAATATGAGAGGAAATATCGCTATGTTTTCCATAAGATGGTGGCCATCATAGGCAATGAGTATTATTATGAACCTGCAGATCGCCTTCTCCCAGCGGAGAGCGCAGCATTAACAGCTGCCTTAAAATATCGAATTAGAGCCAAGAATAAGCCAAATATAAAAGTGGTGATGGTACCCTATGTTCCTGGCGGAGTAGATTGTAGGGTCATCGACCGTCCCCCAGTCCCGCCCGACGTATCATTCTACCTACACAAAGGGATAAGCAAGCGCCTACAGATTCTTCTAAACGCCAACACAGGACGCTATGACCTAGAACCAATTGCAATATTGAGCACCGACGGTGCGTTTTTCGAAAAAGAATATCTAGCACAAACGGGGGAAAGCCTGTCCTTTGAACAGATAAGAGAACAAAAAAAGAAAATAACCTTTAGTAGCGACGACCCGGTGGATGCTTATCAATTATTCCGCCTTAAAGACCCTCCTCTTTCATATGCAAGTTTTGTCGATGCCCGGATTCATTCCGAAGACTTAAATCCAACTTATGGAGTTGGAGCCTCATATGTGGATACTTTGGTCCCCAATACTAAATATTATTATTGTGCACGATCGGTGGACATTCATGGGAACCTTTCCAATCCTACTACAATTATAGAAGTAGAGGTGGTAGACAACGAAGGGAAGATATATTTAAAACATAAACCTTATTCCTTCCCGACCGCAAAACAAAGGTTAATAAAATCCGGTAGACGGTTTATACTTATTGAACCATCCTCTCAACAGCGAACCTATGATCAGGGGAATAACCCATCTAATGCGGGCGTAGAGGCTACTCCCACGAAGCTTTTGGGGTCGGCCACTTTAGAGGATAGTGTGTGGAATAAAGAGTTCAAGATACGAGTGACAAGTAAACAAACAGGAAGAAAAATAGATTTAAATATTAATTTTAAAAATTCTGGAATTGTAAAAGGAAGCTAATAATGATATTTAAGACTATTTATATGCAGAGGAGCAAAGTATGGGATTTTTAGACAATTCTGGTGATATTATTTTAGACGCGGTTTTAACCGATTTGGGCCGCAAACGCTTAGCTGAAGGGAACGGAAGCTTTAAGGTTGCAAAATTCGCTTTAGGGGATGACGAAATCGACTACGGGCTCTATGAGAAAAACAACCCTTCTGGCTCCGCTTATTATGATATTAATATCCTCCAAACTCCGGTTTTAGAGGCCTTTACAAATAACATGTCGAGCATGAAGTCTCGTCTTATGTCAATTGCTCGAAACGACTTGCTTTATTTACCAGTGATTAAGCCGAATACGGATGCTTTCTATGGATCCCAGACGAATTCTCAATTTGGTAACTATCTTGTTCTGGCTGACCAGACGACAGTTAACACCCTGAAGAGCGCCGGCAATAACACTTTGGTTCCGGGACAACTTAACGGAGACATTCCTTCTAATGGTGGTGGCTCCTTACGCGTGGACCAGGGCCTTGATACACTCGAACTGGCCGCGAATTCCACCATCTCTGGGGATCTCCTGGAAACTCAATATTTTGTCCAGATCGACAATCGCCTAGGGTTTCTCGCAGGCCCGGGCGTAAATGCTAATGTTTCCGATGCTTTAAGTTTTACTCCCACCTCAATTGATGATGATAATATTGCTACGTATGTTTTTACACTTAATGATGAATCCAGTGTGGTAACTCGCATCGAATCCGGCGCTAACAGCTCAATCCGCGGCCCCCGCGGGACGGCAGTTCAATTCAAGATTGGGTCAAGCCTGGATCTTAAAACAAGCACCTTTTTGTTCACACAGCTAGGATCTCAAGGTACCTCCAAGATTGAGGGCAATGGCGGAGCTGGGCTGGATGCACCAAACTATAAATTTATTGACTCTACGGTGCGTATTTCGGGCATCACAACGGGCTACACGGTTGACCTACCGGTCAGATTCGTGAAACAAACTTAGGATAGGGATTAGAAAATGGCTACTTCGTTTAAAACTTTTGATAATAAAGACTCAGTCGTAACACGGAATCTGTTACATGAGGCAATTCCGATCACGGGCACTATTGTTTCGGGAACTTATACCAATAAAACTGGAACGGAATATAATATTAAGACGTATAGTCATGGTATGTTTGAATCCGTATATGACTACCCCTTTCTAAGTTCGTCTGCTAATCATATTTTTGACCTCACGATGGGCTATGCAGCTGGAGCGGCAGCTTTATCGAAGTCCTCGGCCGCGGCCTACAATATGCAGCCTAAGAAGATCAACATGTACAATCAGATGGCTCAGGTCCTCGTTGGATTTGATGAAAATGGTGCCATCCGCGAATTTGATGAAGACGGAGATTTGACTGGCGGGACAAAGATGAAGGCTTGCTATTTCTTCAATTTTGCTCGTCTCCTATCGAAGGACGAAATTAAGAAAGGAAGTTTTTCCTTGCAACTCGGGGTCAGCGCCCCTTATGAGACTGGTAGTTTCAAGCAGAGGATCACCATTACCGACGGTAGCGGATCCACGAGCTACAAAGTAAATTCACCAGTTGGGGAGTATGGAATTCTTCGAGCCTCGGGAAGCGGGGTTATGACCAACAAAGAAGACCCGCTTAGTGGTAGTCAACCAAAGTGTGGACTCCTTTATTATCAAGCCGGCATCGCTGTTATTACGGCCTCAGTTTTTGTTAGTGGCGGCCTTGAAGCATCGGTTGGTGGCCAGACCACGCGAATGCGAAATCAGGTTAAGTTAGTTAACCCCTTGGGGAGAGCTGTGAAAACTTCGGTTCTTTCGCCCCCTGTCTTCACTGGTTCGACCATGAATGTAAATGCTAATGCTCTACGGCACCGAATAGCAAAACTTTCGTTTAATAACACCACTGAGCTTAATTCGGCTGTTTACTTTTGCCGCGTGAATAATACCGACTTTAATTATTCTTCTAACCCAACATACTTGAGCGGAAGCAAACTAAGAGTCAAGAACAATTCACAAGATCTCCCCGTAACATATGTGACCACGGTGGGGCTTTACTCGGCGGACAACGAGCTACTCGCAGTTGCCAAATTATCCGAGCCTCTGAAGAAGGATCCAACCACGGAGTTTACCTTAAGAGTACGTCTAGATTACTAATGATATGTTATGCCGTATTACAAGTTTAAACGTAATGATGTCTACATCAACACCCTAAAGACATATCCTACTGTTAAATTTCTTGTTTATAACGGCTCGGCATACTACAACAACGTTCCAAATATAGAAGGAAAATTCACCGACCCTATTCGATTAACCGATGCTGGGAACGTTTCTTTATATGAGCTAAATATTGATCGCAGGTATGTTCCCAGCTCCACTCGACTAGTGGGTCCTTCCGGCCCGGCCGGCACCACCACACCAGATAAAGGATTAATTTATGCCTGGGTAACTAAAAATGGAACCCGGGTAGGATTTCGAACAACGCCCGCTGCATCCTTCAACTCCTTAAACTATGGAGATGTCTTGGTCAGCAATTACCCACTAACTTCCTCGATATCTAAAGAGCTATATCTTACAACCACGAAAAGAGTTAATCCGCTTCCGGCGATACAGGGGGGCTATGTATCTCATCTACGGGCTCTTAAAAATACAATAAATAAATATACCTATATCAGCCCCGAGATTGCTTACTCCTCATCTTTAAGCGGCCGTGATTTAGATGATGTCGAGGTCGGGCTAGTGAGTATTCCTACTATTTTTTATGGTTCTAAAATTAAGGAGGGAACCATAGATCTAAAGTTTTATTATACTGGATCACTAATTGGTCGAGCAAGGGATACTAAAAGAGATGGTGTTCTTTACGCGACACAGGGAAATCGTAGCGGCAGCGTTATTGGATTTGCTCTGTATAATCAAGGATTTTTGGTATTAACCGCATCTTACAATTTGGGATTTGCCTCCAATCTTGATGCCTATACGACCGTCGGGGCAAGCGAGAACCCCCGGTGGACTTATTTCGCACAGTCAATCTCCGGAGCGGTACGCGCACCAAGCTCTGCTTTTACTATGGAGATGAGCGGTACTAACACTACTCAGACCCTCACGATGTTCGCCACAGCGCCCAAAGGAACACTAAACCAATCTAATAACCCCACCTTTAAAACGTATACTACGGCTTCCTCCGCAATCGCCACAGATAAATTATATGAGGAAAGTAATAATATTTCTATTAAAAACGTAGTAAGTTCATCATATAATGATCCTACCGGGTCTTTTGATAAGACAACCTATATTTCGAAGATAGGAATATATGATGATGAAAGGAATCTAATAGGAATTGCGAAGGTCGCTATGCCGGTCCGAAAGACAGCAACGCGTGATTTTACTTTTAAGATTAAGACGGATATATAATGCTGGACAAAGAATCGCGCCGTCGAATCCGCGATCTTCAGAAGGTCAATGCTGATCTGCGTGCTTTGGTGGACACCCTTCAGACTGCGCTTCGACGAGCCGACACAGCCCTAGAGGGAAGTGACGAATACGATTATGTTTTTGCACAATCGGCTCGCTGGGCCATGAATGAAAAAATCTAATGATCGACCGAAACGACGTCATTAGTGAAGTTTATCGATCGCTCCGAGACGCGCTCAATAACATACGTTTTGTTTCCCGAGAAAAAAATAAAATTGTATATATGAAAGATAACAAAAAAATATCTATTACGTTTAAAATAAAAATAGAAGAGCTGGAGCCATCCGGCTGGGATGAGGTAATGCCTTGATAAAGCCTGATATTAATCGTTTCCGTCACATCCTAAAAACTTTGACCTGGCGCACTGTGGGCACAATCGACACTGTTTTGTTGGGATGGCTGGTGTCAGGGGATCCTAAGGTAGGCATGACGATCGGTTCCCTGGAGATCTTTACAAAAATGCTATTATATTATTTTCACGAGCGCGTATGGTATCGCTGCGATTTTGGAGTAGAAAGAAACAAATGATTTTAGGACTAGACATATCAACCAGTATAACCGGATATACGGTGCTAGACGAGGATGGTAATATCCTGGCCTGTGACCACATTGATTTACGAAAAGAAAAAAACTTTTTCAAAAAAATAGAAATCGTGTATGATCGACTAGAGTTATTAGATGATGCATATAATATAGAGCAGGTGTATATCGAACAATCTTTACAGTCCTTCCGGTCTGGGTTTTCTTCTGCTCAAACTCTATCACTTTTATCAAAAATAAATGGTATTGTATCGTGGATATGCTATAATTTCTTCTATAAGGAGCCAAAGTTCTTAGCTGCCACATCCGCCCGGAAGCTTTGCGGTATCAAAATCCCCAAGGGACAGAAAGCAAAAAAGGTTTCTTTGCAATTTGTTATTGACAACGTACCCGGCTTTGAGGTAGAATACACTAGGCATGGAAATCCACGTCCCGGTTATGCTGACCGGTCGGATAGCTATGTAATTGCAAGGGCAGGCTGGATACGTGAAAGAGAAGAAACTCAAGATACTGACTAATGTGTTGGGCTCCGGCTACCGGACCAACAATGAGTATCTTTTTAAATGCCCTTATTGCGATCACCATAAGCGCAAATTCTCCGTAA
>TARA_R110002020_G_scaffold7330_5_pt1 | contig 17796 bp, 17 predicted proteins | sample TARA_R110002020 | Tara Oceans TARA_R110002020 (sample SAMEA4396489) | marine metagenome | biome: Westerlies Biome; feature: [MES] marine water layer (ENVO:01000295) within the mesopelagic zone...; material: water (ENVO:00002006), including particulate matter (ENVO:01000060) such... | reverse complement strand
ACTTCAACAGAAAAATTATCAATCACCCATTGACGAGCGATTTTACCCATCTCACTTTTTTGTGAAGATGGCATCGCATGAACCTTTTCAATCTGATTAGCGATTGAGTTCGCGCAAGTTGAAGCTTTGATAAATTGCGTCCCGGGTTCTCTATACTCACTCCAGTTAAGAGGGATACCCCCGCTTTCTTCAGTGCAGTTGTCTACCCCACATGAGTAGTCAGTCACTAAAGTCACAAGCTCCGTCAGTTTAGCCTCTTGGATTGGTATTTCCTGCCCACCACTGGTGAATGGATGACAGTATAAATCCATAAGATTATAAATTTCATTCAACTGTTTTTCACTTACCCCTTTTCGAGTATTCGTTGTATTTACAGTCTCTTTTGAGCCGCAATTCCGACAATCTTTTTTCTGGCCTTGATAAGGTGAAATATGATAAGATCCACAATTAGAGCAAACGTATGTAGTAAGGATATCTGACCTATCTATGCCTTTTTCAGAGATTAATTTATTGATGTCCCACCCTTCCAACCAATGAGTATGTAAAAGAAGCTTAGCGTTAGAATCTGGGTTTTTACTTTTAAAAATTTTAAAACCTTCTAGCAGGTTAGGTACAGATTTACGCAGTTGATTCCTGAAAACAAAACCAATAATAAATTCATCAGATAAGCCGTAACGCTCTCGTAAATTTTTACGTTTGTCATCTGACAATCGTGTAAAATTATCATGCTCTAACGATCCTTTAAGAGTTTTTACATGATTGTAGCCTATCTCATTCATCGCCTTTTCAGCGAAAGAAGCCCAAACATAGTAGTTCTTAGTTTTTGGCGCGTATTCAATAGCTTGGGACAAAATTGGTAGACTATCTAAAGTAGTCCAAATCATGCAATTAATTTTATTCCACCAAGGCTTCAGATGATAATTTTGAAACGCCCAAATATCCTCCATCCCAATGTATACATCAGGCTTGAAATCTTTCACTGCGCGATCAACAGCAGACAAGCCATAACCTTCTGCCCTCTGACGCTCCTGATTCATTCCTGACAAGGTGGATTTTGATGGCATCGCCCCAACAGCTCGCCAAGGCATTATAGATAATTGAGGATTAGACCACTCCAAACCATTAGCCAACTCGATTAATTCATACTTACCTGTATTCTGTAGGTAGCGCATGATATTCTTCTTATTCTTTCCAAAACCCGTAAAGGCTTTACAAGAATTAGAATGAATTAAAACTTTTTTCTTCACTTTCGCGATTTGATTTCTTCGTTTTTAGTCAGACGGAAGGCATAAATCTCTTGCAGGGCAAACCTAAAAAACTCAAGCAAGCAATAAGCTTCTGACATCTCCACCCCAATCCCAAACTTGTTGGTGGAGTTCCTAATAATGCCAAAAGAAAAAGCATTAGATTTCCCCTGCCTCTCCCAAGGCTTAAAAGAAATTTGAGTTTTATTGTCTTCATAGGAGTGATATGCAGAAAACTCTGTATATTTTTCAATCGCATGGATCAATCCCCCAATCTCAACCTCGTTAAGTTTGATAGAAATAGAAGCTTCTGGATTCTTTGAGTTTTGAGAAAAAGAGCCAGTCTTCTTATTGTTATCCCAAGAAAATTGTCTAACCGCCCTGACATAAACACAAGGTTCGCCTTTTTGATTAGCGCTACCGATATCGCAACTAAATGCGAACCCAGTATTTCTAGGGTTAGGTTTGTAAAGCTGAACAATCATAAATGATGATACATGAAAGGGTTTATAATTCAATAATTAATCTTTAACCCTTCTGTCAAAAACAGGCTCTGTTATATTTCTTAATATAAATTCTCTATGTTCTTTGAAAATAGGTATCTTACAAAGTCTTTTATAGCTTTGAGAAAAAGAGTCTATAATTTGAATTATAGTTTCTACCCTCATAGACTCGTAAACATAAACCTCTTTTAAATATTGTAGTAAATAGTATAAAGCCCTGCGCCTCAATTCTAGCTCATAATAAAGTTTATATAAATCTTGATTAAACTCTATTCCGCACTTCTCTGAAGCTGTTTTCAAAAGTTTTTTTTCTAAGAACGTATTTAAACCATAAAATAAAACCATATTTGCTATATCTGAGTAAATATGCCCCTTACATGCAAATCTTAAATCTTTAAATAGGAACTGATCTCCAGAAGTAAATATTGAGTTTTTACTCATATCTCCAAGGATATTCCCAGTATACAATTTAGGGAGCTTCTCTACACGATCTAATATCTCTGATTTGAGTTGATCTACAATTGTTTTACATTTTTCATAATCAGAATTATCTTGGATAAACTCTTTTTGATCTTCATCAAATATTTGATCCATGTCGGATTCCATAACAGACTCTTTGACGATAGTCTTATATAGAGTCCTGTAGTTTGAGTTAGAAGCGAAATCTGCATAGCAGTCGCAAAACAAAGTCAAATGACTAGATAGGATAGACCTGCCATAATCAAACAAAGATTCAGATAAATCCGACTCACAAAGCAGAAAACAAACTTTGTCACCCACTTTTATTGTATCGCTTTTTACATACTTCGGGGAGTATTGAGACTTGCATAATTTTACATTTTTGATTTCTCTAAAAAAGTTTTTACTCTCATGATCTAGTGAAAATTTCAAATCAAACCCGCGAACATCGTCCTTTATAGTGTAAAAATCATAATCCTCTTCAACATAAAGAAGGGAGGTTTTACTTTCAGGGGTTTTAATATCGCAAGAATCTAATATTTTAGAAACAATCTTGCGCTCTGCCTTACTAGGATTACTAGCAACAGGCAAATTATATAACCTGTCCTTGAATATTGAATTAATGTTCACAATGTATTATAACAAAAACCCGCCCCTTTTAAAGGGACGGGTCTTGCGTTATGGCTACAAACTAATATTACCTATCCTAGTTTTTTACAACTAAACCTTGAGAGTCTTTAAACGACCCTACGGCGATCATGACAAGATCAATCGTCGCCCATATGCCTAGACCTCCAAGAGTCAAAAGAGACAGGATTCCTGTTCCAATTTTACCAACGTAAAATCTATGAACTCCAAATACTCCTAAAAAGAAGCATAACAACAATGTTGGCACGAAGCCTTTTTCACTTTTCATAATATTAATTTATCGACGAACTTGACCAAAGGTACGAGAACCTGAACGCACTCCAGCGATACTAGTTTTCGATAAACGGCGGGTACGATTAAAATTGCGATCATAAATCACAATTGTTTGGTCTGTTTCAGATTGAAGCTGGGCGTTAAGGGATTCGCCCTGCTTGGTGTAAAGACCGAAAAAACGACCTTTTGAATTGCGAATAGCTTTAAGAACTGACTTACTCATGTTTGTATATTAGTAGACTTTGATAGTCTTGTCAACAACTTTTAGTGACAATTTTTTGTTTTTTTCTTCATCCATCATAAATGAGGCTAATGGGAACTGAATTAGCTTCACAACTAGAGCTTTTATGTTCCTAGCATTTAGTTTTTTAGCTTTAATTTCCTCAACTAGAAACTTCTGGATTGCCTTCGGAACAGAAAGGTTAATACCTTTATCGGATAAGCGATTTTTAATCTTTTTTATTTCTACACCCACAATATTCGCCATGATCTCATCATTTAGTGTATTGAAGATTAGGGTGTTTTGTATTCTAGCTATTAGCTCTGGTCGTAGATATTTACTCAAACTTTCTTTATAAGAATCCTGCTCATTCTTTTCAGACATAAAGCCCATTGTGTTTTTTGTAGCTTCTTTGTGTCCAATGTTAGTCGTCATCACAATAATGCATTTTGAGAAGTCGATACGTCTATTGAAGCTATCTGAAATGTAACCTTCGTCGAGTAGATGCAAGAGTAGGTCTAGAATTTTTGGATCACACTTCTCAATCTCATCAAACAAGATGACAGAATTTGGATTGTCTATAACAAATTCACTTAGGATTCCCCCATCTTCATGACCAACATAACCAGCGTTTGCTCCAAGCAATTTGGAGATACCAGTCTTATCTTGGTATTCACTCATGTTGATTTGAAGGAATGAATTCTTATTACCAAAAAAGTGTTTAGCGATATTCTTAGCTGTAAATGTCTTGCCTACGCTAGTTGGGCCAACAAATAAGAAGTTAGCTAGAGGCTTGTTCGGGTCGTTTAATCCCACCTTCACAGAACAGAGGATATTGTAAATCCTGTCTAGAGCTTCGTCCTGACCAAAGATTTCCGACCGTATCTTCTTTTTGAAATTAGAAAAAGATTTGTTGCTTTCCCCAATTATTTTTTTGGGTATACCCGTTTTCTTTTCAAAGACTTCAAGGATCTGATTCCTTGAAACTTTTCTTTTTTTATCTTCTTTATCTATATAAGAAACTAGATCTTTAATATATTCTTTAATTAATTGCCCCGATTCTTCCTCTGTATCTGAATCTTTGCCTTTTTCAGAAAATCTTTCTCTAATATTAGCTAAGTCTTCAGCGGGGTAGTCCTGCTCGATTTTTGCTTTTGCTCCAACTTGGTCAATAACATCAAAAGCTTTTTCAGGAAACTTTTTATTTGATAAATAGATTTCACTTAGATCTAAGATGTCTTGGATATTTCTTTTTGAGTATTTAACTTTGTGAAAATTTTCATAGTATGAGATGCTATTGTTGATCATAAGCTCTGTCTGATCTTTTGTTGGCTCTTTTACCTCAACCTTATCGAACCTTCTTTTAAGAGCGGGATCTTTACCAAAAGACTTTTCGTACTCTTTAAAGGTTGTGGCTCCTATACATTTAACTTCTCCTCTGGCAAGCGCGGGTTTAAGCATGTTTGAAGCATCTATGCCGTTCTCGCTGGAGTTGCCAGCGCCCATTAAGGTGTGAATCTCATCAATAAACAGAATTGCTTCAGGACGCATTTCAACGTCTTTGAGTAAACCTTTGAATCTTTCCTCAAACTGACCTCTGTATTGAGTGCCAGCAACCATAGACGCTATGTCAACGCTATACACAGTACACAAGCTCATGTGGGCTGGGACTTCATCCCTAACTATTTTTTGAGCGAGACCTTCAGCAATCGCCGTTTTACCAACTCCAGAATCTCCCAGCAATATAGCATTGCTTTTGTTCTTTTTTGACAGGATCTCAATCAAACTATCTATCTCCTCATCTCTTGAGGTTATAGGCACTTGATTTTCCTGCATGGCTTGATCATTAAGGTTTACGCAATACTCAGATAAAAATCCAGAAGGCTCATCACCCACAGATGTCTTAAGTAACTCTAAAAAATCTTTTGATTGTTTATCTTCAGGATGAAAAGCTTCCGATTTAGGGATTACTAAATTAGCATCTATAATCAATTCAAGAAGTACTTCAGACATGCTCAAAACGTCACATAAATCTGATTGTATACACTTGCAGAACTGGGATGATAAAATGCAGTAAAGTATGTGATCTACCCCAATGAAAAAATCTTCATTATCGTCAGCGAATGACTTAGCATCAGATATGACATCATTTAGTTCAGAATGCCAAGCATTTTCGTTTTTGGATCTTAAGAAGTAACTGTCATTTTCAGTGCAGAAGCTTTTAAAATCTTTTACATATTCTTTAGATGAGTATTCAATACCTCTGCTTTCAAGCAGAAGTCGAACCCTGTCCGAAAGGTTACATAAGCATCCATAAAATAAGTGAGGTATCCTAATTAAAGCGTGGTCATTTGATCTGGCGAAAAGTTTAGCGTCCTTTATTGCTTTTTTTGCTTTGGGCGTGAGATTATAATCAGTTAGAGACATTATATATTATTATACTTATTTTACCTGAGAGAGCTTCATATAAATCTTATCTTTTAAAGTATTTATTGTATTAGCGAATATTATGTCGTCACCCTTACTCCCTGTAAGTATGACCACATCGTCTTTCTTGGGTAATTTATTACCAGCATCAAGGTAATCTGTCAAGCGTGATTCTCTATTGCTATCCATAAATAACGCATTAATCACGCCTTTTTCGTCATGCAGTTCTAACCTAGCGTATTTATTGCCATTCCTGCTTGTTCTCTTGGTTATGTCAGCTAATACGCCAACACATCTTACTTCAGATCTCTCACCCGCCATCTTCACGGATTCAGAAGATTGATAATCTTCAGGGTGCTTGAATATATCCCTGATGCTATAAGAGTAGCTGTAGCCCAAAAGCTTGGTTTCAAAATACCAGTTCGCATACTTAATAGAGTGTTTATTGAGTCTGCAAATCTCTTTGTAAGGCTCCCACTTTTTCTTTAGGGTGTTGATTCTGGTATCTCTGAAAATCTTTTTGTTGTCATCTGCAACCATTTCATGAGTTATAACATCATTAATTGAGTCTATTATATTGTAATTATATTTCTCGCCCAATGCTATAAAATTCCTTTTCTCTCTGTCTGTTAAAGCGTTAAAAACTTGAGCCTCCAACACTAAGTCAGAACGATTGCCATCAACGAAAGATTCTAAAAGACCAGCTTGAATTAGACTAGATAATACACCGATATTAAGACCAACCTGCTTTGCTACCACAAACACCTCATACTTGTTTGCAAAAGAACCTTCTCTGAAATCTAGAAGATTAATCAAAACCTTCTCAGAAACACCCTTGATTGAATTTAAGCCATATCTGATATCCTTACCCTCAATCTTGAAGTCAATATCTGACTTGTTAAGATCTGGTGGGAGAAGCGTAATATCAAAATTAGCCAACTCCTGAGATATCTTTGCTATTTCTTCATGACTGTTTGGCTCAAACTTGGCGAATCTCAAAAGACTTAAAAAGAATTCTTGTGGATATTTAAATTTTAAATAAACTGTAATAGCTGCCAAATACGCATAACTAATTGAGTGGGATTTATTGAAGGAGTAGTTTGCTGAGTCTTCAGCCACCTTCCACAGAACATCAGCTATAACAGGATCTGAATTCTCAAGCTGGCTAACCTTCTCGCTAATCTTAGCCTTCCAAGCTGGCATTTGATCAATCTTCTTCTTACCAACAATACGGCGAAGCTGCTCTGAATCGTCTAAGCTGAAACCAACCTTCACAGCCATCTTCATTAACTGCTCCTGATAAAGAGGAATGCCTCCTGTATAGTCTAGAACAGAATCAAAGAATTCATGTACCGATTGGGACTCTCCAGTCTTAACATATTCAGCGTAGCGGTCTTTGAAGTCTAACGCTCCGGGTCTAGCAATCGCTACGACAGCGGAAAGCTGCTCAAGATTTCTTGGTGCGATCTTTTGGCAGACTTTAAAGTTTGTATCCGCTTCGATCTGAAACAAGCCTTGAGGGTTTTGTAGGTCAGATAAAGCTGTATAAATCAAAGGATCATGGGGATCAATATCATTCACATTCAGACCTAATCTCTCGCAAACATCATTGACAACTGATAAAGTCCTCAGACCCAGAATATCAAACTTAACACTCAAGCTCGCAACATCATCCATGTCGTAACCCGAAACTAAAGATCCATCATTAGTCTTTTGCAAGGGCATGATATCTGACTGCTGATAGTAGCAAATAGAAATTCCTGAAGGGTGTACTCCAGTATTTTTCACTAAGCCTTCTAACTTTCTAGCTATCTTAAATGCTTTAGGATTATTATCTGCATGCTTCTTAAATGACTCGCTCTCTTCATAAGCAACCTTTAATTTGGCCACCTTTCCAAACTGCTTGGGGATGCTGTCGCTAATTTGATTTACATCTATCTCTTTGAGTTCAGATACAATCTTGCCACATTCCTTAATGCACAGCTTACCACTAAGCGTATTCAAGGTTAAGATTTTAGATGTCCGACCCTTATACTTCTTCTCAATGTACTCAACGACTTCACTCCTACGATTATAAGAAATATCGTTATCAACGTCAGCCAGAAGAGAACCGTCAAGAAAAATTTCACCGCCATGCTCAATTTGTTTTGCTCTACTTCTAGATACGAATCTTTCAAAAAATAAGTCATATTCAATTGGATCAATGTTTGTTACGCCTAAAAGATACAGGACTAATGAACCTGCCGCAGATCCTCGACCAGCGCCTGTCGGGATATCTTGTTTTTTACAATAGTAAAGCACATCCCAGTTGAGAAGGATATAATCAATAAATCCTAACTCCTCAAAGATCTCAAGTTCCATAATCGTCCGATCATAGTACTCTTTATTATTTGGGAGTTTGGTAATTCCCTTCTCTCTCAAGCCTTTCCTAGAAAGCTCGTATAGAATCTCTTTGTTTGGGCTACCCTCTTTTAATCCCAATTCATCTAGAATTTCTTTTGGGACTACGATCTCTGGCAACTTTACTCCAGCTGGAAATGGATTTTTATATCTCATAGCTCTATATTAAATAACTGCTTTCTAAAAATCTTGAAGTTCATCTCGATATCGTAGAGAGCATCGTGCAATCTATTCTTATCATGAGGAATGTTGTACTTTTTAAGTAGTGCTGCTTGCCCCGTTCGTAAACCCCGTTGGAAAAAACTGTTCCAACCATACTGCCAACATATGAAGTTGTCAAAATCAGGCTTATCCTCTTTTGCTATAGCTCTAGCCAAACTAAGAGTATCTATAATTCTGTTCACATAAGAATGATCAGACCCCAAACCCATCAGCTTCCTCCAGACATTAATCATGTACACATCAAACCCTAAGAGGTTCTGACCGACGATTTTATATTCTGGATTGTAAAGCTCTTTAGAGAAATCGCCCCAAACAACTTTTGGATCTTCAGCTTTTGATTTGTAAAAGTCTTTATCAAACCTTGTGATTCTAGCTGCATCTTCAGACATATTTAAGTCTTCCCACCAAATATACCTATTATTCTTTTCTAAGATTGTATCTCCTTGAGCTATGATCCAAGACACTTGGTATGGTTTTGACTTGATCAAATTCAAGCCTTCAGTTTCTGTATCCAACACTAGATACTTCTGCTTCTTATCAAATCTTAATAATTGATCATTCATGACTGTTCAAGGTAACTTTCTAGACAAAACTCTTCGCTTCCGAAATGGCTTAAGTTTGGGCTGCTAAGGGTTGATTGTTTACCAAAAGATCTATTCGAAAGAATCTTGTATGTTTGGAGAGCTTCGACATCCTTCTTCTCTTTGTAAAGTATCGTCTTCGTCTTGACAACCTTATATTGCTTTCTTTTTACAGCTTCTTCAAGCTTAATATTCAGTATGTGGTCGAAAGGGAGAGAGTTATCTTCACTCCAGAAGACAGGGTTTAATCCTTCTAGATTGGGGATGCAGTTTTTTTGGTGAAAATTATTCTCATAAAGGTAGCTGTCATAGAAGGGAACCACAAAGGATAGGGCTGAACTATCCCAATACTCTTTGAATGCAGCGTAATCTATGCGTCCACCCCCCTCTGTAAAAGCGCAAGAATAAATTTTATTCAGCAACTTACATCCTTCATCATTCTTTGCGAAGATAATATTTTTATGATTAGAGCTTTTGGAATCTTCCTTCATGTCATTGCAGAAGGTAAGCCTCAATCCGTAATACAGATTCAAATCGTTATCTAAACAAGCTTTGAATGCCTTCATAAAACTCGTAAGGTTGTCCTCTACCAGAATAACATCCTTGATGCCATTATCAAGGCACATTTCAATCAGAGAGTCTGAGCCAGAATCTTCTGACTCGTCTTTAAGAGTCAAGATGCTTTTGCCGTACGAGTATGTAGATTTAAATACTGGGGTCATTACTCCCCCATTCTACACAACTCTGAACAAAGATCAAGAACAATGAGACGGGCAACCCTTATAATATTGAATTTCGTGGGTACATCCATCTGGAATAGCATCCTCGGAGAACTCCTCTTCAAAGCAGGAACCTACAATTTGACCCTTTGCATTTTTAAAAACATAATAAAAGAAATCAAACTTCATAGCACAATGCCACTTTTTTGTCCCATCCTTTTTTAATTCTCCTTTTTGAGTTGCAAAACCACAGAGGAGTCTCCCGCTAAATGATTTATCCGTGGGAAAACCTTTGTCTAAAGCCATGTTAGATAAGGCGTCGTCTTTAGAGAAGCCGTCCAAATACTTTTGAATCTCGGTCAACTGTAGTTCAAACCCGAAAAGATCATCATCGCTCAGAGGAGCCATTCTCATCACTCCGCTTTTTTTTGCGTCTGGATCTAACTCAAATTTTAAGAATAAAAATTCGCTCTGTTTGTTTTCATACTCTGGATACATATGCTTTGTAGCTAAGCTATACATTAAATCCTGTATGTTGTCTTCAAGATCATCACCTTTGAAAACATCTTTACTAGTCTTAAAGTCTCTAATCAAAGCAAACTTTTGCTTTTTATACAAAAAGAGTTTATCAATAAAACCTCTGACCCTGTAAGCTATCTGGCCATCATTCTTTACGATATCAAAATCCTGCTCAGAAAGCTCTTTTGTAGGCTTGTCTAAATCGCCACCAAAAAAGTCGTAGTTAAGACCATTAAAGGTCATCTCTTTGATTAATTGAATATTATCCTCATCATCAACTTCTTCACGACGAGCGTGTTTCATTATCAAACGCTCAATAGAAGGCACAGCAAAAATATCTTGAGCCTCCATGATTTTGTCATAATGAACCTTCCGTTTTTTTTCTCCCAGAAGTTCAAATATTAAGTGGCAGATAGAGCCTCTTTTTGCTCCGTCATTGCTGGTATCAGGAAGCTTCAGCTTATACTTGCACCAATACAACCAAGAACAACCTTGGGCGGTTTTAATTCTACTTGCAGATAAAGGCGTTTTAGGATCAGTCATTTATTTTTTGGGCCATTTTACTTTCCGCCTTAGTGAATAAGGTTGGGTTCTTAGAGACAAAATTACTAATATAATCTTTTTGCTCTTGTTGATCTATATCCCTATTGAGCCAGTTGTCAATATTATAGCCGCTTTGATACATTTCTCCAAAATCATTTCCATTTTGAGGAAGTTTGATGGTAAGACGATCTAAATCAAAATACTTTGCTAGCTTCAGATAATTCTTAATCGCGGCTATCAACCCTCTATTCTGTGAGGATTTAGAATCATTATTAGTTGAAATGTAAATGTCATCTAAGACTTTGCTAGACAAATAATTAATAATATTAGGACTAGCCGAAAGCCCAAACAATACTAAGGTATTTTTAACGCCTTGATCATATAAAGCCATTGCATCACCTATACTCTCAACCAAGATAACTTGACTCAAACGGTCAATTTCTGCACTACACTCATTCTCTTGTATACATGCGGGGTAAACCCAAGTATTCTTTTTGCCGATATGCTTCCATTTGGGGTAATCGTTACCCTCGTCTATCTTTCGACCAGAGAAACCAATAATATGATTGTCTTGGTTGTAGATGGGAAAGACCATCCTGCGGTACATTTTGCCTACTCCAGCTAAGCCAATTTTAAAAGCTCTTTGAGTTCCCTCTGAGATCCCACGATCTTTGTAGAATTTGTAATTTGGGAAAAGCTTATCTAAGCAGTCCTCTGGGTAAATTTGTTCCATTTCTATTCTGTCTACTTTTGGGGTAGTGTAAAGTTTATCACTTTTAATTTTTTTTAAAGTTTCAGAGATCTTCTGGTCATCACCCACAGTCATCCGAACTAAAGCTTCAAAAGGCAAAGATCCTTTAGGCTCTACAAAGTCCATCCAGACTCCAGTATTTTTATAAATCTTTAAAGCGGTAGCATTGTCTCCATCACGATATAACGCTTGTGACCTCCAGTGATCACCGCAATCAATAAGTTTGTAGCCTATTGAACTTAAAACCTTCTCAAACTCTTCAGAGGGAACCAAGTTCTGGGATGTCGCCTCCGTCTTGTCTTGTTGGTGCATCTGGTATACTGTCATCTAATTGTGGATCTCCGTTTTGTACAGCGACAATATCTCTCAAGTCGCCACACTCCGTAATATTAAAATTATTGAAGTCTAAATTGATAAAGTTCTTTCTTAGAGAGTCTTCAACTTGGACTGGTTCAATAGCCCCAGCTATGTCTCTACCCAAACTTCTATACTTAACACTGATCATCTTATGAGTGCCAAACCTCTGACCCTCCAACTGTATCTCATCTTCTGTCTTACGCCTGATGATAAACATGTGCGAACAAAACTGTGTGATTCGATCAGAGAGCGATACGATACTCTCGTCATCAATAATATTTTGAGAGTTTCTGTTGGTTGTGATACCGCTCCTGTTTGACTGAACAGAAGTGATCATTGGGATAACTGGGTCTCCGTTTTCAAGAACCTCCTTCTGAATGCATCTTTTAAACTTGTCTACCATCTCACCAACAACCTGCCACTCATTCTTATTACCTGTAGAGTCGTTAGTTGTTTTAATGTAATCGAAAGAGAAAACCATTTTGTTTCCCCTTCCAACAGTTGAATAGTAGAATCTTTTAAGAGTATTGATCATTACATCAACATCCATTCCACCCACATTATAGTAATAAAATTTTAATTTACTTATTTTTGGCCATACAGATCTAACTTTATTGACCACATCCTGCCCAGCTTGTCTCCACTTACCACTTTCAAGAAGATGCATTGGGACTCCAGAGTGAGCCGCACACTGACGCATGATTAGTTCCTCTTTGCTCATTTCGCCATTATCAAAATGCAAAACTGGGACATCGTATTTTAATGCAACCTTAGTCGCGTAATCCATACAGAACTGAGTCTTACCCACTCCAGAACGAGCAACGATGACGGTGATGTTCCCGGGTCGCAAAAGTGAACCATAGATGTCATTCACTTTATCGTGCGGCCCCATCATTCCAAACTCTTCGATTGGATTGTTTCCCCTCTCCTCGATCATATGCTCCATATCTTCATAGATATTTTCGGGAATATCGCTTCCAATATCAAACAGATTAATCTTGGAATTATAAATCTGATCAGCGGTTTCAACGATCTCTCTGTAAGAGGATTCTGGGGCCATCCCCTTCATCTTCTTCGATATCAACTCTGAAGACTCTACGATCTCCCTCCTGATGGAGAACTTCTTAAGCTCCTTCGCTGTTTTAGTCAAATTCCCTGAAGGGACAGATCTCATAGCAAGAGACTTAATGTAATCAGCAGCATTGACACTTCCTTCAAAACTCAGTCCAACTTCATTAACCCTTTGGGCTAAGATGATATTATCTAGCTCCTCCCCCGCATCAACAGACTGCTTAATCACTCTGAAAATAGTCGCATGTAAAAAAGAGGTTTCAGAATAAAAATCCTTATGGCCAATGAAATTAGAAATCTCAATGAGGGAAGGCGGGTCTTTTAGTAGTCCAGCTAAAAGCTGTTTTTCTAATTCGTAGCTATAGATCATTAGGCTGTTCGTTTTCTTTTTCTAATCTAGCAAGGTGCTGACTGAGAGCTTTAGTTAAACCTAATTCGGTTATCATAGAATCAAATTTGGTATAGATAATTGGATCTCCAGATTCGTTAGCTGCAATCATGATGACACCCTTATGCTTATCGGAGTCTCCAGAAATTTCGTATAGTTTCTCCACGAATCCGCTTGGGATTGAGAATGCTTCTTCATCTTGGTTCATAAGTAAATGTCTTGGTTTTCAAAAAATGACTGATCTACAGTGTCATTGGGGTATATCTCTACCAGTTTTATATCGTTCATCTCGCAGAAGTCGAGCTTTTTTTGATCTCTTTTCAGTTGGTCTAAAAACTTAAATCTATTCTTGTGAAAATGTTTGACGTATTTCGTATGTTGAGCGCCCTGAACTTCAATAGCTATTTTTTTATTAGCGTTGTAAAAGTCTAATGACAATCGGCTACCAACTACTCTGAACTCTTCAAAAACAACATCAGTACTCCAGTATGGGTAGAGGAAGTCTTTTACGTTTTTCTGAAACTTGCTTCGGCTAGAAGCTTCCCAATCTATATGATATTTTCTGGGATTTTTAAGGTTTCTTAACTTGCCGTCTGTAGAGTAAAATTTCATTCTTGGCCGCTAAACATTTTCTTAAAATACGCTACTAGATATTGGCAGAGGGCTGAATCATCTTCAATCAAAGAGAATAACTTATTCTCCCCCTGAACTTTTTCAGGAAGCTCAAAGCCTCCTTCAGAAAGGACTTCTCTGAAGTCTTCTGTAATAGAGATCCAAGCTCCAGCCTTTTTGATGAACTCCCAAGCTTCAAGAGTTCCGACAACCTCTTTCTCTACCCAGATTGAATTGCCGCCAGTTCTTCCATAACGGATCGGATAAGATATCCGAGTGTTAGTCTTTTCGTTTGGAGATTTTTTTACAACGACTTTAGCATAATGCCCAATAGCTGGATTAGTCTTTGGGTCCATCTTTTTTACAGATGGATTGAGTAGTATTTGATCTCCACCGAAGCGAGGCTCAAACTCAATGATCCAGTTTGCGAAGTGGAGTAGAGCATTGCCACCTGTCGCGGTTGTCTGTCGAACAGGAGCTTTTGAATATGGGTCTAGCTTGATATCCGCTCTAACCTGAGAAACAAAAATTGCCATGTGACCCCTTTTCCCAAGGGCTATTGACATTTTCTTCATAAATGTAGCAGCGATGTTTGCTCCCCCAGCTACTTGAACAGCATCTTCAAATGTTTTCGCGTTATCAGCTTTCTTAATCAACCCATCAACAGAGTCTAGCACAAAGCAATATTTATTTTTCTCTTCATTTGAGGAGACTAGCTGACGCATTAAATCTACCACAGTCTCGTAAATGTTAGACTCAAACACAAAGCATGTGCCTTCCTCCCAATCTTCATGATTGAAGACAAACTTTACCCCGCACCTCTTAATCATTTCGTCAGAAAGTCTACCTTCCGCTTTGAAGTAAACTCCTTTTGATTTAGGCATCTTTAAGAAGTTCTTCATGACTTCTAAAGAAGCTGAAGTCTTCCCTCCTTCATTCATTCCTACAAACCTATGCAATCCGGGACCAAAGCCTCCATCGAGATGATGATCGAACTCCAAAGATCCACTTGATACCCTGTAGTTTACCTGCTCTTCATAGTTGAAGTGATCTTCTTTATTATTCTTCAAAAAATTGCCAACTAGATTTTTGGAGTCGAGTGTTCCTACTGTTTTTTTATTAGCCATATTATTCTTCTTCTAAAAAGTCTTTTACTGTTTTCTTCTTTCTCTTGACGAATCGATCTTCGCCGCTTTTTTCACCTAGATTGTATTCGGGGTATCTTGACTTGTCTGTCACATAATTAAACTCTCTGAACCTCCTGTCAAGCTTTTCCTTAACTTTGGAATGTTTAAAGTACGATAGAGATTCGAATTTCCTACCGAGATTAACGACATTCATGAATTCAAGTGAATAGAGATCCACTAAATCATTCAGCATCTTCATCTCCCTAGCGTAAAAAAAACTTTTATTATTTTTTGGCTCTTCGACTAACCTTTCCAAGATGTCTATTTTACTTATCTTAGGCTTAGCGATCTTAGGTTTAGCGGTCTTAGGTTTAGCGGTCTTAGGTTTGGTATGTTTCTTTTTTGTGAAGATGTGACCACAGCTACAACAAGAAGCCCTAGTTGCGACTAAATCTCCGCAGCTAGGGCATTGCTTTTTACCTCTTGGCATAAAGTTAGGTTAACACTCTTTGATGTCGTGTGCAACCATTTTCCTGACTAATTCAAGGAAATCAGTTTGAGGGTTCCAATTAAGCTCCCTTCTTGCCAACGAAGAGTCTCCTAAAAGCAAGTGTACTTCAGCAGGACGATAGAATTCAGGGTTGATCTGCATTAAAATCTTATCTTCATGCATGTATTTTTCATTAACTCCATGACCATCCCAACGGCACTTCTCAAAACCAAAACCAGCAAAATTAAAAGCTTCCTCGACAAACTCACGAATATTATGAGTCTCATTTGAAGAAAGAACATATTCTTTGGGCTTTTCTTGATTAAGCATCAACCAAATACCTTTGACGAAATCTTCAGCGTCACTCCAGTCTCGCAAGGCATCTATATTGCCCAATTCTAGAGGTTTAAAGTCTCCGCTAGCGTATTCTTTTTGAATACGAGCTACGTTCTTTGTGATTTTACGAGTGACAAACTCTTCTCCTCGACGAGTGCCTTCATGATTGAATAACCAACCTTGAATAGCATACAGGTCGTAAGACTCCCTCCAAACCTTCACCATATGCCTCGCGCTGGCCTTAGAGACTCCGTACGGGCTTCTTGGGCGCAAAGGGTGAGACTCTGACTGAGGAGAATGCAAAACGTCTCCAAACTCTTCTGAGGAGCCAGCATTATAGTATCGACATTCGGGACAGTGTTTGCGTATTGCCTCAAGTTGATACAAAACTGCCATAGCGTTAGTCTCCATGTGGTTCACTGGCATTTTCCAGCTTATACCCACAAAAGAATTAGCAGCAAAATTAATAAAGTAATCTGGCTTCTCCTCCGCTATTACTATATCTGTGTTAGCTTGATCTGCAACGTCAAGATCAATAAGCTTAAAGCGCGGATTGCCTACTAAATGAGCAATATTCTTATGGTTCTTGACGCTCAATCTACGAACACCAGCAACAATAAGATGCTCTGTATTTTTCAAGAGATAGTCAGCCATAAAGCTGCCATCTTGACCTGTGACTCCTGTGATGATTACTTTCTTCATTTAAAATAAACTTCTGAATTAATATTCTTATCGTCTATAAATAGATCATATACAGGTTTGCCGAATTTTAAAGTGTGATGTTTTACACCATAACGTTTAAATTGTTCTTTAGTCACCTCTGACCAATCCTTACCAGACCCAGATCCTCTAGCTGTCCAGTATACAATAGTATGACCTTCATCATACAGTTTATTGATTTTTTCTATCCTGTCAATGATTGGTTTACTATTTTCGTAATCCATACCTTGAGTGTTAAAAATAGTATGGTCTATATCAACATAATAAATCATAAGTTCTTATATAGAAGCTCTGCAATTTTAAACTGCCATTCGTAATCAATATCAAATGCCTCAAGCTCTTGCATCTCGACAAGATGAGGTTCTGGTGGCGACTTTGTATCCATCCAGTTGCCATCGCCAATAATATCCATCCTAGAGGCATATAAGCAATGAGCCGCTTCGTAAACAGGGTCAACAAACTTAGTGTTCATGATGGTAGAGCCTTTCCAATCTGTAAGATTGTTACCATGCTCGTCCCAATAGTAAGTTTTCTTCGGGAATACCGCAAAAGCCCCCTCTTTATCAGACTCTATGAAAGAATCAATGAAAGAATCAATCGTTTCAACTTCTAACAAGGGGTTACAGGCGCTAACTAAAATTACATATTTAAATGGAAGCTTGTCATACCACTCGTAAATTTCAGAAAGTGGTTGGCCTTCAGATTTAGCGGAAGCTTCTGACCTGTGATAAATGTTAATCCCATGATTATTGGCTATCTCCTTCAATTCATCTTCATAAGCAGAGAAATAAATATTGCTTTGAGGAAGGGATTTTAAACATTTTAATTTATTAAAAAGAACATCTACCAGAGTAGTCTCGCAAAATGGCCTAATCATTTTACGAGGAACTCTTTGAGAACCAAGTCTAGCTTGAACTAAAACGCAAATATCTTTTTTATCTTTCATAATGAGATTTTGTTAAAAAAAGTTTAGAGCCATCTGAGAAACGTAAAAATGCATTAGGATACGGATCTTGCAAAGCTCTAATCTTATTATAAATGTTTTTTGCATTCGAACAACTTAATTCTTGTAAAGTTATTTCGCTCTGACTAGGGTTCCTTCTTTTAAAGAAAGAAGAATTTAAATTATCTTGTTTGGTTAAATTTAAGTTGGGGAAATTTTTTAGCATTTCGCATGTTAAGTAGC
>TARA_R110002020_G_scaffold319504_4_pt1 | contig 17796 bp, 7 predicted proteins | sample TARA_R110002020 | Tara Oceans TARA_R110002020 (sample SAMEA4396489) | marine metagenome | biome: Westerlies Biome; feature: [MES] marine water layer (ENVO:01000295) within the mesopelagic zone...; material: water (ENVO:00002006), including particulate matter (ENVO:01000060) such... | reverse complement strand
GGTATTGGCGTCGTCTGCGGCGGCACCGCCACCACCAGCAGTGCCTGTGCCGGTGGTTAACTGGATGTCATCGCCGCCATCAGTCGTGAAGTACAACTCATTCGGAGTTGCGGTCTTGACCCACAGTTGACCGTATGCGGCGGTATCTGCCTGAGCCGAACTCGCTTCTTTCATCGAGAGGGACGAGCTCAACTTGACGAGACCTGCGTTAGCCGCATCAATCTCCAGGGCTGTGATTCCTACGCCACCATCACTGCACTTGAATGCGTATCCAGCGTCTGAGATTTGATGATCAAATACCATCTTCGACCCGTCGCCTGACGTAGTCGAGATCAGGTTGGTCAGCGTACCATTCCGCTTGAAGCGCCACTTACCCAGATGCGAGTCGAGAATGATGTCATCGGCAGCGTCAAGGATCAGGTCACCGGACTCACCCGTGGCAATCGTCGTGTGGCTTGCATCAGCGACTGTAAGCGTAGCAAAGCTATCGGCATCGTAGGACCACTTCTGTTGAGTGCTGGTACTCAGGACTTCCAGAGTAGAGTCGGGGTCTGTGACCCCGATGCCAACACGATTGTTGCTCGCATCAACAGAAAGAGTACTGGTATCGATCTCAAGATCATCAGCGGTCAAAACACCACTGACTGTGGCGTTGCCATCGGGATCAACTGCTACTCTACGCTGCCAAATACTACCAGCCATTATGCCCTCCAGTTGACGCGGATGGTGCCTCTGGCGCTACCACCACTATTCGTGAACAAAGCAACAACATATAGAGTACCTCTTGTAGCGTTACTCACACTGCCGTCGACGTGGTAGTCAATCTCACTGGAAAAGGCGGCACCACCTGAGAGTCCGACACCACCACTGTCGGTCTGCAAGATATTTTCAGACGCCGGATTCGTGATCGGTATATGCCCTGAAGAGTCACGAGCCAGATACATAGTGACGGCAGTAGCGCTGTTGCGAGTGGACAGCTCAAACTCGATAGACTGAATGTTGCAGTCGTCAGGAAAGCTGCCCGAGTTCTCCGAGTTTGTGTCGTCTATCGTGACGGGAAACACCTGATACGCAGTTGTAAACGCGGTCGGTGCGCCAGTTGTGCCGCCAGCTGCCTTGACGGAGCAAGCTGAATAGCCATACTTGGTGAAAGACTGAATCATGAGAGAGCTCCGAGCGTGGCGGGCGCGTATAGTCTAACACCAAACAGGCCCTGGAAGGCTATGGGGTTAGCTAAAGACGAACCAGTTGATGCCATCAGTGTATAACTGGTGGCCGGCATATTCCGTAGAAATGATGAGAGTATCAGCTCCGTCGAGCGTTTCTCTCGATGGGGTCGTAACTTTGATGTTGTTGACATTGGCCTTGCCGCCTTCGTCCTTGATGAAGATGGTGAAGCCTGCACCAACCGACACGGCGGTGGGGAGTTCGACTGTAACTACGCCCTTTGACGAGTCAACACCTACAAAGTAGTCCGTTGCGCGTACCTTGTACGGCGTATCGATGATGTTGATCGTTATGTGGTTGAGCTTAAAGCCGCCGTTCAGGTCAAGTCGGCCACCCTCTTGAACGACTGGGCCGCCTTCCTCAACCCAGGTAGTCCCCTGATTCCACAGAAGTACCCGCCTGTCAGAGCGAAGTCCGAATCCTCGGTTCAAGTAGTTGATTCGATTAGCCATACACTACTTTTCACCCGACTTCTTCGGACGCCCCTTCCGTTTCTTCTCATAGACCTTCTCAGACCCGAGCTCTTCTCGGGCACGTCGAGCCTCGTACTTTATCGTGCGCGTCGGCCAAACCTCCTCCACATCAAGCCCGACCATGCGCGCCCACCTAAGAACCTCGCCCTGCTTAGCGGCCTCCTCAAGGGGTGTCTTCGTCCACGACATAAGTAGCCGATTATACTCACCAATAGGATTGTTGACGAAGATAAGGCGCGCCGCTCCCGGCTGCATGTAGTAGCGCTTCTCCTTGGTGACACCGACAAATCCGAGAGCTTCGCGAGCATCTTCGAGCGCGGCCTTTCTCTCCTGCTCAGTAGCATAAGGGTCCTCTACCGGTGTCGTCTCGAATACTTCGACGCCGTGCGCACGCGCAGTACCAACGAGAGACTCGTGCAGCTTTACTGGGTAGATACCTTCGTCCATGCCGAACTCAGCCAGTAGCTCACTAAGAAGCGGCGCTCTCTGCGGGCTAATGACTTCCTTCAGTGGTGTAAGTGGGCTGGCAAGAGACTCTGTACCATCATCCTCTTCAATCATCGCCATAGGATGTGTCACCAGTTTATGGGCCAGAAGAACCATCGAGGCCGTCATGTTCCCCATGTGGTGAAACGCTGCGGTGTACACAGGCTCTGGAGTCATAACGAATGTGTACGGGGTAGATGGATCAGCTACCTGTACGCCGTCGAGGAACTTCCGCATATTGACACTGTACTCATGCGGGAGGGCAATGCCTGGGCGGATGCGCCTGAAGCCCTTTCGGTGAGCGTCTTTAGGTTGTGGCACGTAGTATCCGGTAAGGCGCTGATTAGCCGTCTGCATGAGTGCGTTCTGAAGCTCAGTTCCAGTCCATTGGTACCGATCTGCCAAGATACTCGAAGTCGTCCTACCGGAAACCCACAACGCAATGTCTTTATGCACCTCGTCAGGAATGGCATCAGGTGTCCCGTAGTGCTCCACCAGCGCCAGCTTTACTGCGTAGTAGGCATCTCGCAGCTCAGGCGGCATGTTCTGCGTGTTGACGCCGTACTCGTCGACCATGTCGAAGTACATCATGTCGGAAATAAGGTCCGTGCCGTGGTCCCAGGCACGGCGCATAATGCCAAGACGATACGCGCCCCACGGACTAAACACAGCATCGATGAGCTGCCGATTCGCGTTCTTCTGGAAGGCCCAGAACGGCAAGAACATATTGATGACGAAGTGACGGTCCCACTTCGACATGCTTCCTGCATAGTCGTAGAGTGCCTTGATGGTGACCCGCGCAGCCGTGTGGGGGTCCATCCCCATCTCCATCAGAGTAAGCATGGCACCAAGACGCTCTCGCTCTGACCAGCCTTCAGCAATGTCTTGGGAGACGCGGTACAGGTCTCTCAGGTCGATAAACTTCTTCGCTTTACGGTAGAAATCTGGGTCGCTCTTCTTCGCGCCCTCCAAGAACAAGTCAACCGAGTCCTGAATCTTCATGCCAAGCTGGCTTGTGTCGAAGCTCGAGAAAATACCCGACTCAAGTGCGATGTCTCGGATCTGCTTTCCTGAGTAGACGTTTCCGCCAAGGCGGAACGTGCCTGTACCTTCAAGCACCATGTTCAGGTCGAGACGCCACTTGGACCCCATCAAGATGCGTGACGCAAAATGTGCCCCCAAGTCACCTGCTGATTGTAGCTTACGGCGCACAGCCTCAGCCGCACCCTCTGCTCCGAACTTACCTGCGAGTACAATGATGGACTGACCCAGCGGATTAGAGAGCGCATTCTGAGTCACCATTCTTGTCGTCGACACAAATGCGGGGCGGAACCCAGTGACCAGCGCCATCTGGTTGAAGTGGTCGAACGTGTTCATCGTGAAGTAGCGTGTCTTCAAAATGAAGTTGCCTCGAACCATCCGCGTCTTGAGGTATCGGTACAGCCACGCAAAGCGCATCCACCCCTTGTGCTTAGTGACCGCCGTTCCACCACCAATGGCCTCAAGGAAGTCCCCCTTCAACGTGGCGCTCATCTCAGGGTCAGTTGCCCTGGCAAGAGCATTCGACAGCCGTTTGCGGACCTTGCTGGGCACGTACATGTTCATACCAAACAAATCCATACCCTCTACGAAGTTGGGGCTGAATCCATGCACCTGATAAAGCTGCAGCACACGAGCCATGTCAGCTTCACTTTCAACAGCCTCACCTACAATCCACTTCTTAAACGCAGTGGCAGCTCTTGGCTCAACAGCGATGCCAAGATCAACCCATCTATTCATTGCCTTGGCCGCAGTACCATAGGCGGCGATCAGCACTACGATACGGTTGGCTGTACGAGGGTCTGACCCGAACAACGAAGGTGTCCGCATGTCCTTGTAAAGCTGGGCAAATACTTCGGCAGTGTCCATCTCCTGAGCAGCTTCGAAGTACTTGAGGTCATCAAAGCTCTTGACGCGGCCTGCCCCTTCGGGAGCCCGACGTGTGACTCCTGCCGCATAAGTCAACGCCTCGACAATACTCGACGGACGCCCAGGCTTTGCAGCTGTGCCAAAAACATCAGGAGTGAGCTTCGACCCCGGCTTTATTCCCGCTGCCTGGAGCACCTCTGTGATGAACGGTGACGAGCTTGAACGACTGGTCAGCTTAGCGAGAGCCTCCGCAACAAGATGCTTCTTTTTCGTGCTCTGGATGAACTCAGCACTTGTCTTATGTACATGAATCGACTCAATGAAGTCGACAAGTGCGTCACGCTCAGCGTTTGTAAGCGGCCCTTGCTCGCTGAAAAATCGCCTCAGCTGTAAGACTACCGACCCCATCATGTCGTGACCTGAGCTGAGAGCTTCACGGCCACTGTCCCTAAAGACCACCCGCTCACCAGTCAGGTACTTCATCACAGTCTCAATGTCGCCTTCAGCTACAAAGTGAATCGCGTCACCTACCGTCTGCTCGACACGTCTCGGTACTGCAAGGGCGGCGTCTCTGACTTCTTTGGGCAGGTACCGCATATCTTCGAAAGCGTCGCCGCCAATCATGATGTTGCGTGTCCACGCCGCGATGCCGTCATTCTTGCCGCTCTTGACGAAGTTATCGATGATCTCGGAGGGCGTCATCTCTTGAATAGCTTCGGCGCGCTTCTTGAGAGCGACGCGGGGGCCTGGACCGCTAACCATGCGCTTCCGCATCTGCAGGTCTGCGAGCACATCCATTAGTTCGGTGGAAGTAAACTTCCACTGTCCCTCAGGGAACCTGCCTCCCATGTAGACGGGGCCTGGCAGCAAAATGTGCCCCTCCCCCTTACCTTTCTTAATCCCCCGAGCTTTAGCATCAACAGCAGCCGTATCATCCAGCTGCTTCAGAAGATCGTCCACACTGATGTCATGACCGAGCTTCCTGGCCTCACGCGAAATCTCGTTGAGAACACTGATTCTAACGCTGCCCCTGAGAGATGTTCCGACAAGCTCATCCTTGAGCATCTTCGCCATGCCCTTGAGTAGCGGCCTCTTAGGAGGAGCCTGCCTGACCATGTCGTCAAAGACTTTCTTAACCTCAGGCGTCATCGTCACATCAAGGCCGCGAATCTTGCCATAGAACGCAACCATCCACTCCTTCATCTGCGCAAAGATCTTCTTGAGTGCGGGCTGCGGAGCTTCACCTGTGCGGACATACACCTCAAATGCACGCGCAAACTTCTCCTCAGCTTGAATGACAGCCTCTGGAGAGCCACCAAATCGAGCTCCCTTGACGCTGACCTCGACACCTTCAGTCTCACGAAGCCATTTAGCGATGGTATCCATCTGCCCGCTGTCCAGATCACGGCGCATCACATGGCCGATCTCGTGAATGAACGTGGCAAATGAAGGCTTGTTCAGCCCGTAGATGATGGCTCTACCGTCATCGAGGAACTCAGTTGCTCCCCGAAGCTCATTATCGATCTCCTGCTTCAGCATGCCAGGAGGAACATCATCAGTGACTCGACGGACAGCATCTACGTCCAAGCGCCTCAGGTCATCTGCCGAGGCCACGAACTGCTGAACCATCTTGCCATCTGCAGCCTCGACCATCTTCCGAGTCAGCGGAGCGCCATTCTCAATCATACGCTCGTAGACAGCGATAGCTGACGGGCTCGGAGCCAGGTCACTGGCAAAGCCCTTACCGATACTCTTGGCATGCTCCAAGGCTCTCAGGTACATCTCCTGACCGATACCCTTTCCACGAAGAACCTCTGGGATCTCGACTGACTGGACACGCAGTACGTCACCATCAACCTTGAACGTGAGACCACCGCCCAGCGCGTCGTCGGCACCTTTACCTGCACGAATCTCAGCACTCGTAAGCTCAACGAGACCCTCACCAAGCTCCTTCATCTCCCATTCAGTCTGCTGTGCGACCTTCTGGTACAGGAACCTCTCAGGACGAATGCCACTCTCACGCATCAAGCTGCCGACAGCCCCATTGAGTCTGTTAGCGTTGGGGTCGAACAAGATAAGCACATGCCCGTCTTGCTCGCCGTAATGATAAATACCGTCGATGTTTCTCTCGAGTAGCCCCTCCGCCACTCTCGTAGCTTCGGCTGGATTGCGGTTGAGTTCATCAGAGACACTCTGCCACAACGCCTTACCCGAGTCAGGGCGATTAACCCCCTTACCTGGGCCCTTTGGCCACCGTGACTTGAGCTCTTCATACGTCCTAAAAATAAGATCAATACCTTCATTCTTAGGGCCGCCTTGAAGCTGCCGAATCACATCTTCAGCCGAGCCTGTAGTGTCCAACAAGTCACGAACTCTTACATCAACCGTCTTGAGGGCACCGCGTTCCGGGCCATAGAGCGCACCCGCATACCGGCGAGCGGCTTGCATATCTAACGCCAGGTAAAGACCCGGACCCATCATATTTCCATATGCACTACCGCTGTACTCCAAGCTGTAGTCAAGCAGACTCACCTGCTTTCTCTGCGTACCGTGGAACCACGGAAGACCATTGAGCTGGTCAATCACATCTTGCTTAGTTGTTACGCGCACATCAAAAGATGTCTTTGGGCTGATACCCAGTGCATCCCATACAAGCTCCCTCACCCCTTGACGAAGCGGTCGGATGCTCTGGTCGGGGCGCATAATGTTAGGGGTTGGCATCAAGTCAGCCCACAGCAGCATATTGTCTATGGCAGACTGGTCGGCGTCCTTTCCCGCACGGTACAGTGCAGCCTCCAGCGAACGCAAAACTTGGGCTGCTGCTTGTAGGTCTGGATGCGCCGGAGCACGCTCCTTCCCAACCTCCCGCATGAACTTCTGCATGTAAACATCAGGTGTAAACCCACCCGTGTCGGACACGCGCTTATTCATTCGTGTTCGAGCGCTTGCCACAAAGTCCTTAGTAAGCTCAGGCCCAGCGTACACCTCTCGAGACCCCACTTTCAGGACAGGCGTCTCCCCCACGTCTCCGCCCAGCCGCATCGGAGATGTGATGGTCTCAACCCGACCTTCTATCCTAAAAAGACCCTCCGCTTCGAGTAGCTGCCAAATAGGATTCTTATAAAGAAGAGGGTTGGCGATTGACGTAGCATCTTCAGCGATTTGGAGGAGTTGATCACTATCGGTGATGCCCCTTTTGCGCGCAGCAACTGTAGCTTGGTGTCTTAGAAAGCTGAACCTTAGGTCATCAAGTGATTCGTTAAACTCCCGCGCGTAGTACCGAATAGTCTCCGCGGAGACTATTTTCTCTGGGATGAGAACTACGCCGCTGAGATCGCCATGACCGGCACCAGTTATCGCAGGTGCTTTCCCCGTCCTTAAAGCTGATATGAGTCGTTCGAAGTTTCTCTGTACGACCCAGGGCAACGAGTCATTGAAACTGCTCGGTGGAATGTTATGATCGGAGTATACTTTACGGAGCTTCTCCAATATAGAAGGGCCGCCAGGTGGGTCAAGCTCATCTGCGAACATCGTAAGTTTACGTTGATCAAGAAGTACCCCGTCGGCATCGCGCACGAATCGAGGGCCGCGAGTCACCTTCTCAATGTCGATAAACTCAGGTGACTCCTGAGCGATGACCCGACCCGTCCCGTCACGGGCAAGTACACCTTCCTTGAGGTTCGCTTCTACCGCCCTGGCTGCCTTCGGGACATTCTGAGTAGCCCGACTGAAGAGAATGTCTAATCCTTCTTCAGCTGCAGCTCGTCGAGCACGCTCTCCAAATGTTGGTTCAAGTCCCTGTCCCGTACGAGTGACTGCGTCTTCGGGTCCCACTCTGGTAAGGGCGTGGTTGACGCCTCTTTGTTGAAGGACGCCACTAAGTCGGCCACTTCGGTAGACTCCGTCGGCGTCAGGGGCACCTCCAAAGGCTTCGCTGTAGTACTTGTAGAAGAGCTCCGTTGCTTCTTTCCTTGAGAGTTGTCTGCCACCTGCAACCTCCTCGGCTATGCGTCTGTGTGCGTCAACAGCTGAAGCAGCCCCAGCCGCTCGTAGCTCGTAACTAAAGGCCATCCGATCCAGCTCTTTATCTGCTGGAACAGCCGTAAGCGACCCGTATTTCTGCCGAAGGACCGCCTTACTGTAGTCACCGAATCCATCTGGGGTGTCCAGTACCCAATACGAGCCATCTGGGTTGGTCACAAGACCTCTTCGCTCATCTACAACTGCAGCAGAAACAATGTCTGTCGCTGAAAAGATTGAGTTGTTCGGATGGTTGTGAATCGACGTGACATTGTCGGCCTTCATCAACCTGTTGACGCCGCCGACACCGTACCCGACGGAGTTCGTCTGACCATCTGTGTGACGGACGAGGTGGACACCGTCGTCTGTATGCGCCAGAAAGTGCTCATGGGGAAGTTTGTGAATCGCCCGAATCACGACACTCATGGGCTGACCCAGTAGAAGCGGGCCAACACGAGTGGCGCTCAAATCAAGCTCGTGCTTGGTCATTACACCACGCTCGATAAGCTTATCAATAGCTGTAGCTGCCGCATCCAGTGGATCTTGCGCCGACCCAAGTACCTCATCAGCCTCGTCGAGGATACGCCAAACACCCTCTTCTTTCTCAACTCGATACCCAGCAGGCAACGAAGCCACAGCAATGTCTTCCGCTATATACGGTGGAGGCGGCTTGAACAGCCGTCGCATGAAGGCTGCCTTGTCCTTGAAGGCTTCAGGCGCAAATGTCTCAGCGAAGTACTCTACAGGGTCACGGCCAGTTCGGTTGCCCCAGTTCTCGGCCAACATGTCGAGGAACCGCGCCGCCGCAGTTGCCTCATCGTCCGTCATCTCAAACGCTGTCTGAATCTGGTCTCGATACTGAAGTGCCGTGGGAGACAAGTCCCTGACCTCGTCGAACTTGTTAGCCGCCTTCACCATAATCGGCGCAGCTTTGAGTCCCTTTGCCGAAGCTATCAGGTCACGCACGATAGTCATCGACGCCGCCCGAGTCTCGATGTTGGCCTCAACAGCAGAGATAGCTCTGCCGATTGCCTTGAACATGGCAGCTTGGTCAGGTACAGCCTTCTTCTTTCTTGCGGCAAAGGCGACACTATCCGCCAAGATAGAGTCTGCTATGTTGTCGAGTGCCCCTCGTGTACGCTCCACATCTGAGAGGTCCATGTCTCCCAGCAGCTTGTACATCGTCTCCTCTGGAAGCGGCAGCTGACGCGCCAGATTTCTGAGGCCATCAACCCAGTCTCCGGAGTCGTGCACAATCAAACGGGTTGTTTCGTAGTCCTGCAGATAATCCAAGAACCTAACAACCCTCTTGAGCTTCTCCGGTGAATCTTGAAGCTGAGCTCGAGAGATGCCCTGACTGGACAGCCACTGCACCAATCCGTCTCTATGCGGCCCTACAATCCGTCTCGACAGCTCACCAGTCCACTCGGCCTCCCCACGACGGACCATCCTTATCGAGTCGACCAGTCTCTCGATAGAGTCACTTTGATTGTAGAAGTCACGGTAGCTGGCAAGCTGGTGCTCAATCTCACCCCTAAACTGCGCTTTGCGCACCGAAGGATGCAGGTTCTCGCTTCTGTGGCCAAAAGCCCCAGGAATCTGGTCAGCCAGGGCGTTGCCATCCTTGGGGGCGATGTCAGGAACATTTCTGCGCTGACGCAGATAGATCATCTCTTCGCCCATGTCTACGGTGTCTGCCGCAAACTGAGCTTCCTTACGGATGTACTTCTCAGCTTCCTCACCGCGCCGCATAAGATTAGCAGCTTCAAGTAGTTCTCTTTCCGCAAGATCCCAGTCATCCGCGTCTACCGCTTGGCGAGCGCGACTCATAGCTTCCGCAGCTTTCGACTCAGCGACGGCACCTTCAGCCATCTCGTCAATAGTCTTCCGAAGAATCCTCCCTGACTTGGTCCATCTACTCGTGCCTTGACTTACCTTTCGAGTCATCTTGGCCAGGCCAGCAGCACCAACAAACAGGTCTGGTGTGAAGAGCAGCCCGATAAAGCCGACAGTACCCATCGTCCAGGCACCAGCCGTGCTGGTCTTTGCCCACTCAGTACCCATTGCGTACTCAAGTAGGTGACGTCGATCTTCGATACCCTCAAGAGCGCCCTCACTCATGGCCTCAAGAAGTGTGCCCCTGTCTTCTTCAGACTCACTCGCCCACTCGTCCACGCGATCAACCGCACCAACAGCCGCACTCTGAAGAGAATCAGCCATCTCAAACATGTGCCAGACAGGGCTCGTTGTCCGATAAACGGGAACTCCCTGGTGGTCGATTCCGACAAGCTCCAGACGGACGCGACTTCCGCGATTCCACGCCTTACGCAACCACGAATGATCGGATTCATCGGGCCGCTCTACGCCAGTGACGCGCTCCCACGAGAGCCACATAGGCGAATGCCATCGACCCACAGTACGAGCAAGCGCCGCTACCTTGAGCGACTTCTGAAGCTGACGATTCTTCTCTTGGTCATATTCAGGATGCAGCTCAGTAATCTCAGTGCGACCCGCTGCAATCTGCTTCTCAAGCCAGCGCTCCATCTCATAGTTGGTGATATTATCCTGAAACACGCGAAGGCCACGCTCGTTGAACATGTTGCCATTGGCATCTGCGAGAGCCTCACTGTAGTAGGCACCGCGCTTTGTATCTTCGTCGAAGTAGGCCGAGAATAGCCTCGTCGCATTCTGGTACCCCTCAGTGCCCTCTTGTACGACAACAGCTTCTGCTTCGGGTCCATCATCGTCAGGGGACCATATTCTGTAGTTGTATCGGTCAGCCCGAAGAAGCTCCTCTGGTACCGGCTTACCTTGAGCCTTCAGCCGCTCAACACCACTCTTCCGAATAAGGCCCCCGCGAACCTTGATCTTACGCTTCGCCGGGGTCAGCATATAGGTCTCGCCCTGAGTCTCCAGCTCCGCCAACACCTCAGCAACAGGGCGGCCCTTGACGCCGATTTCTGTCATTAGGTAGTCGGGGCTAAACCCCTGATACTGCAACGCTTCTTGATAGCCCTCTACGTCATCTATGCGGTGCTTGATCCGATCAAACACATCGTCGAACGTAAACGGCGCGTCACCCTGATCGATGGATGTGTACGCTCTCTCCCGGTTCCCGCGCAGCGCCTCGTCACGCATAGACGCCATAGACAGAGCCAAGCCTGAAATGTTCAGGTCTCGATTAAGACTGCTGAACTTCTTTGAGGTCAACACGTCTTCAATAGGATCAGGAGCGGCCACTGCTACAGGCGGATCTTCCCACTCAGGCAGCTCAATATGCTCAACTTGTGGCGGCGCAGGAACATCGACCTCAGGCGGATCTTCCCACTCAGACGGTGGGCGGATTTCGCCGGAAGAAGGTTCTGCCATGACTACTCCCTCCGGTTAGAAACGACCGCCGGAGCGGGGCTTGATCACTGGTGCGTCTATCGAAGGTAGATCCGGGGGCCCCGACTCTGGAGGGGAATGCTGCACACCCGGCTTATGAGCCAGCCCTTCGTCCCTGATTCGCTCCAAATATGTGATCTCGGAGGAAAGTTGCTCAAGTACCCGTTCAACATTCGGATCATCATGCCCAAGCAAGAGACTGCGAGCATTGATTGCGTCTCGAGCATCTGTTCGCGTTCTAATAGCTTGTGCATTCTTGTCTATTAGCTGCGCTGTGGTCAGTTCCGGGCCTACCTTGCCGCCACCGGGAACAACTCGACCCTCCACATCACGCTCACGCGCTCTGACGGAAAGTGGCCTGGTCGGTGTGAAGTGTACTCCGCCCGCGTAAGCGGGCTGCCCACCAGTGTAGCTAAGAAAGTCCATCTCGGACTTCAGACCCTCGCCATAATCGGGAAGAGTGAACCCCGGTATGTCGATAAGTTCTCTGTGAACCCAATCGGGCCACCACTCGGGCGTAACGTCAGAAGTACCCGCTTCAGCCTGTCTGGTTCGTGTCCGCACCAGCTTCTCTGCGGCGGCCCTTCTGGCGATTCTCCTCTGGTTATCCTTCTCTACGGGAGACAGCTCCCCCCACCCGGAAGAAAACATATCCGAGAAGGGTCGGTCAGGAGGGCCAAACATTTCGTACAATGGCGTTGTCCGAGGCCCTGGATCGCGCCTACCAAACACCGACCCTGAAGGGGTGAAACCGGGGCGAAGACTCGTGACTACCGCAGTTGCTGCTTTGTAGTCATTCTTTGCCTTAACGGCGGCGTTGACATCCTCAATCGCAGGCGAATCTACCAGCGTCTTCTTACGCGCAACGACATAAGCGACCCGCGCTCTCTCAGCATCTGCCAGCGCTTTGCCGATAGGGGAATCTTCATCGTACGGGAGCACGCCGCCAGATCCGGCTGTGGGCTCTCCCAACTGAGCGCTTAACGGAGCGCCTTCTACAAGCTCACCTTCAGACGTGGCCCGAAGAGTCGCCGGATCAGTCACGGGCATCCTTTCTTCGAGTGGTACAACATCTGCGACCTTAGTGACTCGCGGCACATCTGCGGGCCAATCACTGCCCATCTGGGTGAGCTCAGCTTGCCGCTCCAGCGTCCAGCTGGAGGGCTCATCTCTCTTCCGCAACTGGTCGTCGGCTCGACCCCACCCAACTTTATATCGCTGAATCAGGTATTCCCACTGCTTACGACCAGCTGAACCTTCCGGGTATTTCTCCCAAACAGCCCATGCCTTTTTAATCCACTCTTCAGCCTCTTCATCCTGCTCAGCAGCCAGCGTCTCGATGCTCTTCGGTGGCGGGTCAAACTCGACATCTTCCCTGAAAGTAGAGCTGAGGCCACTTCCGCCGCCTCCGCCGCCGCCTGTACCGACTGCACTGCCGCCTTTACCAGTGACCGTGCGGCCTTGTCCTTGAACTGATCGTAGTGCTGCTGCGCCCATTAGACCGTCCCCCCGTCACGCTGAGACGCGACCTGAGTTCGCGCCTTCTCTGCCTGGGCCATTAGCTGGCTCATGTCGACCTTCTCAGTGAGCTTCTTGAGCTCCTCTTGAAGTTGAGTAACCCTACCAGAATATGCGTTGAAGTCAGCCATGTGCTTCTGCCACTCAGGGGACATCTTCTCAGAGTTCTCCGCCCTGTTCAATGTCTCCTCCATGTAGCTCACATTCAATGTGAGTGAGCGAGTAAGACCGATGATTCGCTTAATCTCCAGTATGGAGGCGGGCGGCTTGGTACCTGTCTTACTCTCCAACTCATCAAGCATCGCAAGACCGAGCTTGTAGTTACTGTTGGCTTTCTGAGTGACGCCTTCCTGAAGAAGGTCGAGCTGCTCGTCTTCCTCCGGTGATGCTTCAGCTTCAGTGGCCACAGAAGTGTCAATGTCGATGCCTCGGTCAGCCGCAAGTGCCTGAATATGCTCCAAAATCTCGGGCGTCATTAGTGTGTTAGGAATGACAAACTCAGGGCCTTCTTCACCAACCTGAACCACCTCTGGCCCGTCGGCACCGACAACACCACCCTCGGCCTTCGCCGGCGGCGTGACATAGGTTGTCCGCGGAACTTGAGTCGTCCCGATAGTGAACTGCGACTCTTCGCCTTCCACATCTTCAGGCACGACAAACTGCTGCTCCATCACAGGATCAGGCACGTCAGTCGTCGGCGTAACATCCTTCACCTCTGTCGTTACCGCAATAGACATCTTGAACGGCTCAACCTCATCCGGCTTGAACAAAGGGTTGAGTTTGTTTTTGGCTGCCCAGACAACATCTTCTCCAGTTGCCCAGCGGTTCGTCTTACCCGCGCCCTTGATGCCCACAGGGAATCTTTCGACACTTATCTCTTCGTCACTTGAGCTTGCTTCCTCTATCATCTCCTTCAAAACAGCAACGGCTTGGTCTTGAGGGACCTCGTCCCACCCAGTACGGTCTTCTCTGTCGTACCATATGCGACCATCTTTTGAGATGAGTCCTGTGAGCGTCATGTATTGGTTCGGACCAGCCGCCGTACGCCACCTAAACGCCTCAAGCTGAGGCTCTGAGACCTTCTGTAGGTCGGCCCATTCCTGCTTTGTGACGTACTTGTCTTTGTTAGGGCCTTCCTTCCACTTGTAGTACTTGAGCGGCTCCTCACCTTCCCCAGGGGTAGTGTGGTACGCAATCTCCTTCTTCACATCCTGGGTGTACTGCGCACGTATGTCAGCTACGGTTGAGCCCTTCGCGATACTCTGCGCAGCTTTCTGCGCCCGTGACGGGTCGTCCTTTCGGGTAATGCTGACAATACTGGCCAACTGATCAGCCGAGTACTCCTTCAGCTCACCTTCGTCCGTTGAGATGCGTATCATCCCCAATGGGTCCGCAGCATGGAACTTGAGGCGCTTACCCCACACCTCGCCGCCGTCCTTCAAGGTGAGGCGAACCACCTCCCCCGTGTCAGCGCTGACCAGCCGCCCATAGTCCCCCGGTGCCAACTCGTGCTGCTTGGTCCACACACGGTACGCCTTAACGGCGTCGATCCCAATCTTGTATTTACCTACAGTGGGCCTATTGCCTTCCCAAGTAACGTCCGCGTCGCCGATACGTTTAAGATCGTAGCCGTGGTCCTCTGCCCAGGCACGAAACGGCGGGTCAGAGATGACAACCGCAAATGCACGACGTTTTTGCTCATCCTCAGGAAGCGCCCCTTGTAGCTGTCTGACAGCATCGAGATAGCCTGGATGATTGATTACCTCAGACTCGAGGCGTCGCTTCTCGGTCGCAAGTTGGTCCGCGTCCTCGGGCGCTTCAATCTGCTTACCGCGCTTCTCGAAGAGCTGCCTCTCTGCGTCTCGAATCTTGTCCCACTCTGCTTGCAGTGCCGGGTCAGCAGCCCCCGCGTTCATTTTTTTCTCAAGCTCAGTCAAACTGGTTTCTATCTGGCTAATCCCAGTCTCAAACTCTCTCTTCTGCGCCTGGTACTCTTGGTTGCGGGCGTTGTAGTCCTCAATGAGTCCCTTCAGATTGCGGCCCAGCGACGAACGTGTCAAGTCATCCGCGCCCGCCCACGTTGCTTGAAGCTGTGTGCCATCCGATCCTGTCTCCCACACGATAAAGGTACCCAAGTCCTTTTGAGCCACCTTGACTGCTTCGCGGAATGTACTTGGGAATCGCGGGCTGTTCGGGTCGTACTTATCTTTGGTCAGACCCGTCGCGCCCGTCATAACTGCCATGGCACGATAAAACTGCATGGGAGCAGCATCGCCGCGACTGGCCGACGCAGTTCTCGCGTCTCTAACGTTCCCTATGATTATGCTGTAAGGAGTTGTCCACTCAGTTGAAAACTTAGAGAATGCGGCTCTTCGGCCCTTCAGCTCCTCGGCGCTGGAGGAGATCATCGACCGGATGTTTTTCCCTTTCTCTTCACGAACGCCCTCGAGGTACTCCATTCTCCAATGGATAAACTGAGCACCGCGATCAAGTCGGTCACGCTCAGCGATTGCCGAGATTCGGTCACCATCAAGCTCATACTTCTGGACAATCCGAAGCAGGTCATTCCTGTACTTCTGCGCATACGCATTCTGTGAGCGGCTGGCAGCACTACCCCCACGCCTGCCAAGCGCGTTGTAGGGGCCCATGATGATGGAGTACAGAGATGCGAGTGATGCCATGACTATTCCTGCTGTCGGTAGACGTTAAGTGGGTCGGACCCGTACCGAGACCCAGCCGGGAAGGCCGAGCCACCCGTGCCGCTGAGGTGGCCGCCGCCGCCCCAGAACTGGCCCAGATGGGGACCGCCACTTTGTTGAGTCGACGGATGGGGGTAGCCCATGGCGCTGTAATACAAAGCCGGGTCGATGCCTCTCAGAGGCTTCTCAGACCACCAAGGCTGATAGTCATAAGGTATCTCTTGCATCATTGTCTGACTGGCGAGACCCGTAATGCCCGCCCACTCAGTGGCTGAAGCTTCGCCAATAGCTCGAGCCTCGGCAGCCTTAGACATACCAATCCGCAGCTTCGCGTCAGCCAATGTATCCGGGGTTCCTGCGACAATGTTGGTGTCTCGAGCCTTCTCCATCTGACCAATCTCAGCCGAGAGCTTATCGGCAGCTGTAGCCGTCTTAGCTGCAACATCCTTTGCTCCAGCCTGCATCTCAGAGAGAGCTTCCTGCACCTGGCCACTCCGACCAAAGCCCATCTGGCCAACCATCTGCCTAAACTGGGTCTCAATACCACTGGTTGACGCAAAGAAGCCCTCCAGAGCCTGCCGCATCATGTCTTTCTTCTGACCTACATTGAGCCCCTCGTAGTCGTCAGCTTCAATACGTTCGGCAGCCGCCGCCGCCTGTTTCCGTCGAGCCTTAGCCAGAGGAGTATTTGCCGCAGCCTTCGCCGCTTCTGCCTCAAGTTTAGCAGCCTCCGCGGCAGCCTTCTTTTGAGCAGAAGCGGAAAAAAGCATTCCCACAAAAGATATGCCAGAACTAATAAGCAGCGCTGCGCCCATAGTTAGTGGCTCAGCGTAAACCATAGCGCCGTCAACAGCACCACCGCACAGCTCACAAACAACATATGCGACGAAGAAGCTAAGCAGCAGCCACGGACGCTTCATCCAAGGAAAGATCAGGTACACGTAGACCTCCGTGGTCGATTATATCGCGTTGCTACAGCAAGGTCAGTACACGAGCGTTACGAATACCGAGTGACAGGTTGTTTGTGGGGAAGAAGTAACCGAAGATCTGAAACTCTGAATCAAACGCCTTACTACCCGCAGACTTCATAAAGATCTCTGCCGCACGAGTCGACTCAATACGACACTTCATCGAGACTTCATGGAACCCCTTGGTAAGAGTATTTGCCATCGCAAACATGTCCCAGTGAAGAGCGGTATGTGATTCGGAAGAAACAAAGGCGGGGTTACCAGCGACCTCTGAGTCTGAGCCATGAAGTGACAGCCCAGGATTCCTGCCACCAGGGCTTATCGGTACAAAGTGTGTGGGGGGCATGTAGCGTTTCGTGATGGGCTTGAGCTCACCATCGATTGAACCGACTACCGCAATCTTGGGGTCGATCCGCCACATCTCGTCGCTTCGGTCAAAAGCCCAGCCCTTCCAGCGATTACACGACGCAAAGAATGTCCAGTGAATCAACGCAGCAGACACATCGAACGGCTGGTACCAACGCACAGAACAGCCAGGAAGTGTGAACCACCGCTTAGTAGATGAAGTGTCGAGTGTCGTGTTCTTCGGTGTCGGAACCGCGTCTGCATAAATCGTGCATGTTTTACGCATAGGCTCATGACGAGCCAGGGCAGCCTGCTCATACATGACATGCTTATCTTTGATCTTGAACTCAGTGCGGAGATTGTCGACCGTCAACTTACCGTTGGCCTCAGACATGATGCCCTTACCGCCAGTCGGTGAATGCACATTGTCATTGTGAGCAGCAACATCCAGAGCGGCACCGTCTGGATAGTCAGTTGATTGAGTGATCTCGGCCATCGCTACCTCACTTCTTGAGCTTCATCGCCATCAAGCTGCTGTTGCCCCACCGAATCTGCAAAGCACTGATCGCGTTGCGTGGTGCCTTTTCATAACTCGTCGGGCCGAATGTATGGTTCGCCGCCGGAGTTGTAGAGCAGCAGAAGACACCCAACTTACTAATGTTGAGGTCTTGCCCCTTGATCACCCAGAACAACGGGATGTTGCAGTACTGCTTCAGATTCGCAGTATGGTCGCCTCGACCATCAATCATCCCAGTCATCGCTTTG
>TARA_R110002020_G_scaffold466227_1_pt1 | contig 17800 bp, 12 predicted proteins | sample TARA_R110002020 | Tara Oceans TARA_R110002020 (sample SAMEA4396489) | marine metagenome | biome: Westerlies Biome; feature: [MES] marine water layer (ENVO:01000295) within the mesopelagic zone...; material: water (ENVO:00002006), including particulate matter (ENVO:01000060) such... | reverse complement strand
GAATTGAGAAATGTCTAACATTTCTTGATTATCGTAAATCCAGGGAGACATTTTTATAAATCTAAGTTTACTAATATAGTTGTATCTGTTGTATCAGACATATCAAGCGGTTGTGATAATTTACCAACTGCTATTAATTCTTTATCATTATTATATAATCCTACAGTAGTTACATAAGGAGTAAAGTAAGAACTTGTTGCAAAACCATATAATGTACTAGTTATATTATCAGGGCATGGGGTGCTTCCTGATACTATTGATGGGTTTTGGGTGAATAGAAATTCGTTTGGGTTAGATGTGCATTTGTATTGGGATTCAAATAAAGTAATAGAACTATTAAATGAACAAGTTACATTATTATTTAGAAAAAATGATGCAAATATACCTCCATAAATTCCAATTGGAGAAGTAGATGAACCATAATTAACATATCCATATCCATCTAATACCCCAAAAAGTTTTTGATTAATAACAGCTATTCCATGTTCATATATAATATTACCAATATGATGATTAGACGCACTATAAAAAGAACTACTAAATAATAAATTTCCTTCAGAATCATCTGTTATACTTCCAGAAGGGGATTGAAATTTAAAACTTCCTGGTTGGATATATTCCCCAAAAAGGTTTGAAGGTATTGATGTTATTCCAATTATACTTCCTGATCCTGTTGGGAAATTTCTATTTGGAAGTAAAGTACTACTTAAATAATTATAATAATTAGTAGTGTTTCTTTCTCCTGTTAATACCCCAAGATCATTAGCTGTTGAAAAACTAGTTACAAATGCTGAAGCTGAATAAGAAGCTGTTGATGCTGGAGATCCTGATGGGGATAATAGGAAATTAGAGTAATATAATTGTTTTATAGAATTATAAACTAATTGTTGATTTTCTAAAGTTTGTTGTCCTGTTTGATTTGATCCTGATAGCCAAATTAAATTTTGGAGATTTCTACCTATGTATCTTTCAATACCAACATTTGAACCTGTTAATTCATTTCCTCTAAAAGTAAAAGTTTTATTTACTTCAAAGGGGGTAATTATTAAATCTTCGGGAGAAAAGGGCTTGTAGACACTCATTCATTTTAAAAATCTAATTTGACTCTAACAAGAGCTTCTTTTGTAAAATCTTTTAACAATGGTCTTGACATTTTAGCAACTGCTACAAGTTCATTAGCATCATTATACATTCCAACAGTTGTTATGTAAGTTTGGGGAGCATTGATAAAATTAGGATATATAACTTCTCCTGTTGATCCTGAGATAAAACTTGGGTTTTCAGAATAGTTAAATTCCCCATTTCTTGCTCTTATAAAAACATAATCTGATGAGATTGTTTCTTCTGAATTCAATGTAAAAGATGCTCCTAATGAAATAGCATTATACATTTTTTGAGTATTTAAACCATCAGAATCTGAAGATCTACTTGGGGCTAAATGAATAGACTCACTTAAAGCATATGGATTTAACATAATTAATCCTAAATCTGGAAATACCATTCCATATGATCCTGAATTTGGTGTATATCCTCCATTATTAGCAATTCCACTTCCATTTGATCCTGAAACTAGTTGGAATACTCTAGTACCTCCTATAAATGTGTTAGCTGTTAAATCCCTAGAGTTATCTGTTAAATGGACTAATCCATTAGATGCGGATACTTGTAAATTTAATGACCCAGCAAAGAATTGTTGTTTATATCTAGCTCTTTCTAAAGAAAGAACCCAGAAATGATCTCCTAAAACAGCTGTGCTACTTGTAATTAATGTTCCACAAGCATTGTATCCTAAAGTTGCAGATGAACCAAATATAAAATTTGCATTTTCATCTTCTAATATTAAAGATCTATATGATCCATACATTGTTCTAGTAGGTGAAGAAGAAGTAACAGCATTGTTATATAGAGCACTTCCGCTTCCTAAAGAATCAGCATATACTATATCAAATTCTACTTCAGCTCCAGGATTTGAAGAAGAAGTTCCATATACGCTTAAGTAAAAATTTCCTGAAGAACCTGCAGCTTGGACTGAACTAGTAAAAAAACTAGCTAAGGTTGGACCTCCATTTGTCCAGACAGTTCCTGTTAGAGAATCTATGCTTACTACAAAATCTTCTGGGTCTAATCGTTTAAATGACATTATTTATATTTTAAATTGTATAATTAATAGTTAAAGGAATAGTTAATCTGGCACCACTGTCTAATCCTACAAATGTTAAAGTACCATTAATTACAGTATTAGTAGGAGCAAATAAAGTATTTATTGTAGTTCCTCTTAAATTAAATTGAGTTCCAATAACTGTTTGAGAAACATTTGTTCCTACGGTGGTTGTGATATTAGTATTAGCAGCAGAATTAGCTTGGGTAGCTGCTGTTGTATTAACTCCTACACCATTAAATGTGTTTAATAATCTAATATCTGAGATATAACAAGAGTAACCACTTGTTTCATATGATTGATTATTTCCTAAAAAGTTTAAAGTTTGTGGGGTTATTGATATTGAAGCCCCTTGTTGTAATGTTATAGCTGAATATCCTAAGTCTAGAACTGGTAATTTTGCTGTTCCTCTAGGTAAAGTAGCTAATTTATATTTCATTATTTGATTTTCTAATGGAAAAGCTTCTAATAAAGGCATGTTTTCTATTGCTTCTCCATAAAATGTTGAACCAGATGGATGATCTGGGTTGTAAAGTGTGTAATCTATTTCATCATCTGCAAGTGCAAATTGTGTAATTCTAAAATTACCACTATTTTGAGCTAACAATTCTCTGCCTTTTCTTGTTAATATGGCATCAACTGTTATGACTTGGTTATTTAAATATCCCATTTGTTTTTAACGTTTATATAGTAATATAATAATAAATATCATTAAATCAAACCTTTATTGGTAAGGTTTAAAATGTAGTCGTCTATTCCTTTATTTAATTCAGAAGTTATATATTTAGGTTTTACTATATAAGGACCTACTGCATTAGTAGGTTTAAATCCTTCTATAATAATTTGACTTGAATCTGGTGTGTATCTTCTAATTAAAAAATGATCTAAATTAAAATTATTTATGGTCGCATTAATTGGAAGTGTTTTATCAAATTGAACTTCAATGTTTCCTATTGGTGTTATTCTTGAACCAGAACCTTCATTTGGTCCAAAAGCTTTTTTAACCATAAATACATTTTCTTCAACACCCTCAAATCTAAATTCATCTCCTGTTTTTATAGACCAAGGGAGATTAACTGCGTTAAATCCAGACCCTGTTATGTCTATTTGTTTAGCATTTTCATCTCCATAAATATCTCCTAATGTAGCAAACACTGCATTTGATGAAGTAATTATGTTTGGATGACTTGAAGTATTATAAAAACCCCATATGTCATTATTCCCTGCAGGTATATTAGTTGTTGGGAGGGGAATTTGAGTAAATTTATATGATCCAGGACTTGCTGGGAAAATAGATATTCCTTCAGGGAATGCACCTGTATTTAACCAACTACCATTTGTAAGATCTGCTTGAAGTTCAATAGAAATTTCATCATTTGCAGAAAGTGTGGATGGATTAATTACAAAATTTGCATGATTAACTTCATAAGACCAACCACCCTGTTGATGAGTACTATTATTTGGAGTTATATTTCTTTGAATTACTGCTAATGTATCATTATTTTTCTTTAAAATAATACCTAATGTAAAGCTTGGTTTTTGAGAAATATTACTATTATCTGCCCATATTATAGTTAAATTATTAATCCAAAGAGTTAAATAAACATTTTCTTGAATTAAACCACTAGGAACTTGATAATATGAATAAGTAAGTCCATTAAAAGTTCCAGTATTAATAAAACCAGAATTTGTTGAGGATGAATTTAATTGTAATCTTCTTGTTACTTTATTATTTTCTAATAAATTAGTAGAACCTGATATACTTCCATTATTTAAGTAATTTCCTGTAGCACTTCCAGAATTTGGGATAACATCAGTTAATCCTATTTGACTTACCCATTGAGCATTAGGAGCACTTCCTGATTGAGTGTATAAAACAGGTTCTATTCTATATCCTCCTCTAATTACATTTCTAAATGGAGTTGGTTCGCCTGTTCCTATTGTGTTTGAATTAAGTTCTAATACTGATTTTGCTGTAAAATTTTGTTGGACATCTTCTAATGAATTTGGAGAGGTATTTGGTATTTTGATACTTCCATCTTCATCAATTATGTATTGAATATGAATCCCAGAAGCATTCATATGTTCAGGAGGGTATCCTCCAATCCAATCAGCATATACTATTTTTGTTTGGAGGTTATCTATTGTTGGTTCTTTTCCATAAGTTCCTGTATCTCCTTGTTGCCAAACATTTAACTTTTGAGAAGTTGATTTAGCACCTAAATATCTAGGAATTATTGAACTCTTTTGAGAGTAAAAAGAATCAGGAATAGGAAACTTAATTGCACTTTCAGAGATTATTAAATCAAAATTAACAGGAGTAAATATTCCTGTAGTATAATCTACATCTTGATAAAAAGAATTTAATCTTTGATCAAGAACATTGTTTATTAAAGGATTAAAATTACTATTATAGTAATTATTTACAGTAACGTAAGGTTCTAATATTGTTCCTAAACAAGCTGATGATGTTACTGGTCTACTTTGGGTAACAAGAAAATCTAATTTATCAATATTTAATGTATTTGAAGTATCATCTATATTTAATTGAATATAATACTTATCTCCTTGAATTGGTGTTGTTTCTACATAAAAAGAACCAGTATTAATAGCAGCACTATTATAAAATCCTTGAGCTATGTAAGATATTATAGAATTTCTTTCTCGATACAATCTAACAGGATAAGATCTACCATCACCCCCACTACTAGATATAAAGAAAGAAGAAGAAAATTGGATTTGGGTATTTGGTGTATTACCAAAATCTAATTCGCCACTATCAAATGAATACCCTCTATAACTAGAAGCACTAACAGTAGTAGTGTAACTATTAAGAATACCACTAGCATCTGTAGGGATTGATAAGTTTGTAATAGAAGCTGTTACATAATAATTTTCTACATTGTCAGGATGCCATCCAGATAAATATGGAGATCCTGGGTTCATTAGTTGTAGGGTTTTTGGTTGGATTTCTAAGAATTGATAAGAACCTTTATTAGAATTTCCTATTAAATCATATTCAATATAATAAGGATAACCAAATATAGATGTAGCATATGTAGAATATATTTTTAATTTAGTAACTTGCTCTAATGGAATTTCAATATTTTCCCCATTTGCATCAAAATGAGACATTTTAATAAATCTTTGGAATTGAAAATTTAAAACACCTTGGGTTTGATTTTGTAATGAAATAAAATACGCTTCTCCATTATCTGGTTTGGTTACTGTTGAAATAGCAGTATTATAAAATGTATTATTACTTTTTTCAGCTGAAGATGTTTGAAAATATTGAATTGGAGTATAACAAAATTCTTTTAATTCTTTGGGATATGGTTGAGCTAAACTTTGAGTTGTTACTACTATCTTAGATCCACTAAGTTCTCCATTATAAAATTCTTCTTGAGTACTATGAAGAGTAACTACAGATCCTGAAATAGTTAAAATACTTTCACTCCAACTTTGGGTTAAATGAAATATATTATCAGGACCTAATCCTGTTGACCCAGAAGGGGAAGTAGTTAAACTATTAAATTTTTCAAAAGTTCCTCCTGTTCCTCCTTTAAAGTTTTGAATAGTTCCATTGTTATAATCATTCCATTGAGGTTTAATAGTACCTGAAACTATTATATTTTGTTGGGAAAGTGGTTGGTTATAAATTATAGAACCACTTTTAGGGTATTTTGCTAATGTTGTATTAATATCTACTTGTGGTTGTGGATATTTATCTCTTTCAAGTAAATGTTGTTTTATTACTAAACCAGAGGCAAGACTTGTACGAGCAGGTACAAAATCTTCTAACATTTTAAATAATGAATTATCAAAGAATTTTATAAAACGAATAAAATCCGTTATATTATATTGTTTAAAATATTTCTTAAAATATTCATTTCTTAATTCATCTAGATCAGGATAAGAATCAGCTGATGATGATCTTAATCTTGGGTCTCCAATATAGTCCCCAATATTAAAAAACCCTAATTGAGACATTATATCCTCATTAATTTGATTTTGAGGAGAAAATGCTACTTCAAGATAATTAATATTAGCAGTGTAACTTTGACTTGGATTTGTTTGTTGAAGTAAACTTCTAAATGGTGATAATGTACTACCTGTTGGAAGAACATTATCTTCTAATCTAATTTTATCACCTATTACATTTTTAATACCAGCTACTGGTTGATCAACAAAAAAGTATTCTTCATTAGTAACAAAATTAGGAGAGGAATCATAATAAAAATTACTATTACCTGTATTAAATGATTGGGTAATATCCCAAGATCCTGTTATTTTTGGGTGTATTGATATTGATGAAGTATATAATTCACCTCCTATAGAAGCTCTAAATGCTAAATCATCAGGAGATGATGTTAATGTATTACCTTCTATAGAATAAGGATTCATTACATAATCTCGAAAAACGCTTTCACTAATATCAGTACTATAATATCTTATTTCTTGGTAGGAACCAGAAAATGGGATGTATGAACTTGTTGATGATACAGCAACATCATATATTCCTGTGTTATCATAAGTAACTATATCATAACCTCCAGAAATATTAACTGAAAAAGAAACAGGAAAATAACTTATTGAAGTACTAATCCATGAGGCATTGTTTCCTATAACTGATGAAGATTCAAAAAATCCAATTTGAGTATTGTTTTCTCCCCTTTCATACAAGTTATCTCCTACATATAAATTCCAATTGTCTAAACCATTCCATTGAACCATTACTGACCACCATTTTTCATTAAAGAATGGCAAATACACACTGGCTTTAGCCGAGGAACTTAAATCTGGGTAGAAATCTAAATGAGCATATTGATAATATGGATCTTTTATAGAACCACTATAAGAACCACTAGAATAAGCTGATCCTGTATATTTTAAAGTTATTCCAACCCCATTTAATCCATTACCATACCATAAACTTTGAGAATACGGGATATTTGTTTTTGGAAGTTTTTCAGGTTTAAACCTAAACATCAAGGTTTCAGGAACATCAGATGTTGAATCCCAATCAGAATGTAAATTCCATGAAGATGAAATAAAATTACTACCTAACGTATTAAAAGCATAATTAAATTCATTCTGCCAATGGTCCCAATCATCTACATTTATTTTGTCTTTACCACCATATTCATTAATTCTTAATATAGTATCAGGGATACCAAATGATGTTATAAGAGCTCTTAACCCAGGTATAGTACCTTTTGAATTAAGTAAATATGGTAAATTATGATAAATTCTTTTATATAAAGATTTATTTACTTCTTCTTGAGGTAAAATATTATTAGAAGCAGAAATTAATAAGTCAACATATTCAAAACCTTTAGGAGCTGGGAGAGATCCAGTCATATTTGGGTAAGGGAATAAACTACCTGAGGGGGTTAATCCTAAAAATGCTGTAAATAAATCATCATTTGAAAAATTATTTTGGTATAATTTAATTCCAAAATCTCTAATTGCATCCGCTACTAAATCTTTAGATACTCCAAAATTTAAACGATTATCATTATCATATTTATTAGTTACATCTTTTAAATATACCCATATACTATCATAATATTGGGCAACCATATCTACAAATATTTCATATGGTTGATTTTGAGTATCTTCTTTTAAATAATCTGGGATTGATTTAATTAATTGGTCTCTATTAAAGTAATCAAATTTAGAAGCTGTTGCTAGCATCCCTCCATATGCAGGAGAATCAATATTTCCATTTCCTATCCAGTTTATTACTTGGGAACCAGTTACAGGATATAATTGATAAGGGAGTGTTGTATTTGATTTAGGCCATGATGATGATCCAGAATCATAATATAAAAAATACTCATATGCATCAAAATTAGTAATTATAGAATCTATTTTACTTTCAAAAACAGCTTTACTTTGACTTAAATTAGATGTAGTAGAAGTATTATTTAATGTTGCAATAGATGCAGAATAATCTTCTATTAAAATTATTTTATCATGGAAATTTATTAATCTTGTTTCAGCTGAACTAAAATGGACAAAATTATGGAAATTAGAATAATCTATATTAATATTTAAATCTTTTCTTTCTAATAAAGAATTTAATTGTTGATAAGAAGAAGAGATTGGGGTTGATAAAATATCATTAAAAGATAATAAATTCGTTGAATTATTTAGATGATTCTTTAAAGGCAAATTAAAATTAGGCCCTTTAATAGCTTGAGTATCTTGTATTGTTATTGGGGGAGGAGTATAACTAATTGTAAAAAATTCAGTATCTCCAATAAAAGTTGTAATCCAAAGAACATCATTTTTTTCTACATTATAAGGTAATGGTTCTTTTAGTTTAACTACAACTTTTGGATTTTCAACATCATCTCCTAATTTTATATTAACACAAGAAAAAAACTGATTATCTCCAAAATTTAATTGAAAATCTACAAAAAAAGTAGAAACTTGTCTTTTTCCTACAAAATTTAAAGTTTGCTCAATTATATCTGTATATGTTAAAATATAACTATTTAATTCTAATTCAGTTCTATCATTAGAAATTTCTGAAATAAATAATGGTTGTAATGGGGACCCTATTTCTTGATTTAAAAAGGTATATGCTAAAACAACATTGTATGGGATATTTTCTGGAGGTTGTTCTCCATTTCCTTCATCAAGATTTGAAATATAATCATTATATGGATCTACTGAGATTGAGGTTACAGTATCGGTAATAGGGTCTATAACAGGGTTAATTCCATTATAATACACATTACCTAATAGTTGTTGGGTAGATCCACCTGGATTAATTTGGGTTATTTCATAATAAGATGAAGTTATAAATGAAAAATTTTGAGTATAACTATCATTTTGTAATAATTGAAGCTCTTCTTGAGAATATTCTTGTCCTTGAAATATATTAGGAGTCCTAGTTACTTGGACACTTCCGGTATTAGGGAGTTGATTAGTTAGTGAGGTATATGAAAAAATAGACATTTATTTAAAAAACATTTAATAAGGGTTACCTGAACTAGGGCCAGCTGTATTTCCTCCAGCATTTATAGTTGGGATAGAGGAAGACACTCCGGAAATTAATTCTACATTTTTTTGTTGTTCATTTAATAATTCAATTCTTAATTCCCCTATTTCTTTTTGTAGGGCTTCAATTTCATCTTGGTTAGGTTCAAAATTAATATATTCACTACTTTTTTCTATTAAAAATTGATGTGAATTAACATCCCCTTCTTCTGGGATATCATAAAATAATTCATTATATAATTCAAAAAAATCTTCGACATCAACTTCTTCTTCAGGTTCTTCTAAAGAAAAATCATCAGTTCCCATAGAAGAAAATTCAGTATCAAATAACTGTTCGTATTGATTTTTATCATATACTACTTTTTGAAGTTCTATATTTTTACTCATCCGTTTATAACTTTAAAATAATAATCATCATCTAATATTAATGTAGAATTTTTTATTTTTGTTTTTATTAAAATAGCATAATACCTTTCAGGTTCTAAACCATTCATATAAATATCAAAATAACTTCCTGATTGATCTGCGCTTATTTGAGTATATTGAGTATCAAAATTAATAACAAATTCATTGGTCTCCAAGTCTTTTACAGCATAGTATGAAGCGGTGGGGAGATAATGCAATTCAGTAAATAAAGAGGATGTTTGATATACTCGTGTTGGATATAAAGGACTTAAATTTATATAAAACCTATTAATAGCATCTTGATTAAACTCACCTGGGTTTTCTGAAAGTGATAATTTTAAATTTACCGTATCTATAACATTAGGAGTAGAAGAAGTTATAGTTGTTGTAAAATCTCTCCATCTAAATTCTAATTGGGGTGGGTATATAGTATTAGTATCTACACTATAATATTTAAATTCAGGTTGAACATATTTACTTTTATTAAATTCAAAGGAACTTGATAATTTTACTAGAAACCCATTATTAGGGATAGTATCATTATTCCATACTTCTATTATTGATTTTACTGGGACTTCTATATCTTTTGGGTCTCTTAAAGCAAAAGATTGAGTCATAAATTCTAAACCTAAATTAGAACCTACCCAATATCCTGGGGTTACATACCCAGCAACACCATATGATCCTGAATTAGCAACTATGTACCCTGGGAGGATATATCCTGCAGCTACATATAAGCTATTATTAATATCTTCATACCAATTTCCTCCTCCTATAAATGATCCTGTATAAGAACTAGCTATAGTATATCCATTATATGAACCACTTAATTTCCATTTTCCTGAACCTGAATAATTTGCAAATGCCCATGAACATCCATTATCTACTATAGGGTTATCCAAATAATGACCTGTTCCATTATTCCAAGATTGAGCTACTGGTCTTATTTCAAGAACAGTATCTTGATTTAACCCTTGAACAGTTGCTATAAAATTTTTAAAATACACATCATAAGAACTACTTCTTATTTTATTGGATATAGTATCTTTAATTTCATTAGTATCAAATTGCATTAAATATCTAGCAACCATAGGTACTTCTGCCCTCATCAATGGATCAAGAGTATTAGATACTTCACATATAGCATCTAAACCTGTATTCATTGTAGGGTAATATGAATATAAAGTAGAATCTTGTGTTGGGAATAATTTATAAACAGCCATTTAAGATATTTTATTATAAATATAACGCTATAGTGGGACTACTTGACCTTTAATATCAGTATCTGGATATCTTATTTCAAATATACTAGGGTCTAAAGAGGGGTAAACTACATGATTTTTAGTAGCTCCTTCAATGTCATAAGCATAAGCTGAATACCCTGATGTAGTTCCTGCTTTATTCATTATATGAATGTCTTTTACTGTTTGGACTCCTTTACATTTATCTAACATAACATATAAATCTCTCATTAATATAGGTTGATTAATTTGCCATTTATCTAATGAAAAATGATTTTTAAGTTTATTTATACAATTTAATAACACTTCTTGATTATTAAACTCAGGGAGAACTATTATCTCAAAATTAATACTAATATTAATAATAAATGCGTCTCTAATCTCAATGTTATCACCTATTATTCTATATTGAGATAAATAAGTTCTAAGATTATTTTTTAATGTTTTATTAGCATATGTTAAAGCACCTGTTGAATTTCTAGAAAGTATAAATAAATTTAAAGTTTCTATAGTAGAAACCTGGTTATCTCTAACTTTAGGGGTATCAATATGTGCTTTATATATAGAACCATAATTTGAAGGCATACTTAATGCTCTAATTAAATAATCATCAGAAGTTACAGCACGTTTTTGAGATGCAATCATCATCATAGTATTTTGTCTTATTTCTTCTAATGTGTCTCCACCTCCACCTCCAACAGCAGCTTGTGGGTTAGTTATTCGTAACGAATTAAAAATATAATTAGATGTTGTATTACTTAAATTATATTTAATAAACTTTACAGATGTATTTATATTTTCTATTGTACTAATAGTATTAGCTGATATATTGGATTCAACACCTCCACCTGTTAAATATCTAACAGTTAAAGTAGTATTAGAAGGGGCTATACCATATGTCCCTGTAAATAAGAAATTTGTTGGGGAATATGCTGTTGTTAGTTTATTTTTTATAAAAGGTAAACCTATACCTACATTATTAGGATTTGGAATAATTTCTTCTGTTGTATTGGATGGAGATCCAACACCAAATTGAAGTTGTAAAGTAGAGGAATTTCTAAATCTTGTTGAAAATCTATTTTGTACTTTTTTTAATCTTAATAAATAAGGAATATCTTTATCACTATTAGGATCATTAGGATTAGTGTTTTTAATAGAGTCAAAAACCATTTCTTGTCCCAAATGATCTACTTCACTCCATTCATTTCCATCTGAGTCAATTACATCTAATATTCCAACTAAATTAGCGGATGAAATATCTACTGTTGGGAATTCTTCAGGTTGGTTAAATTGAAAAGTTGTAGTATTCATTTTTGATGAAATAACTCTTAATTGTTTTTTTAATAAATAATATTGAGGATTTCCTCCTAAAACTTGAGAAATAGTTATTTCTGTAGGGTCTTGTGAGCTAGATATTGAAAAATCTAATGTATCTTCAGATATAAATGTAATACCACCTACAGCATTAAATTGAGTATTAGGTAAAATTTCTAAAGCATAATCAAAATCGGGAGAATAAGTTCCAGTTCCACTATCAAATTTTGATGGAAGTTCTTGATAGACTTCTAATGTAGTAGTAGCACATGAAGAAATCTTTGGTTTATAACCAAACATATAAGCTAATTCAAATATATTATTACTTTGTCTAGCATATTGAATAAAATTTTCTTGAAATTGGTTATCTAAATAAAAACTTAAAACATCTCCAACATATGCTGCTTGTTCCATAAACATCATTCCTGGTGATGTGTCTGAAAAATCAGTGTATGTTTGTGGAAAATAAGTTTGGGCGTAATTAATTAATTGTTCTCTAAATTGAGAAAAATCTTTATTAATATACTTTATATCTCTTTTTGTTGGTGTTGTTGCCATTATTGATTATATTCTAGTGTAATTGTATCTACCATATCAGTATCTTCTATTGAATATTTTAAGATAATTTTCATTTCATGTAATTCTTCATCTCCTAAAACATCTAATTCTTCAACAATAATATCAGGGAATTTTTGTTGGATTTTTGTTTGAACATTTTGTTCTAAAAATTCAGTATTCCCATCTGTTATTTGTTCAAATAAAAATTTTCTTAACCCACCCCCAAATAGAGGATTCATATATCTTTCTCCTTCATAAGTTAAAAAATAATTTAATAAATTATTCCTTATAGCATCTTTTGTTAAAAAAGTAGATTTAAAAACACCAGGTTGGTTAAAAGGAATGCTAACTCCTAAACCAATATTTGGTTGTAAATCTTGAGGATATATTTTTATAGGTTTAGATATAGGCATTATTTACTATTTAATAAATTTGTTATTGCATCCATACTTAATTCTCCTTCTCCTAAATTTCCATTAACTGGGTCTGTATTTTGAGGGTTGAATTTAGCGACATCCCTACTAGTCATACTTAAAGCAGTCTCACCCATTATATCAGCATATTTTTGTCTGGTGTCTAAGGTTGGTTGTTTTGGTGAATTATTTGAAGAATTTAAATTAGGTGTTTTATTTTCATTTATGTTTTGAGTTTTAGGGGTTTTTACAGCTTCTAATAAAATATCTTTTAATTCTTCTTGAATAGCTTCTCTAACTGCTTCCTTAATTAACTTTTTAAATTGTGTATTTTTCATATATAATAAATATTAATAATTAAAACTTTTGTTAACAATCTGTCCACCAACCTCCGTTTCGGTGTGCCATTGATGTAATCCATTTTTTCCCATTTCTACATTTTCCATCTTTTACATTAATAAGAGCATTTTTTCCACTTAAATTTGGTGATGGTGCTTTAGTAACTTCTTTTTCCTGGTTATATTGGATTCTTTTAACTTCATCTGGGTATAATATTTTAGCTTGTTTTAAAGCATATCCTGTTTCTCCACTCCTTACTTTTCCTAGTAAAACTTCTTTAGTTGGATCTTTTGATACTTCCCATAGGTTAAAAATTACAAAGCATTTTTTATAATAAAACCCATCAGGCCCTTGTTTCTTTTGATCATATAACCATTTAGTATATTTTTGAACTGTAGATGTTTCTGATTTAATTGTACCATCATTATTTCTTGTACTACTAATAATAACACAACCTTCTGAACTACGCTCACTTGTTCCTGAATGGAAAAATGTTCCTCCAAACTCTCCAAATCCTTTATAAGCAGGATTAAAATAAGCAATATCTTCAGCTTTTACTTTAGTAGCTACACCTTTTGCAAGTTTTGATACAACTAAAGGAAGACCAGGTCTTAAAGAGGGTTTTTTCCACTCCCCTCCAGAACTTGAAAATCTTCTTATTACTAATTCTATTTGTTGTTTTTTCAAAAAATCTTTTCTTCCACTTGTAAAGGTTATGTAGTATTTTCCAGGGTTTTTTGTTTGGAAATTCCCATCATCTGTAGGGGGTAAAGCCGTTACTTTTTCAATTTTAACTTTTCTTGATACATCTTCAACAGTAAATAACAATGGTTTTCCTCCATACCATAATGTACCTACAGATCTTAAAGTTTTTCCAGATGTTGGGGCCATATATTCTCTAACTAAAACCAATTGGTTATAAGACTTACAACATTTTTGTAAATATGATGGAAGACTTTTTAAAGGGGTATATGTTCCATTTAATTTAACTCCTGGTATTCTGGATCTATAATCAGTTAATGTTACTCTACTCATATTAATCAGCTTTTAAATTATTTGTTTGGATATAAAAAACTAATTCATCAATCAATATTTGATCAATAGAACTAAAAGACCATTCTCCTTTTAATACAACGGTTCCACTAGTATCTTTAGCAATTGCTCTTTTACGTTTTAATGGGTTCTCAGTTGTTTCAGTTTCTAAATCCATAGTAAAACCATTAACAATTTTAATAATTGGTGAATTATTTCTTGTTTTTTGTTCTTCTATTAAATCTAATATTTCTTGGTTTAACTCTTCTTGGAATTCTTCATTGTCAGGGGCACAATTTTGTATTAGCATATCTAACAAATTAAGAAAATCAACTATTAAAACAAGAGTTTGTCTTAAAAGAACTAATATAGCTAATAAACCAACATTTGTTGCTTTTAATTTTTTAATTAATCGTTCAAGTTGTGTCCAAACAATTGGGACAGCAGGAGGTATTGGTAATGGTAAAATAGCTATCGCATTAAGACCAATCTCTAATCCTGTTAATACCCCACCAGTAATCCCTAAAAATATTGTTGTAGAATCTATAATTTTTAACGCATTATTTATACCTGTTACCACTCTATTTTTTTTCCTAATAATTTTATGTAATACTCCTATATCAGGACAAATAGACACATTTGCAATATGTTCTCTTATTTTATCTTTTGGAAGTCCTATTAAATTTTGAGCTTGAGTAATTCCAAATTTAGCTAATAGAGTTAATAAAATAGGAATTAATCTATCTTTTAAATTTAATATTGCTTTTACTAATCTTTTTTGAATAAAAAAATTAGCACTTAATTTACTTTTAGTTAAACTTTTAATATTTTGATCAGATAAATTTGAGGATGCAATTGTATCTTTTTGTAATGTTTGATTTATTGGTTCTAAATCTATAGTTCCTATATTTGATTTAGGAGTACCATCCCCCTTATATGGGATAATTTCTTGTGATTCATATCCTTGACTAGTTATTATAATTGATGGTGGTTTTGGAGGTAGAGATCCATCACTAGTTACAACTGAGGGTTTAGTTTTAGGTAATAAAGTTAATTTACCATTGTCTCTTGTAATTAATGTAGGACCTAATGTATCCATTCTTTGGGTAGGGATATTAGGGTTTATATCATTTTGTGTATTAGAAATTGGTGAAGGACCTAAAGTTCCCATTGGTCTTGGGACCATTGATCCTGTAGGGGTTAAAATTAAACCTCCTTGTTCCATTGGAATAGGAGTAGCAGGAAGTGTAGGAAGGGTTGTTGATATCCCAATTCTTACAGGATCGGTTTGTTGAAGAGTTAGTTGAAGTAAATAATATGTTTGATTTGGGTTAAATTCAACAGTAGTCATTAAATAACTATCAGGAGTAGCATTAACAGCTTCAGATTTTATTCTAGCAGAAATAAATTTTGTGTTTTGAGGAATAGTCATAGAAAAATTTCCCTCAGTATCTGTTTTAACTCTAATAGTTTTTTCAGTAGGTTTATCTCCATATGTATTTGACGTATATACTAATACATTATATATTCCTTCTGTGATTTGATCACCTTGAGAATCAAATGTAGTACTTGTTACTTTACCTGTAATGTTTATCATTTGATCCGATTTATTTTCAGAATTCTCTTTTGGAGAGGTAGGTTTCAATGTAGGTTCATATAAAGGAAGTACATTATCTAAACAATCTGGATTTAAATCTGGGTATGTTTCTAGTATATTTTCTCTAACTCTAACTATTTCAGGGGGAGTGAGATTTTCTTTTGTTTTAAAATTTTGTTTAACAACATATTCATTGTATTCAAATTTAGTTAATTCTGTGGTTGAAATAATTACAGGAACTATTTCTGGTTGGTTATATTCAATATTATTAGGAACATATAAACTCCCAGCTATATAAGTCCAATCATAACAATCTCCAAAATCTCCATCCATTCCATTTGATGGGGGTAAAGCCATATTAAAATCACCATCATTATTAGTGTAAGTTTCCATTTTTGTGGAATCTAAATTTCTATATGGTAGTGGAGAATTTTTTGCCATTATTATTTAGAGATTTTTACTTTATTTGAAAGTATCTTTGATGTACCTTTTGGTGGATTTAAAAATCCTAAAAGTTTTTGGAATTTTACAGAAGCCATCCCTGCAATACTAAGCATTGTTCCATCAGGTGCTGGTGAACCTGCAGGGAATACTTGAGATTTTTCTAAAGCATCTGATAGAGCTTTTAATTGATTTAATATTTCCATGAATAAAAATACTGTTTCATTTCCTAAAACTGCTGGTTGGGGTTTGTTTTTATTTCCTAAAGTAACTCTTCCTTGAATTATTGTACCTTCCTCACTTGTTGCCTCAATATTTATTGTTCCATTGGAAGAAATTCCTACAGATTTATTAGCACTAATAAGAACTGATTCTTCTCTTGCATTTATACAAATTTGATTTGAATTTAAAATTATTTGAGGATTTATATAACTTGCTGGTGTTTTGGGTGTTGTTTTGTATGAATTAAAATTTTCATTTGCTAAACTAAAATTAGATATTTTTTGATATGAAGTTAAATAAATAGAAGATAAATCAGTTTTTATATTTTCTTGATTAGAAGGAACATTATTAGAAGTTGGTGGATTAATTGGAATGCCATTTCTTATAATAGTAATAGGATCTCCATTTTCTCTTGAACCCGGGGTATAATGATTAGGGATAGAAGTACTTGTATTTCCAAACCTAATACTATTCCCAAATCTTCCTTCATATAATATATCACCAGTACAAGGTATAAGTGGAAGAATATCTTGTACTTTAGTAGGTGAAAAATAATTTTGTTGTGTTTCGTTAGTGAGTTGTTTATTAGTAACTAAAAAATTCAGAGAAGGATTATTATAAATATTAAATGAACTTATATAATAATAATGAGCTTCTTTATTTGAAAATGGATTTGGGGATAATGGAATTTTTTCAAAAGCCTTTTTTGGAACAGAAATCAATAATACTAATTCTCCAGAAATAGGGGGATTAGTGATATTAGGATTTAAAGGTTCAGCTGTTAAACCAACTCCAGCTCCATTTACTTTAGTAAATTTAATTTTAGATTTAATTACATCTGTAACAAATCCAAATAATACAAATGAAGTTGATCTTTGTTTAGTGGATTGGTTAGAATGTTGTTTATTAGGATTTGATTGAGAATTTTTAACAACCCCACCCCAACTATTATTACTAATCATTTTTGTTATTAATTTTATTTATTTCTTTAAGGAGTTGTTGTTTCTCATCTTCGGTCATTCCAAAACCTTCTTCTTCTGATTTATTAGTAGAAAGTGCTCTTTGAATT
>TARA_R110002020_G_scaffold251033_2_pt1 | contig 17807 bp, 14 predicted proteins | sample TARA_R110002020 | Tara Oceans TARA_R110002020 (sample SAMEA4396489) | marine metagenome | biome: Westerlies Biome; feature: [MES] marine water layer (ENVO:01000295) within the mesopelagic zone...; material: water (ENVO:00002006), including particulate matter (ENVO:01000060) such... | reverse complement strand
GCTCGACCGGACATTGCTGCTGATTAAGTTAATATTCTTTTTTGGAATAATGCCTATTCATGACACATATGTCCATGATTATAGGGTCTATAATTCCTGAACTAGTCAGGTAATACCTAAGTCATGATTTTATAATGCTCGGGTTGAATAGGTCTCGACTCCGCCCGTCTGCCGCCGGGCAGGCTCGACCGGACATTGCTGCTGATTAAGTTAATATTCCTTTTTGGAATAATGCCTATTCGTGACACATATGTCCATGATTCTCTGTTGAGATTTATTATTTAGGTGTGTTGGGTAGAGACCAGTGTAGGTATATCTGAATGAACGGAGTCGGGGTTTGTTCGGTCAAGAGGAGTCAGGGTTTGTCAGGTTTAGCCCAGTCGGGGTTTGTTCGGTCAAGAGGAGTCAGGGTTTATCAGGTCGAGCCTGCCTGGACGGCAAGGCAGGCGGAGACGAGGATTGTCAGGTCGAGCGGAGTCGAGACCTCAATCTAAAGATACAACTACCATTAACCTCTCTCCAGATAACCTCTCGACTCCGCTCGAGGTGACAGTAGACATCCCAGAAGAATCAATAGAAAAGCGCGAGGTGACAAAAATAGTAACCTGGATTAATTGACTGCCTTGGAAATAATTTAGCCAGGGCATCGGTCCATAAAGTTAAATACAATGAATTGTTTAGGTTGATGTTGTCCGGTTGATCGCAGACGAGGCAGGCTCAATCTCCGAAAGAACTTTCAACTTTCAACTTTTAAACATTCAACATAACCAATCATTCCCCTCTATCCCCGTATCCACTAGTATCCGTTAATGTCTCCATAAAGGCAATAATATCCGCAATTTCCTGCTGGGACAGATCCAAGGGCGTATCGGGCAGGGTTTGGTTCTCTACCTCCAAACCCATTCCTGCGCCTCCGCCAAGGTTGTAGAACGCCAAAACCTCTTCCAGGGTATCAAATAAACCATTGTGCATATAGGGTGCTGTTAAGGCTATATTCCTTACAGTAACCGTTTTGAACGAATTTCTTAAAAAAGGGTGTTTGTCCAATTTTAGACCATTGGCCATTCGCCCCAAATCCGTATCCAACCTTGGGGCAATGGAATCAAATCCCTGGGTAATGCCCAAAACCTCCGACTCCGATTCCAGATAAAATGGAGGAACGGTACCATTGAACACCGGTGCAAAATGACAACTGCCGCAGGCCGCTTTCCCCATAAACAGATTAAATCCGCGTTTGGCATTCTCGGGGTAGTCCTTGGTTTCGTTTCGCACATATTTATCGAACGGACTGTTGAAGGATTTCAAGGAGTTTACATAGGCCGCCAGGGCATTGCTTATAGAACGCTCATTGATATCCTCTTTGTTTATCCCTCCATAAGCCTCTTTAAATAGCTTATTATAGTTGGGGTTTTTATTCAGTTTATTTACAATAGCATCAAAATCGGTATTGAACTCCAAATCGTTGTCTATTACATGTATCACCTGCCTTTCAAGATCAGAAGCGCGCATGTCCCAAAAATATCGTGTGGAATAACCGGCATCCATCAAAGTTTGGGCATTTCTTTCCGTAAAAACCCCTTTTTGATTGGATACACTTTTGGGCAATCCATCGGAAAAACCTTTGTTGGGATTATGACAGCTAGCGCAGGACATCACATTGTCCTTGGAAAGCTGTGGATCTTGGAACAACAATTCCCCCAAGGCTATGGTCTTGGGGTTGTCCAAGGGCAGATACACCAGTTCTGAATAAAAATCCGTGTTGAGGAAATCGACATCAAATATATTCCTGGCCTGATAGTTCTGGGCATGCTTTTTATAGGGCTCCAGCCTAATGTTATTCAAATTTTGAAATTCCAACAGGGCCGCATACAAGGGATTGACCACCTCCTTTAAAAATGACAATCTATCAAAGTCGTTAAAGTGGGTATTGGCGTTCAATACTTTCTTACCTTGGGTAAAAAGTTTTTTGACGGCTTCAAATTCGGTCTTGGCCTCTGGAGAAATCCCTGCTTCAAAATATAGAAATGTGGTTTCCATACTTTGCCAGCTCACATAACTTTCTTGCAAGCCATTTACCGAACCCGGAGTGTCAAAGCCCGTTACCCCTAGGGTAAAGATCCTGACGATGCCGGAGCGGATGCATTCAATAATCTGGCTCGATTTCAAATTTATAGGCAAATGTATATTTGCAATAAAATCTACCCGTTCCTTGAGTCCGTTGGCCAATACTTTTATGTGCTGTAAATTTTCATCCGAAGCCTCCTCGAAAACAGCTTCATCCAATGCCTGTAATCCGCCAGGTGGAATCACTTTATCGGCTTCAAAATACTCGCTTACCTTGGGCAAAGGTGCTCCATTGATATAAGTACCATTGTAGAAGGTTTGGTAATAATCAAAAATAAATTCGATCTCCTTATAGACCAACCGAGTTCTTTCCACCTGCTTTTTTAGCGCCTCCCATTCGTCTACAGAAGTTGCATTATTGGCAAGGCCTGCCAAGGAATCCACCTCCTTTTGAAATTTTTGAAAATTGGCCGCATACAATGCCGCTACCTTTTCAGGAACAGTATCTTTTTGATACGGGCTTACCGACTTCCGTCCGGAGAATAGCAACAGGAAAATAAAAATGGACCCCAATAAAATGCTCGTCTTTTTCATGTTCAACCACCGCTTTTTATCATTTTATGGGCCTTTTAATACCTCTAGCCTTACTTTCCTAATATGGGCGACTCCCTTCATTGGGTTACTATGGAAGGGCCATTTCAACAGATCTCATTCCGCTAAACTATTCTATCGTAATAGATTCGGTATACCCATTTTTGTTGGTAATTACTTCAATAACATACATGCCTTTTGGCAGCTTGCCCACATTGATGCTTTTCTTTCTGCTCTTCATCACCAATTTACCAATATTGTTATAGAATTTCACTTTCTTTAGTCGCTCATTATTATCTACTTTAAGATTGACCAAAGCCTTGCCTGCATCATAGGACAGCCCATTACTATTTGATGCCCGTACATTGCCATCACCTTTAAGATCCAAAGCTGTTTTGTTGATGGTGAAATAATCTTCCACCTCATCGGTTTCCCTTAAAAACTTTACGGTCAGGTTTTGTCCTCCCCTGCCGTCAGCTTCCACCTCCATAACACAGGATCCCAATTGGTTCAAGGAAACGGACATGGCCTGGTGGTTTAGGTCCCCTCCGGATATTTTACCGGCCGAACCCGTAGTAATATATACGGCACCTTCCGTAGCAACCCCAGTTTTTTGGTAGGCACCATCGCTATCCGCTTTACCGTCCCCATTTCCATTGGGGCCCACTGTATTACCGCCCTTGGTAATTTCATCAGGATTAAAGGTATTGGCAAATCCATAGTGTCCGTTCAAGAAATAGGAGCGCTCATAAGAATGGCTATGGCCGTTTAAAATAAGGTCCACTCCGTTGGCTTCCATCATAGGCATAAAGTTTTGTCGCATTTCAATTAGTCGATCTTCGGTATCCGAGTCATGGGACCCTTTTGTGTATACCGGATGATGAAATAAGGTCACGATCCAATCCTGTTTGGTGTTTTGAATATCGGTCAAGGTCCAGTTGTACATAGCCCCTCCTACCTCGCGACTGGTATGATGGGAGTCCAGTATTATAAAGTGAACATTGGCATAATCAAAAGAATAATAGGCCTCTGTCCCTGAGGCAGTTCCACCGGCCTGGGCAGCGGTAGGGAAGGTAAATATATCATAATAAGGCCCGGATTGGGTTGCAGAATCGGCCGACTTCCCATCATGGTTTCCCAAGCAGGACCATGCCACGGATTTCTTCAACATCTCGTCATAAATATCGAACAGGGCATTTTGATATTCCTCATCAGTACCACTACCGTAGGCGTTATCCCCTAAAAACAACATCATGTCCGTTTTACCGGTATTTTTGGGAGCAGCGTCCACATAATCATAATAGGCATCCCGTACATCCCTCTGATTGTTATTGGCCGTACCGGCATCCCCTAAAATCCAGGCACGCACAAATTGTTTGGTACCTGCAAGAGGCGATGTTATTACGTACATATCTCCGGAAGTACTTTCGGAAAGTACTCCTGCCTTATTGCCAATATTGAAATAATATTTGGTATTTGGGCTTAGACCGGATAAGGCAACTTGGTGCTCGGTGGTCAAGGTATTGCTACTTGCCTTTTTGGACAATGAACTTAATTTTTTTCCGTAATGCACCACGGATTCGGTGGGCACATCCGTCCTCCATTTTACCACTACAGATGTTGGGGTGCCACTTTGCAGATAAGGCCCCCTTTGTACTGTTACCGCAGCTGGTCTCTGAGGCGGCTCCACCTTGTTGGTCACCGCAACGGCACTTACATTGGGAAGGTCTACTACGGAGGTTTGGGCAAATGAATAGGCCGAACATAAGGCGGCTAGTAAAAAGGTACTTTTGTTGATCATGATTTTTGGTTGTTAATGGAGCTTTCCAAGCTATTTATTTGTTCTTTTAATTTTATTACGGGGCTCATATTTTTAAACTTTGGTTCCAATTGCTCAATGGCCACCGTAGCCAGTTTTAGGGATATAAAGGCCTCATGGGGTTTATTTATTTCCGCTAAATACTTCGCTTTTTTATAATACCAGAACTCTTTTCTGTTGTACTGAAGAATAAAATAATTGTATTGTTCCAAGGCTTTTTCGGTCTGCCCGGACTCTTTTAGATAGTCCAATTTTTTAAGTTGAAGCGATAAGGTGTGGGGCCCCAGTTGGTCCAGCCCAGCTTGGATGGCCTCCAGGGCAGCCTTGTAATTTTTATGGTTTTCGGCCAGAATAATGTCACAATACTCCAATATATCCTCTGGGCGGGTGTCGGTCATAGTATGTATCACATAACGGTAGGCCTCCAGGGATTTTTTGTAGGCTTGCAGCTGGAACAGTATTTGGGCCTCCAATTTTTTGGCCCTTACATCTATGCTATCCACTTGCAAATAAGAGCCTATACTTTTTAGGGCCTCGTTGTAGTCTTCGGTTAAAAAGTGAACCTCGGCAATGCTATAATGTACGGCCTTGTCTGTATTTCCCAAAGCTTGGGATTTATGATAATCTTCCAAGGCATTGCTGTACTCTATATGCTGTTGGTATAGAAGGCCTCTTTCGTAGTAAAGTTCAGCATTGTTGGGATTTTCGGATATGGCTACCGTTTTTTCAGCGATGCGCATACTTAGGTCCCCATGGGCAAACAGCTGTAGGGAGAGGGATAAAAAAAGCAGTATAAACAGGGTTCTCTTATTCACTAATTGTATACCCATTATTATTAAAAAATTCTTGAAATTTTGTAATTCACCTCACCCAGAACTGCAGTAAATGGCAGTTCTGACCTCTCCAAAGAAGAGGTAAATTGGAAGCCCTGTCTGACGAACAGGCAGGCCCGAGGCACAGTCGTCGGGGAATTATTCAGATTTAAAATCATTTCTATTGGTCAACATAATTTCCTTCTTAGGTAAGTTACGCTATAAGTCTATATTTATAAAATTGACACCGCTCTTGCCTCCTGCCGGAAAATTTCAATTTACTAATGAAAGTATTCCCAAGCTTGGTTTAAATTCTCATTTAATGATGGAATATTAACATGTTTCAGGGCAATACCCACCAGCTATCAAACATATTGAAACAATATTATATGTATTTCTCTATTGGGTTAATTTTTTGTTAAAACAATAATCGAGGTATTTTAGAAGATTGGGCATAAATCAGTCTGGTTATGATCCATAAATCGCCTCAGACCTTATATACTTAACTTTGGTATTATGCATTTTATATGTTGAGTATTAAGACGAGGACGCTTTGCGGAAAACCGTAATGTAGTTTATCGGAATATTAATATTTTGGCTCTATTTACTTGTAGGATTTTTATATTAAAAGGCTATATTTAAAGTTTTGCAAAAGTTCCCCGCTTAATGCATTAAAGAAATTTTATTGTTAATGATTTTCAACGAAGATTCTAGAGTAAAAATACCTTCTATTTTACACTTAATGCAATTGGGGTATCAGTACTTATCATTAAAGGATAATACCTGGGATGAGGGTACCAATATATTCACTGATATATTTCACAAGCAAATTACTGCTATCAATAATGGGATATCCCATACCGATATTCAAAAGGCTTATGATGAAGTTGCCCTTTCTCTAGAAAATGAAGATCTGGGCCGTGCCTTTTATCACAAGTTAATAGATCAGTCGGGAATTAAATTAATCGACTTCGAAAACTTTGAGGAGAATAATTCTTTCCATGTAGTAACGGAATTGCCCTATCAAAAAGATGACGAAAACTTTAGGCCAGACATTATTTTGTTGATAAATGGGATGCCCTTGGTATTTGTAGAGGTAAAAAAGCCAAACAATAGGGATGGCATTTTAGCAGAGCATAAGCGCATGCAAACCCGTTTTCAGAATAAAAAATTCCGCAAATTCATCAACCTTACCCAACTTATGGTGTTTTCCAATAACATGAATTATAGTGACGATGATTCGCAAATGTTGGAAGGAGCATTTTATAGCACTACCAATTATTATAAGCCCAGTTTCAACTATTTCAGGGAAGAAGAAACCTTTGACTTACAAACTATTCTACAGCCCATCACTCTGGATGAGGAAAACTATGTTCTAAAGGACACCAACTTATTGAGTATAAAAAACTCGCAAGAGTATACCTCCAACAAAAACCCGAACACGGCTACCAACTCTATTTCCACCTCCCTGTTTCAAAAGAAGCGCTTAAAATTCCTTTTACAATACGCTTTCGCATACGTGGAGGAAGAAAAAGGTTTGGAAAAACACGTGATGCGCTATCCACAATTATTTGCAACAAAGGCAATAGAAAAAAAGTTGGAGAAGGGAATAAAAAAAGGTATTATCTGGCACACCCAAGGTTCTGGAAAAACGGCTTTGGCTTATTTCAATATTAAGTATTTAACGGATTATTACCAGAAGAAGAGCATTATCCCTAAGTTCTATTTTATTGTAGACCGATTGGATTTACTGACTCAGGCTGCAAAGGAATTTACGGCTCGTGGTCTTGTGGTTCATAAAATAGATTCAAGGGAAGCTTTTACAAAGGACATTAAATCTACCGAGGTAATCCACAATAGTTCAGGTAAGGCTGAAATTACCGTGGTGAACATCCAGAAGTTTAAGGACGACCCCGATGTCATAAAAAACAACGACTACAACTTAAGTGTTCAGAGAGTATTCTTTTTGGATGAAGTACATCGCAGCTACAACCCAAAAGGAAGTTTTTTAGCTAACCTGGAACTAGCGGACACACACTCTATAAAGATTGGACTAACAGGCACCCCCCTATTGGGAAATGAATACAATTCCAAAACCTTATTCGGCGACTATATCCATAAATACTACTACAATCTCTCCATTAAGGATGGCTATACCTTACGGTTGATTAGGGAAGAAATAGAGACCAATTATAAGCTTGCCCTACAGAAAACACTGGAAGAAATTAAAATACTTCAGGGTAATACGGACAAAAAGAAGGTTTTTGCCCACTATAAGTTTGTGGAACCCATGCTAGACTATATTGTTAAGGATATGGAGCAGGCCAGAATTGCTATGAACGACAATAGCATTGGAGGTATGGTGGTCTGTGACTCTTCGGATCAGGCGAAGATGATGTTCGACATCTTTCAGGAGAATTACGCAGATAAGACTGAACCGAATTTGAATCTGGCAGCCGAGGAACCTATCACCTACACTACCAAAAAGAAAGAAGCTAGCGATATTAAAACTGCCAAGGTTATTCTACATGATATTGGTACCAAACAAGAACGTAAAGATTGGGTGTCCGACTTCAAGGCCGGTAAATTGGACCTCCTGTTTGTGTATAATATGCTCCTAACCGGCTTTGATGCCAAAAGGTTGAAGAAGCTCTACATAGGGCGTAAAATAAAGTCGCACAATTTGCTACAAACCCTAACTCGTGTTAACAGAACATACAAGAATCATAAATACGGTTTTGTGGTGGACTTTGCAGATATTCAAAAAGAGTTCGAAAAGACCAATCAGGATTACTTTAACGAGCTTCAATCCGAGCTTGGGGACGAAATGCAGCATTATTCCAACCTCTTCAAATCTCCGGAAGAAATAAAGGAGGAGATAGAGGAAATAAAGGATATTCTCTTCAAATTCAATACCGTAAATGCTACCGTTTTTGGGGAGCAAATTTCCGAAATAAACGAACGCACCGAAATACGGCTTATAGCCAAGGCGCTGAACAATGCCAAAGAACTGTACAATCTTATTCGTCTTTCCGGTAATTTTGAATTATTGGAAAAACTGGATTTCAGAAAATTATCGGTACTTTCCAGACTAACCAATGATAGACTAGCACTTATCAATACCAAGATTGCCTTAGAGAACAATGTTGGTACGGATAATATTTTAAACACTGCCCTGGAAGATGTTATTTTTGCTTTCACCAAGGTGAAGGAAGAAGAAATGGTATTGGCAGATGAGTTGAAAAACACCTTGCAGCGAACCCGTGAAATGTTGGGTGGTAACTTTGACCAGAAAGACCCTGTTTTTGTGTCCTTAAAAGAAGAATTGGAACGACTCTTTAAAAAGAAAAATTTAAGTGAGGTTACCAAAGAAGAAATGGAAGCCAATATTAAGGCCTTGAACGACATTTATGATAAGGCCAAAAAACTGGAGCGGGAAAACCAATTGCTAAAAGCCAAATATGATTATGATGCCAAGTATGCCCGAATACATAAACGCCTAATGGAAAAGGACCCTTTGACCGAAAGCGAAAGAAAATTGTTCGATGCCTTGATCGGACTAAAATCTGCGGTGGACAAAGAAATTATGCAAAATTCCAAGATATTGGAGAATGAGAGTTATGTGGAACGAATGGTAATGCGTTTGGTGGTGAACCAGTTTAAAAAAGAACAACATATAAACATTAATACTTCTGACGTAAAACGTATTAATAGTATTATAGTTAGAGAATATATGAACGAATACAACGGTTACGTTGCATAATGAAAATGAAAAAGCAACTGTCGCATATTTTGAGATAGTTGAAAATATATGGAGATAAAAAATCAAATAGAAATTTATCAGGCCCAAGATGGCTCCACTCAAATTGATGTACAGTTGGAGGAGGAAACTGTTTGGCTTACCCAGGCCCAAATGGCAGTACTTTTTAATAAGGGAAGAACAACCATAACAGAGCACATTTCCAATGTTTTCAAAGAAGGGGAATTAATTGAAGAAATGGTGTGTCGGGATTTCCGACATACCACTCAACACGGCGCTGTTAAAGGAAAGACACAGTCTAAAAACGTTAAATATTATAACCTAGATGTCATTATATCTGTAGGTTACAGAGTAAAATCAAAACAAGGTACCCAATTTAGAATATGGGCGAATAGAATATTAAAAGACTATTTGGTAAAAGGATATGCTCTTAACGAGAAACGTTTAGCACAAAAAGAGCAAGAAGTAAAGTTATTAAAAGATGGTATCCATATTTTAAGTAGGGCTATTGAAGAAAAAATTGAAGACAATCAATGGCTTACCATTTTCACTAAGGGCTTAAGTTTATTAGATGATTATGATCATGAGCAACTGGACACCAAAGGATTAACTACAAAAGAAGTCAATTATCCAAGTCTGGCAGATTATCAAGAACTCATTAACGAAATGTTGACCGAGTTTGATTCGGATGTTTTTGGTAAGGAAAAAGACAAAAGCTTTCAAAGCTCTATTGCCCAAATTGGAAAAGGATTTGGAGAAGCTGATTTTTACCCAACACTAGAGGAAAAAGCAGCCATGCTCTTGTATCTAGTGGTAAAGAACCATTCTTTTGTAGACGGTAACAAACGCATAGCGGCAGCATGTTTTCTTAAATTTTTGCAGCAGAACGACATGCTTTTCAATAGTCACCAACAACCCATTATAAGCAACGACACTTTAGCAAGTTTAACGTTGTTCATTGCTGCCAGTAAACCAGAAGAAATGCAAACGGTAACACGCTTGGTAATTAGCGTCTTAAACAGAAATAAAATTAATTAAGAATTAGGGATGAAGAATGACGAATGGAGAATGAAGAATGACGAATTATGAAAGAGAATATAGTCCAAGTGAAGTCTTATGCATTCGCAATTAAAATAGTCAATACTTTTAAGGTATTACAACAGGACAGTAAAGAGTTTGTTTTAAGCAGGCAGTTATTAAGGGCGGGCACCTCTATTGGAGCCAATATAGAAGAGGCCATTGGTGGTCAGAGCCGTAAGGATTTTTTCGCCAAACTAACCATTGCTTATAAAGAAGCAAGAGAAACAAAATATTGGATAAGACTATTAACAGACACTAAATATTTAGATAAGGAAACAAGTAGAATATTATTGGAAGATATAGAAGAATTGTTGCGAATTATTGGCAGCAACCAAAAAACAATTCGCAATTCATAATTGAACATTGAGAATTCGCAATTGAGAATTCGTAATTCGTAATTGATAATTCATAATTGAACATTGAATACATGACAAGCACAGCACAATTTGAAACCCAGACCAAAGCACTTATAGACGACCTTAAAAGCGTATGTGCCAATTACGGTTTGGGAAATGACGGGAATGAATTTAAAATCATTACCCAGATATTTTTATATAAGTTCTTGAACGACAAATATGTTTATGAACTAAAACAGTTGGAGCCGGACCTGGCCAAAGCAGAAGACTTTGATGCAGCCCTAAAAAAGTACTCCGAAGATGAGTTGGAATTACTTAGCATGCAAATAAGTGAGAACACGGCCCGTATTGCTCCAAAAAACTTTCTGTCCCGTTTATTCGAGCAACAAAACCAACCAAAGTTTGCCGAAATTTTTGACCAGACGCTGATGGATGTTGCCAAAGCCAACAGTGATATTTTCTCCGTACTTACCCAAGGGGGTGAAAAAATAGTCCTGTTCGAGAATCTAAGCAAATATGTTTCCGATAATAGGGACGCCTTTTGCAAGGCATTGGTGAATAAGCTGGTTGGTTTTAGCTTTGAGCATATTTTTACCCAAAAATTCGACTTTTTTGCAACCATTTTTGAGTATCTAATTAAAGATTACAATTCAAACAGTGGCGGTAAATATGCAGAGTATTTTACGCCCCATGCCGTTGCCAAGATCATGGCAGCCTGTTTGGTGCCCGAACAAAATGTAAACAACGTAACCTGTTATGACCCCAGTGCGGGATCGGGGACGCTGTTGATGAATCTTGCCCATGCCATTGGCGAAGACAAGTGCACCATTTACTCCCAAGATATTTCCCAAAAGTCATCCGCCTTGTTGCGTTTGAACCTAATTTTGAACAATCTGGTACACTCCATACAGAACATTATACAGGGCAATACCATTCTAAGCCCCTATCACAAACAGGAAAATGGGCAATTGGAAAAGTTCGATTATATCGTCTCCAACCCTCCGTTTAAATTGGATTTTTCCGATTATAGTGCCGATTTGGATAGCAAGGCCAATAAGGAACGCTTTTTTGCGGGCATCCCAAAAGTGCCGGCCAAAAAGAAAGAATCCATGGCCATTTACCTGCTGTTTATTCAACATATTATGCACAGTTTAAGTGCCAAAGGAAAAGCCGCCATTGTAGTGCCTACAGGTTTTATTACCGCCCAGAGTGGTATTGATAAAAAGATACGGCAAAAATTGGTAAAGGAAAAAATGTTGGCCGGAGTAGTGAGTATGCCCTCTAACATATTTGCAACCACTGGAACCAACGTTAGTATTTTGTTTTTAGATAAAACCAATACCAAAGATGTGTTGTTGGTAGATGCCTCTAATTTGGGCATCAAAGTAAAAGAAGGGAAAAACCAAAAGACAGTATTGAACCAAGAAGAAGAACAACAAATTATAGACGTTTTTAATGCCAAAGAAGCCAAGGACGATTTCTCGGTTGTGGTGAGTTATGAGGACATAAAAGCCAAGAACTACAGCCTAAGTGCCGGGCAGTATTTTGAAGTAAAGACTGAATATATAGACATCACTGCGGAAGAATTTGATACTAAAATGAAGGATTTTGAAACCGATTTAGAAAGCTTTTTTGCCGAATCTAAACGTTTGGAAAATGAGATTCAAAATAATTTGAAAGGTTTGAAGTATGAATAAAAAGAATTGTCATTATTCCTGTACTTTAAATGAGGTTTGTCATGAAATAACAGTAGGTTTTGTGGGTTCCATGACCCAAGAATACATCAGCGAAGGTATTCCATTATTGCGCTCCTTAAATATTAAACCGTACAAACTAGATTTAACAAACATAAAATACATATCTAAAGAATTTCATCAAAAAATACGAAAATCTGCTTTAAAAAAAGGTGATGTAGTAGTTGTACGAACTGGGCAGCCAGGAACTTCATGCGTTATACCTGATGAATTTGATGGTTTAAATTGCTCTGATTTAGTTGTCGCTCGGCCAAATCCAGAAAAAATAGATTCATATTATCTAGCTTTCTATCTTAACTCCATGGCTAAACAATATATTGGCAATCAGCTCGTAGGAGCGATCCAGCAACATTTCAATATTAGATCAGCCAAGGAAATGATCATACATCTTCCTTCATTGAATGAACAATTAAAAATCTCTAAGGTTCTGAATGATCTTAATACAAAAATAGAAGTCAATAACAAAATCAATGCGGAGTTAGAGGCCATGGCCAAGCTTATTTATGACTATTGGTTTGTACAGTTTGATTTTCCTTTCGACTTCGCTCAGGGTAAACCTGACCCCAATGGTAAACCCTATAAATCTTCTGGAGGCAGAATGGTGTATAATAAGGAGCTGAAAAGAGAGATTCCTGAGGGGTGGGAGGTAAATAGTTTAGGAGACATTTTAAAAACTGAACTTGGAGGAACACCATCAACTAAGAACCGAAAGTTTTGGAATGGTGAAATACCCTGGTTAAATTCTGGAGAAATAGCAAATTTCCCAATTATGGCTTCAGAAGAAAATATAACCGAAGAAGCTATTTCGAGTTCAGCCACTTCATTAATGCCAGCTGGAACTTGCGTTTTGTCTATAACGCGGCATTTGCGCCCTTCAATCTTGGGAATCGCTGCCTGTGCTAATCAATCGGTTGTTGGTATTTTGGAATCTGAAAAATTAAAATCATCATTCATTTATCCCTATTTGGTAAATGAGATTCCCAGGTTAATGACTTTAAGAACGGGAGCCCAGCAACCTCATATAAATAAGAAAACTGTGGACGATTCATTGATAGTTAATCCTTCATTGGAAGTATTGAAACAATATTATAAACAGGCTAATCCTATTTACAAACAAATAATAAATAACTCTTTTCAAAACCAAAAACTCTCAGACCTTAGAGATTGGTTATTGCCTATGTTAATGAATGGGCAGGTCACTGTTGGGGAGGTGGGGGAGCAGTTGGGGATGGTTGCGGAGGAAACGCAAGAATATAAATACACGAAGTAATTACAATTTTGAATTTGTATGTTGATAAATGCCAATAAATTATGGAATACTACACCACATTTTTTGTTAATTTCACCACAAAATAAACCTATAGGTTCATAATATTGAAAATATTACCTACATTTACAGAGCAGAACCAAGGAATTTGCACCATTCTAATACGCAAGGATGGTATTGATGAACTTGAACACCTAGAAGAAATTTGGAATGATCCAGAATATCTACTGGGGTTTTTCACTGATCAAAAAAACAATCTGGCTAATGGTATTTATTCGAAATATACAATCCGTGAAGCAGTACTTAAAACAATTGAAGATTCCTCTATTTTATTTGACCAGTTATATGATATAGCAGAAAAAGGTTTTACCGATCCTAATGATAATTTATCACAACTATTCTACCCACTTCATGATGGTGACAAAAAACAATTGCAACCCTATGAACAATGCAAAGCATACGGTATCAAAATTAAAGACGGCTGGCTAAGGCTATATGCCATTAGAATTGACCACAACACATTTGTAATAACAGGTGGTGGTATCAAGTTAGTAAGAACTATGCAAGAAGATAAATTGCTTGAAGAAGAATTGCAAAAACTAAAAGACACACAACAATATCTCATAGAAAACAACCTTTTTGATGTAGATGACATTGTACAACAATCATAATAAATGACTATGGCGCATAAATACAATAAAGAAAAGTTCTCGGAGCTTATTTCTAACAATCCCCCCTCCAATTGGACTAAAATCCACCAAGCGAGAAAGGCCGAGCGTTCTTGGAAAAAAAACAGCACCATAATTGCCTTGAATGTGCTAACACTTTTAGAGCAAAAAGGTTGGTCACAATTACGGCTTGCACAAGAAATGGGAGTGAGTGCAACACAGGTGAGCAAGATTGTAAAAGGCCAAGTAAATTTTACCTTGGAGAGTATTTCAAGGCTAGAACTCGCGATAGGCCGTAAAATGATAAACATAGATGTTATAGATCCTGAGCGTGAACAAAGAAACTATGCACAACTGATTGAATGGCTAAAAAAATCGAAATCATTAAGAACCGTAAAAAGTTCCAAAAAAATAGCGGTAGCCAATGTTAGGGTGGAAACATCATTTTCTAATACCCGTACCGTACCTCATAAGGAATTTAACATGAGTATTGTTGCAGACAATAATTTAAGACCAACTGGATAAATGGCAGATTATAATAGTTTGGGGTTTGCTTTTGTAGGATTGAAAACTACACAGTTTGCCACAAACGATAAAGCATACAGAACTACAGGAGAATTAGATCTTCGAACCAATATAGGTTTCGCTTTGGATGAAGCAAATCGAATATTGATTGTTGAGGTACAATTTGATTTCTTCAAAAAAAAAGATGCTCCCTTTTTGAAAATTGCTCTACAAGGACATTTCGAAATTGATGCTAAGGGTTGGAAACAGCTTTCCGACAATAACGATAATTCTATAATATTCCCGCAGAAATTAATCACGCATTTCGTGGTACTTACAATTGGGGCCGCAAGGGGGGCATTGCATGCAAAAACTGAGGGGTCAATCTACAATACGTATATTCTACCAACAGTTAATGTGGCCGAAGTGATAAATAAAGATGTTATTTTTACTTCTCAAGGTTTAGTAAATGAAGAATAGTGCCTAAGAAGATAGGCTATATTATTTAACGTGAGTTCGATTTATATTTGATTGTTAATGAGTTGTTTATGATAATTTTGTCCGGTCCAGCGGAGTCGAGACCTCATTGTAAAAGCATTACAGTAAAATAACCTCTCGACTCCGCTCGAGGAGACAATAGCAATTTTTTAATTTGCACGAAATCAATGCCTTGAAATTATTTTTATGTCGAACTCACGTTATTTAGGGATCTTTTGTCTTAAACAGGGGATTTTGCAATCTACCCCATGTTGAGTAACCACAACCTTAAAATTTTAAACAGAATTGCAGCGTAACACAATTTTATCCGTGTATTGTTTCTTCTTTTCCGTAGTTTTTTATCACCTCAGCTTCAAATTCAACAAGTTCTTGCCAGCGCTGGTCCACATCTATATCTTGGCCGTATTTGCGGGCAAAGCCAATAAAAGTGGTGTAATGGCCCGCTTCGCTGATCATTAGATCGTGGTAGAATTTTGAAAGCTCCGGGTCTTTTATTTCTTTGGACAGCAGTTTAAAACGTTCACAGCTTCTGGCTTCAATCATAGCCGAAAACAAGAGTCTATCTACCATAGATTGAAGTCTACTGCCTCCTTTGTTCATAAACTTATAAAGCTCGTTAACATAGCTGTCCTTGCGCTCCCTGCCCAAAGTGAAACCGCGCTTTTTAATGATATTGTGTACCATCTGAAAATGCTCCAGTTCTTCCTGGGCCAAAAGGAGTAGATCGGTAACCAAATCGGGGTATTCGGAATTAAGGGTTATAATCGTAATAGCATTGGTAGCGGCCTTTTGTTCGCACCACGCATGGTCTGTTAGTATTTCTTCTATGTTCTTTTCAACAATATTTACCCAACGTGGGTCTGTTGCCAATTTCAAATGGAGCATGGGCCAATGTTTTTGTAAAAATAGGAATAAAAAAATTCTTGAAACCAACAATCCACGAGGTCCATCCGACCTCCACGGGCAGGCATAGAAGTACCAGCCCGGCAGTAGTGGTTTTGGCGGGTTTCGCCGGTTTCATTTTGGCCTTAGGGCCAAAACCGAAATTTTGTATTCTACCTCACCCAGAACTGCTAAAAAAGGCAGTTCTGACCTCTCCAAAGGAGAGGTAAATTGGAAACCCCGAATCCCATCCGACCGGCGCGGGCGGACAGAGCGTCGGGGAATTATTCAGATTGGAAATACAAGAAATCATTAAATCTTAACGCATTACAAAATGTACTTTTTTGTACGGCCTTATTTGTGTAGGTAATTTTTATGATCCTCAAGGAATGTTTAGAAAGTCCAGCATTTTTTTATTCACTGTTGCTGCCTGATCAATAGATAAAAAATGCCCTGCATTCTGTATTACTTCCCCCTTCCCTTTGGGTAACATATTGGCAATCTCCACCGTTTTTCTTTCATTGATCATATCGTCATCCCCAATCAAAACCAGGACCGGCATTTGTAAGGATTTTAATTCGCTGTTGGAAAAAGGTTGCATGCTGGTCACAAACTTGTTTTCGGATTCCAATTCCATTCCCAATTTGTATTGCTTTAAATAGGCTTCATTAATATTGCCCACATTGCTGGACATGCTCTCCAAGCTTTGCGCAATCTGTTTTTCCTTGGATGAAAATATCCTAACAATATTTTTTAATAGATCCGTACTGGGCTTGATCCAAGTAAAGGTTTGTGCCGGACTCAATAATATGAGGCTTTTTATTTTCGTCTGGTCGTTCAAGGCCAGGGTAACGGCCAACCAACCCCCACGGGAAGCGCCGATGAGATGAAAGCTATCCAACTCCAAAGCAAATAAAACTTCCTTGTACCAAGAGGTAACTTTATCTACGTTTTCAATATCATTATTCAAATGAGACTTTCCCGGTTCCAGGATAAAGTCGATCGCAAACACCCTATGATTTTTGGCTAGGGCCTCAATATTGGGATACCACATAGTGGAACTGGCATTCATTCCGTGGAGCAACACCACTGCTTCCGCATTTTTAGGGCCACTTACAATAACATGGGCAATTCCGTTGGTGGTAGGGATATACAGTTCCTCAAAAGGAACATTCCATAATTCTAAGGTCGCGTCGTAAGCTTCATAATACGCTGCATTGGCAGCTGAAGCCTGGGTTATATGTTCTGGGGGGGTTTTGTACTTACCATATGGGTCCGCGCAAGCATTCAACAAAACAAAAAAAGTAAGCAATAAAAATGGTTTCATAGAATGGGATATAGTTTCTTAATATAACCATAATTAGGTGTAACATTACACAATTAGGATATTATTTTTATACCTATACATTAATGTTGCGTATCCCTATTTTAGGGCTGGGCTTGTTGCGACCTCGAAACTAGGGAGCTGGCGCTGGGAGTTTTTTTATATACTACTAAGACCAAATGAGTTTAGTTTTTATATAGGGTCATGCTTAAATGCTGTGATTCTGCAAAAATTAGGATTCAAACTTCGATACGCAGGCCGTACCCTGAGCCTACCTTGTCGGTAGACAGGCGGAGTCGAAGGGTTAGACCATATAGAAACCGACGTAGGAGGTTCATGAATACCTTAATCCAAAATGAACAAGTAATGAATAAAACGAAACCGTAGGTTCACGAATTCATATTTAAGAAAATATACAGCAATGAGCT
>TARA_R110002020_G_scaffold97_6_pt1 | contig 17810 bp, 11 predicted proteins | sample TARA_R110002020 | Tara Oceans TARA_R110002020 (sample SAMEA4396489) | marine metagenome | biome: Westerlies Biome; feature: [MES] marine water layer (ENVO:01000295) within the mesopelagic zone...; material: water (ENVO:00002006), including particulate matter (ENVO:01000060) such... | reverse complement strand
AATGGAGATGTCGCCAAGACAAATATGGTCTAGATTTGTACAAATTGAGATGGGTTGGGATGAAAAACAACTAGCAGAACACTATAAGAAGATGAAAAATGGTATGGATAAGCGTTTTGAGTGGTTAACTGTTGATTATTCAGCGCCATATGCGCAAGAATTAGAGACAAGAATCACTAGCTTACCCATTAAGCCAGAAATAGTAATTGTTGACCATTTGGGGCTATTTAAGAGCAAACAAAAGGATAACAATATGAAAGTTGAAGAAGCATCCCAAGCCATTATGGAGTTAGCAGTAAGACAAAACGTGATCGTCTTCGCTGTTAGTGAGGTTAGTAAGTCAGCTTTTAAAGAAGGTATGGACATATCTTCATCTAGAGGTTCATTTAGAATAGCTTATAATGCTAATAAAGTGATTTCAATTAACCCATTCAAGAACAAAGAAACAGGTTTAGTAGAGATGTTAGACATTAAATCTGATAAGAATAGGGAAAAAGAACACTTATACGCACGATTAACTGTTAATAACGTAAGAATAGAAAAATCAAGTTAGGAGAATTATGGACTTAAATAAGAAATGTTGTAAAAAAGTAGCAGTTGAGTTTGCTGAATGGCAAGGCAAGATAGAAGAAGCTTTGTATGATGTAAAAAAAATAGTAGATTTTTATCACGATACCGAAGCAAGGCATTATGATGAGCATGAAACTGATGATCACATATTCTTAACTATAACAAAACTAGATAAGTTTGTTAATTGGTATTGGGAGAATGAAAATGAGGATTAACATGCTAGATAGAGTAAAAAAAGTGCTTGAAGAAAGTATTCATTGTAGAGATAGTGATGTGTATTTAGTTTATGAGATATGGAGTCAAGAGCTTATGAATGCTAGACTTGGCTTCACGGATCAAATCCTTGTAAATGAAATACATATGATAGATTTATTTAGGATGTGGAAAGATAAGATTATATCTCACCCATCTGCTATAATGAGAGCTAGAAGAAAGGTACAAGAAGAACACGCTCATACTAGAGGTAAAGTGTGGGAAGAAAGACATAATCAACAAAAACAAGTTAAACAAGATTTAGGGTACAATAGTTAGTCGAGGAAAGGTATAGTAATAAGCAACTAACTGGAATTGACTACGTACCCTATTAATTTAAGGAGGCTATAATGGCTAAGAAAGAAAATAAAGTAGTAGAAAAATCAAAAGCAAAACCTAAGGTTGATCCTTTAGCTGAAAGAATAGAAAGCTTAGAATCGTCTTTAAAGTCTGCTTTAGATGATTTAGAAATAGCTGGTAAAACTGTAGATGAAATGCAACAAAGTGTGGAAGCAATTACTATTTTGTTAAATACTGTTGCAGGAAGAATGGGGTTAAAATAATGGCTAAAGATAAAAAACCAACCATGATGGAAGTTAAAAAAGCTGTTAATACTTTAATCCATCAACAAAACGAACTAATGGGTCATTTAAGTGTTATAGATAAAGTTGTTGGCAACTATATCAGATACAACAAAGATGAAGAGTCTTTTAAAAAATGGTTAAATGAGAATATAAAAGAAGAGGAAGTTGATTTAGAAGTAAAGACCAAAAAGGAAGAGGAGGAAAGTGATGTGGCTTTGTAATTCAAAAGCAGCAATAGAACACAAGAAAAAATGTAAAGATTGCAACAATTGTTATGAATGCCAATGGATAGATGCTGCCTCAGAAGCTATGGAAGAACATGGAACTATAGTTGAAATAGAACCAGAAAACCATCCGTTACAGGATGTGATAATAGATAGGTTTAATGGTATTGAAATTAACTAATTGTAATAAATGCAATACAAAGTGTGCCCCTGTATACTATTTGAATTATCAAAAGGTATTTTCTCACCTATATTATGTATGCAGGGATTGCGCTTTAGAAATAATGAAGGAGTATTATGATAGAAGACCTGATGAAATTGAAGAAACAGATTGATACTATGATAGAAACATATAAGGATCTGCATCCAGACGATTATGAGTTAATGGATAATGGTGAGTATGTTACTGAATTAGAAGCTAGAGAAGAATACGAAAAGCAAACAGCTTTAAAAAGAATAAGGGAGGGGTATTATGAAAGCACGTTCCGCAAAAAACAAGGGAAGAAAGCTTCAAAACCTAGTGAGGGATCGCCTTCGCTCTGTGTTTACGGAGACTCTTGAGACGAATGATATCGAATCCCAGGTCATGGGAATGAGTGGTGAAGATATAGTGTTATCACCAGCAGCTAAAAGAGTTATAAGATATAGTTTTGAGTGTAAGAACCAAGAAAGATTAAATCTATGGAGCTCTTTAGAACAAGCTGAAACTAACTGTGAAGACAGAAAGCCTGTCCTGGTATTTAAACGTAACAGATCAAAGATTTATGTAGCAGTAGAATTTGATCATTTTATAGAACTAATAGACGAAAAACAAAAGGAGATATAGTGCCAGTAAAGTTTATAGTAAAACCAAACAAACACAATAATAATAATGAGAATTCAAATTTTCTTCATGCTAAACTTGAATTTATTGAGAAAAAAATTGACACATTAACCAGAAAGATTAACACATTCCTTTATCAGAAGTAATGATAAGCTTACAGGGGGGAAACCCCCTTTAGGTTCTAAAAATTACCTAGAGCCTCCATTATGCCTTCACGCTCTCGTCTAGACATACTCTTTTTAAGAAGCTTTTTCCTAGGCTTTTTCTTAGGTTTTCCAAACAGATAGTTACGCCATTCTTTTTGTTCTTTTGATAGGAAGAATCCACTCTCTAATTGAAGCGCTGGGATAAGTCCACCTCTATCTAAAACAGGCCTAGTATAAGCCCAAGATCTGGCAAGCTGAGCATTAATTAACGACAATCTATTATACATCTCTTGATTCTCTCTTTGAGCTTTACTCATAGTTTTTTCTAAAGCATCATCAAGAGCCTCGTTAGCAAAAGGATTTTCTGTTCCTTGATATTTAGTATACATTTCAGTAGCGCTTAATATCCAACTAACATTAGGTCCTAAGAAGTAATATCCACCCTGACCATAAGTCTTTCTTCTTAATAAATCAGCAGTCTCTTTGCTCATTTCACCTTCCATTAACTTCTCTCTGTTAGATGACATCCATACCCAGAAAGCTTCTGCTGTATCCATAACGTCATTAGAAAAAAGACCAATAAAGTCTGTTCTAAGAGATAAACTTGCTCCAGTTACAATAGCTTGCACCATGCCCATTCTTATTGGCTTTAAAACTTCTTCACTCATAAAATCACCAGCTCTAATAGATCTTCCAGCATCTCTTCCAAATTGATACATCATATTAACCATATTAAATCTATAATGAGCAAATTGTCCTATACCAGTTTTGGCCATTTTTTTAGCTCTACTATCCTCATCTGCTCCCTTTATTATTCTAGCTTTATTCCATTTAGCGTATTCAAAATGCAAATCTAGCACAGAGTTATAGGCTATTTGACCAGCTTGATTCTCAGCCCAAGCGTCCATCTTTTTCCTAGCAGCCTCACCATAAAGATCAATCAAATCTTTACGCCCCACATTATAATCCTCGCCTTTAATGTCTTTAATTTTTTTAATCTGCTCTTTGCCTAACACCTGCTTAGCAATCCAGTCGTTAGGAGAATTGTTTCTTAAATTGTTATAAGCTAAAGCAAAAGCGTTTCTATATGTCTGGCTTCTATTCCAATCCTCTACAACTCTATGAAGAGTTCCAAACCCTTTAGCTAAACCTCCAGCTGCTCTTGCTGCCCATCCCGTGATACCTTCTGATCTATTAATAGTTAATTCACCTCTCTTATCTATATATAAACCAGTTTGCAGCTTATGAGCATCATCTATGGCTCCTCTTGATTGCTCACTTAAATTTACACCCTCTTCGCTACCCCATATACTCTCCCAAATCTTAGTATGAAGTTTCTTACCATCGTGCCACGTAAGCCCATATTGTGTTTTCTGTCTATTTACCATTCTTTGTCTTTGGTCAATATTTTCAGTCCTATAAAATTGATAAGCTTCTTTTACCGCATTAAATCCATAGTTAGCTAACTCATAAAATCTTTGAGTTCCATTTCTTGCTGCAGATCTTATATTACCTCCCATTAGTCTAAAATAGGTTAAAGAAGTCATAGCTCTCATCATATTATCAAAACCAGGATCTTTAGACGGTTCAACTAAATCTACCTGTTTATAAGTATCTTTTAGTAACTCCATCATGTCCATTGTAGCTTCTTCTATATCTTTTCTACCAGCCTTTCTTGCGGGCTCTAAATGGTCTTTAGAAAGAGTTTGGAACGCTTTTCTGTAATTTGATTTTAAATGAGTTTTTAAATTAAAAATACCAACATCACTCGTATATTTCTGTAACATAAAATAAGGGTCTGATTGATAATGATTATTAGCTATTACGCTTCTAGGTTTTGCTACATTTATTATATTAGTATCAAAATAATTAAGATCAGCTTGCATTTGTTGGTCTAAAGTATATTTGCCTAAATCAACAGCATTCTGTAAATCATTAATAGTCTTCATAACCTCTATAGTATATTGAGTATTATAATGTTTTGTAAATGCAACCTTTTTATCAGAAGTAACACGTAAAGATTCTCCAGAAAAGTTTAAATTTCTAAATAAAGATTCATTCAAAAATTGTTTTTGATCAATTTGAACACCCTTTTCATCAACAACTTTTTGGAATTCTATAGTTTTTATATATCCATTTATTTTATCAACAACTCCATCAACCCAAGTCATATTCTTTTCTTTGGCTTCACTTTTCACCTTTTGCAAACCTCTTATAAGCGAAGTAACAGACCTTCTTCTTACCTCTTGCATAGAACCTTCAATTTGTTCTAATTTTTGCCTTTGTTTTCTAGTAATACCATTGATAGGGTCTTGTTTTTTATTTGGTATTGAAGCTGGATCAACTCCTTGAAGGACTTGTTGTAGTAATTTCTGAGATTTTACAGAACCTCCTTCATACAGTTTTTTTAATTCGTTTCTATTTGCGTTCATTGCATCATAAAGTTCCTGCTGTTTATCTGCTTTTAGAGCAAGTTTTTGTGCTTGCCATAACTCTGAGTACTGATCATTTAATCTCTTTATTTCAGCACTTCCATCACCTAGTATAGATTTTTTTACAAGAAAAGACTTAATCACCCCACCTTCTTCTCCAGCTATTTCTTTCATATTAGACAATATACTATTAACAGCTTTAGTTGAAGCAATATTGTAATCTCTATAAAAAGATTGCTCCTCACGTAAATTTCTTTCAAATCTAGCTAATTCAGGTAGGTTCTGAAATGTATTTCTCGGCAAGTGAAATTGTCTAGCAAAAGCAGTTCTTTTTTGAGCCAACCCATCACTGTAAAGTTTTAGTCCAAATTCAAACTTTCTAAATTTTTTGAAGTTCAAAGGCTGGAAATCAGGATCCAAAGCCACATCTTTAGTATACCGCGTGTATAACCATTCAAAAGTTTCCCAATTATTATAACCTGCATCTTTAGCATTTTTAAAATCACCTTCACCACGATCCCATTTTCTAGCTAAAGATTGAAACTTATTAGCCAGAAGTTCTTTGTCTTTTGGACTCATAGTATCTTTTTGTCTTCGAAGCCAACTATATGAAGAACATAATATACCCAACATTTATTTTACTCCTCTCAAACATCTTAAAAGTTTAAGCGTTTTCTGCTCTGCAGTTTCTTTAAGGCCATCTCTCAATCCACTCTTACCGCTTATTTTGTCAATTTCATTAATACGAACCACTGTTTTACCTCTATTAACTAAAGTACCATCTGGATTAGTTAAATAATTCTCTGAACCCCAATGGCTGTCTTGGGTTAAACCAGTAGCTTTTTCCATAATTTTTGTAGCTCTATATGCTAATCTAGAATCAATCTGTTTACCTTGAGCAACATCAACTAAAATTTTTGCATGATGCCTTTCAGCTTCAACTTTAGATCTAGTCATTTCATATATACTTTTATCTAAAGTTAAATGTTTTAATGTACCGTTAGATTCGTGTCGGATAGGTTGAGACCATAACCGTGTTTTTATCAAATCTATATTAGCATCTACATTATTTACCTTTAAGTATGCTGCATTCTTATTAACTTCTATATCATTAAGTATGTCTTTTGCAAATTGTGGGTCACCTTTACGTTCACCAGATGCTATTTTTACAAGAAGAGACATAACATTCCTAGATAAAGGATTCTCATAATAAATTGGATCAAATGTAGCATTTCCACTTGTTGTATGAGCTATATTAAATTGAGTTTTTAAAACTTCTGGAACAAGAGCCCTTGTAATTATGACCTTTCTGTAAACATCACTCATATCATTATTTGCATTACCTTGGGTCCCCCTATTAAAGAGATGATTATATATAGCTTCTTCAATTTGTAATGCTCTGTCACTTTTCTCAACTCTAGTCTGATTTTGAGTTCTCTTTTTAATATCATCAACTTCCATTTTCATATCAAAAAAAGCTTTTTGTATATACTGGTCTAACTCGTACTTATCAACTCTTATCCAATTTCCATTCTTATCCAGAACCGTAGGAAGATTAGCAAAAGCTTGATGTAGTATTTCAAGACCTTTTTGCTCGTTTCCATCTGCTAACTTAAATCTAGAACCATTAATTATAAGTTTGTCTGTATTTTTATTTATATATTTAACATTTCTTTTTCCTGGCTCTACAACTTCTTTGATTTTACCCTTAGTATCAACAATAACAACAGCTTGGTTGTTGTTATTTTTCCAAACACCTTCCTTTTGATTAGAGCCGAGAGGCACTGTTTTTGGAGCATTGTTAATTTTATCTCCATATCTAAGCGATAATGAGTTTTCTATAGTACTTAAAAGCTCTTCAGCCCTACCAAGTCTATTTTTTAAACCACCTAGCGTTAGATCTTCGCTTCTATCAATAGATTTTACAAACCTTTCTCTATCCTGTATCTCTACCTTAATCTTACGAACTTCTCTCCCTAATTCAATAGCTTCTAAAGCTCTTGCATCATCCTTAACTACCTCACTAATTGTTTTATCAAAAAGTTTATTTCTAAACTCAGCAGGGCTTTCACCTTGAGGAGCACCTTCCTTAATCCAATTCTCTATTTCTTTTACTTGAGTAAGGTTCTTATCCTTCCAATCACCCTTTCTAGTAGGAGAGCTATTTTGATAAGTTTTATGAAGACCCCTCATAGCTACCTCATATGGGGCATTACTATTTACAAAATATTCATTTGTAGCTTCTAACATAGGTTTTATATTAATACCTTTTGGTATAAAGGAGTTATCTTTGACCTTTAAACTATTCTGCATTAAGTTAACATAAGCATTATCATAAGCTTTTAAATCAGCTTTTATAGATATTCCAGACGGATCTTCTTCTACGCCTTTATTATATCTCAAATATTTGTTTATAGGGTCAATAACCCTAGATAATAAAGCTCTTTTTACATTTATAAACTCAGTAGATTTACCATTTAACCCTCCAGGGTATTGACTTTCTGGGACTTTAACCATATCACCCTGTTTATTGGTTTTATACAGGTCAAACATACCATACTCACCAAACCAAATTTGTTCTTGAGTTTGTCTTAGCTTGCCAAATCTTGTACTTTCCATGCTAGGTAAGTCTACATACATATCAATAAATCTTTTAGCCATATTTCCAATATTATTTACTGTAGTGTGATAGTCAAATCTATCTGAAAGCCTAACCTCCCATGCTGTTTTGTTTTTTTCAAACGTTGCAGCAATACGGCTTTTTTTAAGAATGTTAGAAAGATATGTTGCAGTTTGATGCATCTTCATAAATTGACCTCTTGCTTTACGGACCTCAGCTTGAGTCGTCTCAAAATCAAAAGAAGCTTTTGGGTATTTATCCTGTATAATTGATTTTATTTTTTGAGACATCTGAGAGCTTTCTACATAAGGATCAAACAACTCTCTAAGTTTTTCATTGCCTGCAATGCTTTCATTATATATACCTGCATTTTTATTAACTTGAGTCCAATATTTAGATGGAGCAGCAATATATTTAAAGGTTTTGTCAAAATCAAAATCAGCATCCTGAGCTCTGATAGCGTCTACATAATTCATTCTACTTATACCACCAGAATTTTTATCAGTATGCCACTGTCCAGAACTAGGATCTTTTGCGAGTTTAGTTATAACAACATCACCAACCTGATTTCTAGGTTGCCTAAGGTCTAACTGCCCAACAGCTAATTTTGTTGAAGTACTACTTATAACTTTTCCTTTAGAGTCTTTAAGAACGTTTTTAAGGCTTATATTATCTATAAGCGTTGCTATATCCATAACCTTCATAGTGTTTCCTACATAATCAGGAGCATAGACTTCTTGTTCTACTTTCCAAGCTCTATCAAAAGCTAATTTATTTAGGTTTTTTGTTGCAGATGAAATACTCAAAGGTCTTTCAGTATCAATATCTATTATTTTACCATCAGACTCTATTCTTCTTCCTTCTATCTGTAAAAAAGTATTCTTTTTTGTAGCTTCACCTGTTCCTATTTGAACTAAAAATCCATCAGCAACTCTTTGAGGACCACCTTCAGCGCCATAAGTTAATCTTTGTATAATAACGTTTTGAACTCCATTTGATTCTTGCCCTGGATATTTCCATAGCTTATTTGCAGCATGATAAGAAGGGGTAGACTCTCCAAAATACTGGACAGTATGCCTTTCACCAACTTTTCCTCTTGTAGAAATATCTAAAGTACCAAAATCTCCAGACATAACTGATATTTCACCATCTGGAACAACACCACCAGCTATTGCTCCATTATTTAAATGAAAAGAAATTAAATTTTTCTCTAACTCTCTTGTTAAATGAGGCTCTAATATAAGACCATCTCTAAGCAAGACGTTAGACATTACGCTGTTTACCATCGCTGGATCACCGCCCTTAGCGCCTTCTCCTAGAACTCTTTTTGCTATTGCTGTTCTTTCTAATATATCTTTATGAATATTTTCAATAGAGTGATTATATTTTGTTAACTTAGCATCTAAACCTACCCATTCAGAAACTCCAGTATTATGATCCATATGAACCTGAGCATTTTGACCAACAGATGGGTCTTTTTCACCTTTAGCTATACTTCTTAAGCTTAATGAACTTACAGGAATTTCGAACGTTTCCATATTTATATTATTATTATTTCTAATAACGTCATGCCAAGGTAACTCTAAATTAGATTCAGTAGCAGAAGTCTCGGTTAATTTGGAGAATCTATCTCTAGTATCAGAGCCTCTTTCTTGAATTTTATTCTGTTTATTTGCGCTTTTAAAGGTTAGTGCGTCTAATCCATAACTTTTTATAATCTTAGCAATTTCAGGGTCATATTTCATAGCAGTCTTTATATAAACCTGCTCTATTAGTCCATTATTTAAATCTATATTAGCATGTGTTATAACTGGTTTTACAGCACCTGATTTAAAGCCTGTAATATTGCCTCGTTGGTCCATATAAACCATATCTGGATGAAGGCCAGTATACATCATAGAAGCTAATTGTAAATCAAAAGTACTAAAAAATTCTGCATCTACTATAGATTTCTTGCCTTCTTCTACAATCTTATTTTCTAAATCTCTTGTAGTTTTATCAATAAGTCCATCGCTGTACTTTTTAGCAATATTTCTTTTGGCTCTTTCAAAAGAATCAAATATATTAAACAAAGGCTTGCCTTGAGCGTCTTTTACAACACCAGAATCATCAATACTTCCAACTTTAATTTTCTTTCCTGGCTCAAACCAATCTTTCATTGTGCCTGTTTTATTCCCATTATTATCTAATATATCCATATTGTAAGATTTTTTATAAAAATCGGATTCAGAACTTTCCATAACAATTTTAGATTTGGCTAAGTTTTCTGGAGTAGGTACAAAAGAGCCTTTAGGTTCTGCCATTTTCAATCTTTTTGCAATATCTATTTGATTAATTAAATCAAAATCATTAGCTCGTATAGCTGCTTCTACTTCTAAAGGAAAATCAATTAAAGTTCTGGCTAATTTAATGCCAAGTATAAGATCATCTCTAGTTTTTGGGTTTTGAACTTGATCTAAGACTTTACTAACATTCTTATCTGACAAATCATTTCTATAAACTTCTTTTAGCTTTTTAAATAGAAGGCCACCCTGATCATTTGAATTTAAATCTTCACCTCTAAAGCTTCTACCAATTTGTTTATGCAACCCCTGCGCATAATTATCAGTTCTAATTATAATATGAGTAGATTCATTTAAAGGAACAGTCCAATATCTAGCCGAAAGATCAGCTTTCTGCCTATTAGGGCTATGGAGAGCTCCTGAATCTTCAAGTCTAAGAAAATTTGATTTACCTTTTTTATGTTCTATTTCATATCCACCTTTATCTAAAGATATATTAATATCCATTAGACCTCTATCTGTAATATCTGATATAACATTACCTTTTCGGTCTACACCGCCACTACTACCTAAATATATATTATGTTGGGCAGGATCTATATGGTCTATAAGGCCTCCAAACGCTCTATCTACAACATTAGATACAGATGCCTCATCTTGATATAGTTTATTTGCCCCATCTTTTTGGTAAACCTCTAATCTTTTTACTGTTCTCTTACCATATAAATTTGAAAGCACTGAATAAATATCTGCATCTATAACTCCAGGCTCTGGTAATTCTCCTTTAAAATCTGCTAATGAAAACTTCATTTTTAACTTTAAAGGTTTAATAATAAAATTCTCAAAATTAGAACGCCCTTCTGGTGTATTAGTATCAAATCCTAATTTATCAGCAAATGTAGTATAAGTACTTTTTATATTGTTTATTTCATTAGCAAGAGATGGATTGTCTTTTAATATCTGTTTCATTTTTGAATCAGGATTATACATTTTAGTTAAAAAATCATCAAGATATTGCTTAACGTCATCTTTATCAGCTTGCCGTTTATTAGCAAAATCAAATATAGACTCCATATCTTTGCTGGAGAACTTATATCTAGACATAAACTGATTAGTAGAAATTTTTATTATTTTATCTTGTATATCCTTTGTTGGAAGAGAAAAACGTTTCATTTCTTGTATTAGAAAATCTTTCATATCAACTTCACTAAAAGAATATGATTGAGCTTTATCTATAATTGCTTCATGTATAGATGCAAGTTCCTCGTAATAATCCTTCATATTGGATTTATCTACCTTTGAAGACATTCTTGTAATCAAATCCTTTAATTGAACATCCATCTTACCTAAAGCTCTTAGCGTATAAGGGTTTTGCGTTTGAACAGCTTCTGTCAAATCTTTTTGATATGTTTGTAAATTTTCTTTAACTTTGGTTAGCTCTATCAATAGTTTTTCAGCGTCCTTTATACCCTTGCCACTTTGAGCTGTTTGCCCTAACTTTATTAATTCAGCAAACCTATCTACTCTAGCTAACTCTCCAGTTACTATAGAGGATAAGGCATCAGCTTTATCTGAAGCAAATTTATCCATACTAATTTTACCAGCAGTCAAAGAGTTTCGTAAAGCATTAACCCAGTCTCCAGGATTGTCTTCAACAATATTATCTCTAAATTTTACTGGAAAGTTTGATTTTACTAATCCTTTGTATAAATTCTCATAATATTCAGAAATCTCATCATAAGATTTTTCAGTTATAAGTTTATTTTCTTTAGCTGCATCTAATTTACCTCTCATTAAAAGCCATTCTGGTAAAACCATTCTAGTTTCAGTACCATTATTTATAGATATATCATGAGCAAGAGTGGCTAAAGAAGCTCTTAAATCAACTCCTATCGCAACATTATCAATACCCAATCTGTCTATAGCCTTTCCTAAAGCGTAAGTCTTAAAATCAGCTGTAAATTGTGAATTTGTAAACAAATCTCCTGTTAAGGACTGAACAGATTCATATATTTCTTTTGCTTCTGTAGCAGTTAAATCTTTAGGATACTTACCTTTTCTACTTTCACTAGGATTTAAGAAAGAAACAACAGAGTGTAGATTCTCTATTAAAGTCTGATGGTCACCAAACCCCTCCTTAGCATCTTTAGCATCAATATCAGGTGCTTTTCTAAATTTCATGTAATCATTTATAAGATTAAGCATTTTATCGGATTCGTGTATATTAAACTTATGGTCTTTCCCTCCAGTCAATAGATTATAAACTTGAATATCTCTAGCTTTATTAGCGTATTGACTATAAGTAATTCCTGTAATGTGAGTAACTAATATATTATTATCAAGGTCTATTCCCCTACTTTGATAGTCAGGCTCCATAAATTCCATCATTTCAGCTTGAGATGATTTTCTTACTTGTTCTACTTTAGCTATAGTTTCTCCACTAACTCTAACTCTCTCTGTGGTTGGCCCCTCAACGAGCCATCCATTTTTTTTACCCATTGTAATATTGTACTTAAGCTCAGATATTAAATCGTTTGATAAACCACTACCTGAAAGACTAAGTTTAGGTATTTGAAGATTTCCCATAGCATCTTCTGATTTTGTATGGTCTAAACCAAGAGCTTCAAGAGTACGGTCTACATAATTTTGAGCAATAAGTTGAGGATGTTGTATAGCATCACCAAGCTTACTTTCCGCCCAATCCTTTATAAGCGTTTCAGCAGCAAGAGCATCTTTAGGAAGGTTCTTACCACCCCATCGCATAGCAGAAAGATTCTCTACTATTTCCATTGCAGTTTCTGGTGTATATAATTGATTATCTATATCTTTTGAAGAGTTTTTATTGAAAGCATCTAAAACTTTTTTAGCTACAGATAATTGTTTTTCATATACATTTATCTTATCTAAAGACAATTTACCACTTCCATACAGTTCTGAAATGCCTTTATGGAATGCTTGCTCTAAAGTTGAACCTCCTGGAGCATTTTCATATTTCGAGAAAATTTGTTTAACATCTTTAAACTCTGGAGTTTCATCAATAACTCTATTAAACTGATCCTCTATAGCTTTATTTACTGTACTTTTAGTTCTCCATTCTGAATCATATTGCATAATAACCCGATTTAAGTCATTAACATCACTTCTACCAAAAGTTTGTAATCCACCCATAATCTTCTGATATTTATTTTTTTGAAATGCATAATACTCAGGTACTTCACTAGTATTTACAATCTTACCAAAGAACTTATTATCCATTCTAGTATGATACTTATGAGGCCTTCTTGTAAAGAACATAGCAGTAAATATATTAGCAGATATTTCTTCAGGCTTATCACCAAGAGAGGTTTTAAGATTTTCCAAACTCCAACCATATTTATTCATACTAGTAACAACACCAGGTCCATTCATAGCCACTACACCAGCTGCCATTCTAGGTAATGAATTTATAACATCTGCACCAAATTGTTTTGTCCACTCAACTGGAGCATTCTTAACAAAATCTTTTCTTACAACACCTAAAAATTCTTGCATAGTCTTAGTCTTAGTTTCATTGTTATGCCAAAACTTATCACCTAAAACAGCAAATTTATCTCCTACCTTTTTACCAAAATTAGATTTTACTAAATTCCCTCCAGAAATTTGATTCATAGCTTCTAATTGAATCTTTAATTCATCTCTTGTATACTTTTTAATAGGCTTCCAATAAGCTCTAGTACTTCTATACATAATTTGACCTAAATTCCTAAGATGAGGCTGATTTGTACTTCCTTGTCCAAAAAATTTAAATCCTGGAAGATACTTTACGGGACCTATAAACGCAAAATGAAAAGCCTCACTTAATGAATGATGCATCCAATTGCCCATATGTTCACCAAAATTATAACTATGGTCCCCAGTATAAACTCTATCTGCATGATAATCAGTATCACCAGTTATAGGATCTTTAGCATATTCTACACCCCAAATATTTTTCTGCAGCTGATGAGCTGCTGCCCGCATTGTACCCATAGCTAATCCAATAGTAGCATCATAAGCTGCTGCTCCTACTAAAAATCCAGCTCCTTCCTTTAATCCTGGCCTTGCAAATGGTATATAATCAGCAATTCTCCTACCCGCCACAAACAAAAGCTTCTGAGCATCATACGGATTGTTTTTAGAAACTATATCAAAAAGTTCTTTAGCTATAGGGTCTAATGCTGCGTCGTCTGTAATATTTAATGTATTCTTTAAACTGCTTTTAATAGTTTTAGCTGCTGTTTTGTTAATAATTTCTGCAGAAACAAGATTTCTATCTCTTCTAAACGCAGTAGTAGCTAGTTCAATTGCATCATATGAATCATCAATGATATTTTTTTGAACAGTATCATCCATAAGTTCTGAAGCTGTTTTTGTTTTAAGCTTTTTATCTAAAGATTGACTAACAATCTGTTCTTTCAATTCTTTTTGAGACTGCTTTTTAGCTGTCTTTAATCCTACACCACCTATTTTAGCAACAGTTTTTACACCAAATTCACTAATAGCTTTACCAGCCCCAAAAGTAGGTAACATACCAATAGCTTGGCCTGTTATAAATCCTGCTCTTCCTGCGCCAGTTAACTCATGCCATTCACCAGCAACCCCACCTAAAGATTCAGTAATTGCTTCTTCATAAGTTGATTGACCTTTTGCTTTATGATATATATCAGCAGCTCCTAAAGTAGAAAAACTAGCAGCTTCAGTAGTTCCCCATGCAGCCTGTCCAAGAAAATCATATATAGAGCTACCTGAAGTCTTAATCCCTTCTTGCACATCTATCTGTTCAGATTCAGATTTTTTATCTTCATCAAAAAGATCCACTAAGTATTGATCTTTAAGAGCATTATTGCTAGAATAGTATTTACCCATATAAATTCCTTATTTAGTCTATATCACCTATTTCTCCAGCATAATCAGCTAGAGATTTATCTTTTGCTATTTGTAATAATTCATCCAAACTAAACCCAACCATTGTAAGATCTGGAATAGAGGTCTCTTTTAATAAATTTACATACCTAGGATTTGCTAAATCATTCAATTCATCAGATGCTTTAGTTATACCCGTAGTTTCCATTAACTTAAATCCTCTTTTTGCATATTTTTGTGCATCTAAATTTTCAATAGCCCCCATAATCTCCTCTTGCCCACCATATCTTATTGACGGATATTTAGCACGAGTTTCCTTCATATGTTTTCTGGCCTTATCAATACCAGCGTTTAATTCATTTATGGTTTCATTGTAATTTTGTTGATCTCCTATAATTTGATCCCATCTAGTATCATAATCATCAGAAGAAGATAACGGAGTATCTTCAGCGGGAGCGGTTTGTAATTGTCTTTTTGACTTTAGGATTTCTAAAGATTTAACAACTGCATCATCACCAATAGGAGTATTATATAAATCTTGCTTATATCCTTGTTTATCAAAAGTAAACATTTCTTTAGGAGCGAACTCACCAGGTAAAGCTCTAGACTCTACATCTTCTAAGCTTCTTGTTCCAGCAAGAATCATCTTACCTTGAAGGTGGGTTAAATAACGACCATAACCAGACTTGTCAAAAGCATCAGCTAAAGTCATATCAGAACCTTTATATGCTGGAGATGAAAATATTGTTTTCATTTCTTCAAAGCTTCTTCCAGACAATCCAGCTTCTTTATAGGATATCCAAGCTTCTTTATTTCCTTCATTTTTACTCCAATAACGAGCATTCTTTTTAAGCTTTGCAAGCAAATCCTTATCCACATCTTCAGGCACATCTATCAATACTTGACCCTTATATGAGCCTTGATCATCAACAAAGTATTCGTTGTCTTCATCCCAATTTAAAGATAAAGATTCAGTATTACTATCTGATTTTGTAGACAAATTATACACTTTATCACCCATTAAAACATATCTTCTTCCCAAGAATCCTCATCTGAATCATCTGCCTTCATATCATCAAAAATAGACTCCATAGGAGCATCAGAGGTATCGAAAAGAGAGCCATACTTATCATCTAAAATATCATCTTCATCTGACCGTATACGCATATCAAATTCTTCTATAGTAACACCTTTAGGTATTCCAAAATAAGAGCTCATTTTATTATACAATAAAAGTTGGTCATTATCATCAAGAACTTCTCTCCTCATATCTGTTTCATACCTATCAAAAGCTTTTTTCCATTGGTCTGTATAGTCACCAAAACTAGGTTTCTTTCGTGTTCCTGTATATTTCTCTCCTATACCCCTAGCTTGATTCATCATATCTTTGTAGTCTGCAAAAATTGTCTCTCTCTCTTCTGCTTTTTTCTTGTTAGACAACTTACTATAGTAGTCTTCTTCACCCATTATTTCAAGATAAGTTCGAGCTATATTCTCTTCAATGTTAATCTGCTCAGATTGCCAACGTTTTAAATCTTCTTCGGTATATGTACCCATCTGAGTATCTCCGAGCAGATGGTTTGTAATTAAGGTCTGATTCGATCCCCATAAATCATATCCCATATTTTCTGATGATCCCATAATATGCTCGCCATAATTTAATATTGCTCTATCTGCTTTTGCTGCGACATCATATTGCTGATATTTGTCCATTTTCCAAACACCTATTTTTTGTAGCTGTGTTTTGCGTTCTAAGTCTAATTGAGCACCTCTTCTTTTCATCATAATCTCTTCTGCTACACCAGCTTTATTATCAAAATAATCTTGAATAGCAGTAAATTCAGGAGTACCAGTAATCCCTTGAGTAGTTTTAGATGCTACTTGTTTTAATTCAGATTCATCAACCCCATACTTACGAGCCAAATCACCCTCTCTATCACCACTATAAGAAATTTCTTCACCACCAACTTCATAGACGTTTGATGTATCATATGCAGAATAATAATCTTCTAATACTTGTTCTGCGGACACTTCAGAATCAGAATGTGATTCTATATATCTAGCCATTTCATTTGCAACCGTAGGATCAACATGTTTAGCTACATATCCTTGAATTGTAAAGTCTTTTATATCAAGCCCTTTAGTGTCATCTCCAAACCCAACACCTCCTGGGAATATAGAAGCAGTACCTCCTTGCACAATAGCTAAAGCTGAAGCTATATCACTAGAAACAAAATCTCGCTTTGTATCTAATTCCGCTTCTTTATTTTTAATCATAGTTTGAAGCTCACCTATTTGACTTTCTATATTCTGACCTTGAATACTACCAATATCTTTAATGATAGTTTCAGCATTACCACTTTTAACAATATCGTTTAAACTTTCTAAGTTTATACCTGATTTACTCCAGCCAGCTTCAAGAACAGCTTCATCACGCAATAATTGCTTTAAAGCATTTTTTGAATCTGTCCATTCAGTTAATGTTTTCTGATAAGATCTTGCATCTTCTGTTACCTTCTTTTGATGTTCTCTGGTCTCATCTATTCTAAACATCTCCCATGCTTTAGCTTCCGCTTTATCTTCTTCACGATTTCTGTCCGCTATTATTTGTCTTAATACTTGTAATGTCTCTGAAGCCATATATCCCCTATCCCATCATTGCGCCTAAAAAGGTTCTTTTCTTTTTATTTTGTTTATAATCTGCTTCTAACTGGTCTAAATTTAACATAATATCAGCCATTTGTTGATCAGATTGTGCTGCCATACCTTCTATCTGTTGATCTGCTTGTTCAAGTATGCCACTTTCTTGAGACTCTATCTTAGAAGAAAGAGCTTCTTTACCTTCAGCCACAACAGATTCAGCTTGTCCCGTTTTTAATCCTTTACCTCTTCTTATAACAGATTGAGCAGACTTACCTAAATCTTCATAACCTTGCTCAGCTTGTTCAGAAAGGGACTGCATAGCCACATCTCTTTGTTCATGTATATCAGCTATT